>Ga0335074_10000183_pt1 | contig 99441 bp, 89 predicted proteins | sample Lox_Sample_23_FD_206715 | JGI IMG/M metagenome (GOLD analysis project Ga0335074, IMG submission 206715) | Soil microbial communities from Loxahatchee National Wildlife Refuge, Florida, United States - Lox_Sample_2.3 | ecosystem: Environmental > Terrestrial > Soil > Wetlands | place: USA... | reverse complement strand
CCGAAGCGCTTCTTCGGCGCGGCCCGTAACATCGAGGAAGGCGGCAGCTTGACCATCATCGCGTCGGCGCTCATCGACACCGGCTCGCGCATGGACGAGGTCATCTTCGAAGAGTTCAAGGGCACCGGCAACATGGAAGTCATCCTCGACCGGAAGCTCGTCGACAAGCGCGTCTTCCCGGCCATCGACATCCAACGCTCGGGCACCCGCAAGGAAGAGCTCCTCATCCCCAAGGACGACCTGCAGCGCACCTGGATTCTGCGCAAGGTCCTCAATCCGCTCTCGCCGGTCGAAGCTATGGAGCTTCTCTCCGACAAGCTCGGCAAGACACGCAACAACCAGGAGTTCCTGCACAACATGTCATCGCTGTAGGCACTCTGAGCTCGCTCTAACGAGCGATGCTCGAGTGCAGCGAAGCAGTGAAGGCGCGGCGCGGAGGCCGCGCCTTTCTGTTTGCGATGGCGTTACACTGGCGCGCATCTCACTTCTGCGAGGTGTGTGATGACCAAGGGTGGCAACGCGGGCGCGAATGAGCCCGAGCAGATTCGCAAGCAGACGTGGGCAGGACAGAGCTTCAACGACATCCTGCGCGGTAAGGTCGCGGTTGTGACGGGCGCGGCCCGCGGCATCGGACGTTCGATCGCTGTGGACTTCGCGGCGAACGGAGCGGATGTGATCGGTATCGACATCTGTCGCGAGGTTTCGCCGATCCTGGAATTCCAGGCGGCAACGCCGGAGCAACTCGACCAGACTGGCGAGATCGTGAAGTCGAACGGACGCCGCTGGCTTGGAATCAAGGCCGATATCCGCAAGATCGACGAGCTGCGCACTGCGGCCGAGCGCATAGCGTCGGAATTCGGTGGTATCGACATCGTCGTGGCGAACGCGGGCATCCAGAACTTCAAGCCGCTGCTCGAGATGGAGGACGCGCACTGGCACGATGTCATCGACACCAACCTCAACGGCACCGCGAACACGGTGCGCGCGTTTGCACCGCATCTCGTGAAGCGCGGCGGCGGAAGACTCATTCTGATCTCGTCCATGCAGGGCCGCTACGGAACGAAGAACGGCGCATCGTATTCCGCGTCGAAGTGGGGCATCATCGGCCTGATGAAGTCCGCGGCGCTCGAACTCGGTAAACACAAGATCACCGTGAACACGATTGAGCCCGGCCTGATCGACACGCCGCTGACACGCAACGACAAGCGGTGGTCGATGGCTGCGGGCGAGACGATGACCGCGCCGCCGCCAGAACATCCGAGCGAAGAAGAGACGGTGAAAGCACGCCTGCCGAAGGTGCCGCTCGGCGTGCCCTGGCTGACGCCGGAACAGGTTGCGCCGGTGGCCGTCTTTCTCGCGAGCGATGCAGCGGCGATGGTGACGGGCGCGTGCTACGACGTGACGGGCGGAGATTCCGCGCACAACACAGCGTAGGTTTGCGAAGCAGTCACGCCGCGCCTTTCTGTCTTTAGTGATGCGCTATCTCTATGCTCACGCTATGCTGTTGCGCTGAGGAGAGCGGATGCGGTTGGCCTGCGTTTCAGTCCTGATTGTTTTTTGTCTGGCGCTCCCCACGCTGGCACGCGCACAGACGACTGCGAGGACTCCCGGAACTGCGGGATCGTCCTACGCGCCGCACATGAGCTTCGACGTGGCTTCGATCCGCGAGTATCGAGCCGACGGCGGTATGCGGTATGTCGACGATATGCCGCACAACAGCCTTTATCATGCCGAAGGGGTCGCGCTGTGGGGATTAATTCTGGGTGCCTATGGCATCAAGACACCTGGGCAGTTGGAAAACCTGCCCCATTGGTGCTTTGAAACCTTGTACACCATCGACGCGAAGTCCGACTCCGCGACCGATGAGGCTCTGGCGAAGCTGAGCGACAGCGATGCCAAAGCCGAAAAGCGCCACATGCTGCAGGTGCTGCTTGGGGAGCGCTTTCATCTGCAAATTCATCCGGAGACGAGGATGAGTAACACGTACGAGTTGATCGCCACTTCGCGAACAGCGAAGTTGATGACACCGGTGCAGGGTGACGTTGGGAAGACTATCAGTACCTGCAGTATGCATTTCTTCCGGGACAAAGGTGCGGAGGTGGACTCGAAAGGATGTCCGTTCCATATTTTCTTCAGCGATCTCCAGCAGAATCTGGGCACGGACGTTCTCGACCGCACGGGGATGACCGGGGTGTATGCATATCACCTGATGTGGTGGCCGGCGCAGTTGCCGGAAGACGCCGCTTCTGCGGATCGATATCCCCCGCTCAGGGCTGCGGTGCGTGAACAGCTTGGACTGGAGCTGAAGCCTGCAAAAGGGCCGGTTACGTTCTGGGTGGTAGATCACATCGAGCGGCCGACGCCGAATTGAGTAGCATCCAGAGCAGATTGATCTAGCTGCTCGCGTTTGCTTGAGCCTTGCGCTCGTGCGGCAGCCGGACCTTTACCACCTTCATGCCCGCGGCCTTTGCGGCGACGACGCCGACCTCGGCATCTTCGAACACGAGGCACTCTTCCGGCTTGACGCCGAGCTTGCGCGCCGCGGTGAGGAACGGCTCGGGATCGGGCTTGCCCTTGGCGTAATCGCCGGCGCATACGAATGCATCGAAGCGGTCGAGCAATCCAAGCTGGCCTAGAGACGTCTCTACCGAATCGCGCGTGCTTCCGGAGACTACGGCAAACGGAATCCTCCCGTGCTGATCGTCGATGTGGGCGAGCACCTCGGGGATCGCCTTCAGGTCTTCGATCATCTCGGTGTAGTACTGCTCCTTGCTGTGGGCGGTTTGCTCGATGGGCATGCTCAGTCCGTGCTCCTCGTTGAGCGCGGCGATGATGGCGCGCACCGGCATGCCGCCCATCGCGTAGAACTTCTCTTCCGGAAACGGGCAGCCCTGTTCGCCGAGCGCGCGCTTCCACGCAACATAGTGCAGCGGCATCGAGTCGACGATGGTTCCATCGCAGTCGAAGAGGTAGGCCTTGAAGTTGCCTTCAGGTAGTTCCAGTTTCATTGCTGATCTTTCCTGGGCTGGGAGCGGCTAATAACCGTTCTCCAGCAGATATTCGGTGGTAAGCCACTCGGGCGTTTTTGCAGCATGGGGAGCAGCTTGCGCAGGTTCTTCCATGGGAGCGGGAGTTGCCGGCGCAATGGTCGCGCTCGCGGCGATCTGCTGCGCAGCATACTTCGCCAGAGCATCGGTCTCGATGTTGACCGTCTCGCCCGCCATCTTCGCGTGCAGGTTCGTGCTCTTGTAAGTGTGTGGAATGATCGCGACCTCGATGCGCACCGCGCCGTTTTCTTCCGGCTGATGAATCTTCGCGACGGTGAGGCTGATGCCGTCGATCGTGATGGAGCCCTGCGGGATGACCTGGACGGCGAGATCTGCGGGCAGCTCGATGGTCATGCGCCAGTCTGTGGTGTCGATGTCCGGGCGCAGCGGCACGAGCGAGATCAGCTTGCCGGTGCCATCGACATGGCCCTGCACGACGTGGCCGCCGAGTGGCGAGCCGGCGGGTGTCGGCAGCTCGAGGTTGAGCAGCGCGCCGGCCTGGAGGTGGGAGAGGCTGGTGCGTTCGATAGTCTCCTGCGCGAGGTCGGCGGCGAAGCGGCCTGGATGCGCCTCGTCGGTGTCTTCCATGTCGAGCGCGGTCAGGCAGACGCCGTTCACCGCGATGCTGTCGCCGATCTTCCATCGGCCTGCGAGCTGCGGCGCGGCGACGATGAGGCGCATCGCGCCATCCGTCTTCTTCAGCGCCAGCAGGGTGCCGGTGGTCTCGATGAGTCCGGTGAACATGGATATAGCGTAGTCAGCGGGGCGGGGAGTCAGCAAGTCGGCGAGGCGAGGCAGCGGGGCGGCAGATGGGGAGTGAGAGGCTTAGAGGGCGCTCCAGGGGTCGTGCAGGTAGCCGCTGAGGCGGACGTCTTCGCCGTTGCCGTTGGGAAATGCTACGCGTTCCACCAAGGTGAGCTGCTCCTGGATCAGATAGGGTGTCGTGCCGTTGGCGAAAGGGATCGCATCGCCGCCCAACTCCTGCTCGGAGAAGTAGAGGATGACTTTGTCGGCGAGTTTGTCGCGCAGGAGCGCGCCGTTCAGTGCAGAGCCGCCTTCCACCAGTACGCTGCGGATTTGATGGTGGCCTTCCAACACGTCCAGCGCGACGCGGAGATCGAGGCGGCCGTCGCGTAGGGGCAAGCGGTGCACCTCGGCGCCGCGTGCGCGTAAGGCTGCTTCGCGATGTTCTGACGCGGCTTCTGAGCAGAAGACGAGAAGATCGTTCTGCTTCGTTTCGGCGGCCGAGCGAACCAGCTTCGAGTCGAGCGGGATGTGAAGCTGGGAGTCGAGGATGACGCGCAGCAGCGGGCGGCGGCGCGGCAGGCCGGTCCGGTCGGTGAGTTGCGGATCGTCGGCGAGCACGGTGCCGATGCCGGTGAGGATCGCGTCCGACGAATGACGAAGATGCTGTACGTCGGCGCGTGCGGCCTCGCCGGTGAGCCAGTGCGGTGTGCTCGCCGCGCGTTGTGCTGAAGGCGGAGCAAGCTTGCCGTCGACGGAGAGCGCGGCCTTGAGCGTGACGAAGGGGCGCTTGTGCTGGATGGCGAAGGCGAAGGCGTCGTTGAGGCGGCGCGCCTCGTGGGCAAACGCGGAGTCCGGCGGAAGAACGAGGACCTCGACGCCGGCGGTCAGTCTGGCCAAACCTTCTCCGCGCACCAACGGATTCGGGTCGACGGTCGCGACAACGCAGCGCGCGATGCCGGCGGCGATGAGGGCGTCCGAGCAGGGGCCGGTGCGGCCGTGGTGCGCGCAGGGCTCGAGCGTCACGCAGGCGGTCGCGCCGTGTGTGTCATGGCCGGCGGCGCGCGCGTGCTTCAGCGCGACGATTTCGGCGTGGTCGAAGTTTTCGTAGTGATGGGCGCCTTCGCCGAGCACGGTTTCCCCGCGCATAAGGACACAGCCAACCGTTGGATTGGGCGAAGCGAAGGCCTGGGCGTTTCGGGCGAGTTCTAGCGCGCGTCGTAGACCACGTTCATCTGCCGGCAGGAGACGCATGAGGTCTCAGCATAGCTTGTGGTGGTCTCGAACTGCTCGTAGGCGAGCTGTTCGCGGGTCGGCGCGGCAGCCTGAATGTAGGGCTGGTTGTCGGTCGCAGCGATGTACTCGCTGTGACGCAGAGTCTGCGCGTGCCCAAAGGAAAAGATCATGGCAAAGAAGGCTGCGAACAGTGCGTGCAAGAGGAACCTCCTTAGTCAATAGCGGGTACGCGACGAGTATCGCCTGCAGCAGCCTGAATCATGATGCTGCTTCTGCGGGGTGTGGACCGCCGAAGGGGTCATTACTCTTGTACTGTTACGGAACCCGCTCAACACTTGCCATTTTCTTAGAAGGTTGGACGAAGCCGAAGGGTGGTCTGGACGCAGCGGCCGAGGCGGTTTTCCGCCGTCTGAGGCTAGTCCAGAAGCGAGTCGACGAAGCTGGCGGGGTCGAAGGGGAGGATGTCTTCGAGCTTCTCGCCGACGCCGACGTACCGGACGGGGAGTCGCAGCTCGCGGGCAATGGCGACGACGATGCCGCCCTTGGCCGTGCCGTCGAGCTTGGTGAGGACGATGCCGGTGACGTGGGCGGCCTCGGTAAAGAGGCGGGCCTGCTGGAGGCCGTTCTGGCCGGTGGTCGCGTCGATGACGAGCAGCGTCTGGTGGGGGGAGCCGGGGATGATCTTCTCAGCGGTGCGGCGCATCTTGTCCAACTCCTTCATCAGGTCGGACTTGGTGTGCAGGCGGCCGGCGGTATCGACGAGCAGAACGCCGGTGGAGCGGGCCTTGGCGGCGGTGGCGGCGTCGAAGAGCGCGGCGGAAGGATCGCCGCCCTGGCGGGTCTTGATGAGGTCGACGCCGGAGCGGTTGGCCCAGACCTCGAGCTGCTCGATGGCGGCGGCGCGGAAGGTGTCGGCGGCGCAGAGCAGGACAGAGCGGCCGGCGGGGTATTCGGGGCTGGGACGGCGAAAGAGCGCGGCCAGCTTGCCGCTGGTGGTGGTCTTGCCGGTGCCGTTGACGCCGACGAGGAGGATGACCTCGGGCGGGGCGACGGCGTGGCGAGCGGGCGTGGATGGGTGCTTGTTGGGCTCGTCGAGGATGCGGAGGATCTCGTCTTTTAGAGCCGATTTCAGCTCGGAGCCGTTGGCGAGGCCGTGACGCAGGGCGCGGTCGCGCAGGCGGCTGATGATCTCGTCGGCGGTGGGCGCGCCGATGTCGGAGGCGAGGAGCGCGAACTCCAGCTCGTCGAGCGAGGACTCGTCGATCTCGCGGGTGAGGGCGATGACGCCGGAGATCTGGTCGGAGAGCGATTGCCGGGTGCGCGTGACGGCTTCGCGCATGCGGTCGAGGAAGCCGCGCCGTTGAGGTTCCTCGGGTTGCGTTTCGGGTTCGGGGGTTTCGTGTTCGCGGTCGCGACGCCCGAAGAGGGAGGTGAAGGCCATTAGGTTCAGTTTAACCGCTTCGAGGGGGTAAGACCCTGACTCCCCCGTATTTGGTGCAAAGGCATACTCGACTAACCCTCCAGAAATTCTGGATTGCCCGAGTGTTCGCATGTCCTCGAACGTACTCTTCCATATGTTCACGGTCTCATCAATGAGCCTCTCGAAGCGCGGTGTGAATGGGACGTATGTCGCCGTGGCGCCGATGCGTCTCGACCGTCACTTCGGTGAGCAGAAGTTCCGTTTCAATTGTCAGCCACAATGATGGAACGCGCTTCACAAATGCACTGTCCCTCGTCAGTAAGCCGCTTTCTTACCTATGGAGAGTTGAACGGGTAAGGGCGGAAGGCTCGCCGGCTAAACGGAGCCGCTAGCGGGACCATGAACAAATCGAATATGCAGGGAAGGCGTTGTTGCTTTGGAACCCTGGATTGCGTCGCGGAGAGAACCGCGCCAGCAGTAGCGGTCTCCGAAAGCGTATCCGTAAACGCCTGTGATTCACGAGGCGGCAGCCCTCAGATTTTCTTAGGCGAATCGGAAGAAGATGACATATAACTGTCCCTCTCGGCAAAAGCCGACGGACGGCCTGCCCGCAGCGTATCACCAAGGAGGCCGTCCGATGGACGACATGAATGTTGCTTACATAAATCCGCGAATCATCGCATGGGCAATGGCCCAGCGCAATTTGATACCGGAGCAATTAGCGACAAAAACGGTAACGGCTGACAAGATACGGGCTTGGGAGCAGGGCGAACCGATTAGCGAGGATCAGGCGGAATTCCTAGCTAGGAAACTCGGGATTCCATATCTGGTCCTGTTCCTTGCAGATCCCCCCGACCCTGATCCCGTACCTATCCCCGATCTGCGCACCCGAAGCGGAAAACCTATAGCCGAGCCGTCACCAGAATTTATTGGCGTAATCAACGATGCGTTAATGCGCCAAGATTGGTTTCGCGAGCACAAGTTACGTCAAGGGAAGCGCAAGGTTGCTCTCGTTGGCAGATACACCACGAAAGACTCCGTCATCGATGTTGCCGCTAACATGCGCTCAGTCATCGGAGTAGACGCCGAATTTAGGCAGGGGTGTTCGAACTGGGAGCAATTTCTTCGAAAGTTAATAAAGAAGGTTGAAGCGGCTGGAATTCTCGTAATGAGGAGCGGGGTTATAGGCCACGCAACCCATCGACGGCTTGATGCGGAGGAGTTTCAAGGCTTCGCGATCAGCGACCCGTACGCTCCCCTTGTCTTCGTCAATGATACGGATGCGAGAGCCGCCCAAATTTTCACTCTAGCGCACGAACTTGCTCACATCTGGATAGGCAAGACGGGCATCTCCAACGCGAGGCTCGCTGGGCGCAGTTTGGGCGAACTGAGTACTATCGAGCGCTTCTGCAATCGCGTAGCCGCAGAATTTCTCGTGCCGGAAAGGTCCTTCAATATTTCGTGGCAGCCCTCGCGCACGATCAGGGACAATCTCGAACGTATACAGAGACACTTCTGGGTAAGCTCGCTGGTCGCTCTGCGACGAGCGTACGACTTGAAAAGAATTCCTTATGACGATTTCAAGACCGCACTCGACGCCGAGTACGCCCGTTACTATGCGATCGAGCAGCGGCGCAAAAAGCGCGAGGAAGAAGCCAAGAAAAAGCAGACCGGCGATTTTTGGTCTACGTTCAAATTACGTAACAGCGTGTTGTTCTCGGACGCTCTCGCGGCAAGCGTCAGGAACGCCAAAACGACATATACGCAAGCATCACACCTCCTCGGCGTGACAATCGCGACAGTCGAAAAGTTTCTTCAACGGGAGAGGGCCACTTGAATAGCTACTGGCTCGATTCCGATGTCCTTGTTTGGGCAAAGGACAATGTAGCCCCTCTGGGCTATGCGGAATATGCAGGATTCTGGACACTAATAGAGCGCAATATTGCCAGCGGCACTATCAAGATCACCAAAAGGAATTTCTCTGAAATAACAGACGGGCGGAAGGGTGACGACGAACTGGCCAAATGGCTCAAACTGCAACTAACCAAGTGGCCCACGGTGCGCGTATCGCCATCCAAAGATGTCCAAGAATTTGCTGCGAAAATTGCCGAATATGTTTACTCGGATAGTCGCTTCTGGGCGCGACACCGTGCAAGGTTCTCGAACGGTGCTGATGCTTGGGTCATCGCCCAGGCTGCCGTTGATGACGGTACGGTTGTCACGAGGGAGGAACCGGCGCCAGAGTCGCACGAGCCGAAGATTCCGGACCTCTGCAAGCACTTTGGGGTCAGGTTCTTGAATCTCTCTGATCTAATGAAACTTCTCGGAACGACAAAGAAGTAGGATTGGGTCAGCCAAAGTATATTCATGCCGCGCAAAGCCTTCTCAAATGGCCACTTCGATTCTGTGGCATTTTTGGACCTTCCGTCCACGAGGGGCCGCCCGGCCGGGTGACGGCTAAGGGGTTGCGTTGATGGCGCCGAGGCTGCCGGTGGCGGCGTCGCGGACGACGATGCGGACGCGCTGGGTGAAGGGCGGCACGACGATGGGGACGGAAAAGCCGACCTGGGAGCCGGGGCCGATGACGTCGGTGGGGGCGAGCTGGTCGCGCTGCTCGACGGCGCGCTGGGCGGTCTCCTTGCCCTTGTTGCTGTAGCAGACGGCGAGGATGGTGACCTCGGCGATGCGGGAGCCGTCAGGCTGCGGGGCGAACTTGAGATCGTTGGCGTTGACGAGTACGGCGTAGCCGTTTTTGGAGCGCTTTGCGGTGGTGTGCAGAGCGGTGTAGGGAAGCGTGGTGCGGGCGGCGCTGAGGAGGTCGTACTTGACGTCATTGGCCTGCTTGGCCCGGGGCGCCAGCGCGACCTTGGAGACGGGAGCTTCGCTGGTGAAGTAGCCGGTGCGGGTGACCACGCGCAGGCCGGGAACGTTGACGGTGACCTTGATGCGGCGGTAGGGCTGGGCGGCGTCGCTGGCGTCGGTGGGAACGTAGGAGAGCGTGTAGTACTCGGTGCCTTCGCGGGTGACCTCGGCGACCTGGGCGGCGAGATCGTTGCGTCCGCCGATGACGCGGCCGCCGGTGTTGGTGGCGAAGGTGTTCATGCCCATGTTGTCGCCGAAGTCGCCGACGTCGGAGCCGGAGGAGCTGACGTTGGAGGGATCGAGGGTCTGGTCGGTGAGGTCGTCGGCGGCCATGGGGCCGGCGGGGTCGATGATGTAGAGGGTGACGCGCGCCTCGAGCATCTTGTCGGTGACCTTCTGGATCTCGTCGACGACCTTGTCGTGGTCCTTCTCGCTGATGTTGGTGAGGTCGTAGGCCTTGTTGTAGCCGGTGCCGACCCAGATGACGTTTTTGCGGCCGGGAATGCCGGCGACGCTTTGCGCGATCTGCAGCATGGCGCCGAGGGTTTTGACGAGGCCGTTTTCGGAGCCGCCGGAGCCGCCGTTGAGGGTGTTGACGATCTGCGTGAAGTCGAGATCGGCAGTGTGCTTCTCGACGCTTTGGAGGAGGTCGGCGCGGCTCTGCGTGTAGTCATGCAGGACGACGATGCGGGAGTAGCCAGCGGCGACGAAGAGTGTCGGCACGGGCAGAACTTCGGGCTGCGCCTTGAGATATTTCTCCATCATCTGGCGCGCGTAGGCGAGCTGATGGAAGGGTGTGTCGACCTCGTCGAGGACGAGGATGTCGACGGGGGCGTGGCCGATTTTGGGCAGGTCGGCGGCGCTGTGAACGATGTCCGCGGCGGCGGCGGGCATGGCGTGGGCGGAGGGCGGATCGAAGTTCTTGATGGTCTGCGGGACCTTGTCCTCGGTGATGGAGAACTGCGATTTGTCGAGGTTGGTGACGGGGTTACCGTTGCGGTCGAGAACGACGACGTCCATGACGACGAGGCGCGAGGTGACGGAGAGCGTGCCTTCAGGGGTGGGGCTCTGCGGCTGTTGCGCGGCGGCGGCGAGAGTGAGGCAGAAGAAGAGCGGGATCGATCGGCGCAGCGCTGGCGTCATGGGCATGTTGAGTGTACGTGGAGAGGAACACGGGAGACGCGAGGAAAGTTGCGGGGGCGCGAACCAATTTGTTTGAAGATCGACCTTTTAGGGGGATGGCCGCTGCTAGGAGAGGGTGAAATCGGCGATGAGGGGAAGGTGGTCGGAGGCGATGAGGGCGGTGCGGCTGCGGAAGAGATGGGTCTCGACGAGCTCGAGAGGCGGCTCGAAGTAGCAGTGGTCGAGCGTGAGCAGCGGAAGCAGGCCGGGGAAGGTGGCGGGAAGCTGCAGGCTGTGGCGCGGGCGGAACGTGCGGAAGCTGTTGCGAAGAAGCTGCGTGGTGAGGCCCTGAGTCCACTCGTTGAGATCGCCGAGGATGAGGCGCGGGCCGGTGAGCGCGGGGTTGGCGAGGATGCGGTCGCCGAGGAGCAGGCGGGCCTGGCGGCGGCGCTCAGGGAAGCTGGTGCCGAGATGAATGTTGAAGAGATGAATGAGATGCGGGCCGAGTTGGATGTCGGTTTGGAGGACGCCGCGAGCTTCGCGCCTGGAGGTGATGTCGTGGTTATGCCAGGAGCGGATGGGCAGGCGCGAGAGCGTGAGGTTGCCGTAGGTGCCGCCGTGCAGCGGGCGGTTCGCGCCGAAGACGGCGGTGTGTGCGGGCAGAGCGCGCTCGATTTCGCCGGCCTGGTCGTAGAGTGATGGGCCGCCGGTGCGGAGCGCAGCGCCCGGGGCGTTCACGACTTCCTGCAGGCAGAGGATGTCGGCGTCGAGCTGCTGGAGGATGCTGATGATGCGAGCCGGCGAGGTGCGGCGGTCGAGGCCGCGGCATTTGTGGATGTTGTAGGTGGCGACGCGGAGGCGGTCTGTGGTTGAAGGGTCCTTCGACTGCGCGCCTTCAGCGCTTCGCTCGGGATGACGGGCGGAGGGCAGATCGGAGCCCTTCATTGTTGGCGCTCGAAGATCCAGCCGAGCAGCTCGGGGGCGCGTTCGGTGATGGGGCGATGACGCCACTCGTCGAGGGTGACGCGGCGGCTTTGTGCGAGGTCCTGGGCGAAGTCGGATTCCATGCGCTGGGCGAGGGCGGTGTCGCGCACGGCGAGGTTGACCTCATCGTTGAGGCCGAAGGAGCGGTTGTCGAAGTTGGTGGAACCGACGACGGTCCAGAGCTCGTCGACGACGAGGACTTTGGCGTGAATCATGGCGGGCTGGTACTCGTAGACCTCGGCGCCGGATTTGAGCAGCGGGCCGTAACCGCCGCGGGAGGTGGAGCGGGTGAGCATGTGGTCGGACTTGTGGCCGGGAACGAGGATGCGGAGCTTGACGTGGCGTTCTTCGACGGCGCGGCAGAGCTCGCGGGTGAGGCTCTTGTCGGGAAGGAAATAGGGCGTGGTGATGGTGATGGAGCGCCGCGCGGAGGCGAGCAGAAGCTGAAAGAGAACGCGGGCGCGGGTGGAGCCTCCGATAGTGGGTGTGGAGTTGACCACCAGCGCGGCGGTGGGATCGGCGCAGTCGAGCGAGGGGAACCAGGGGTCGCCGACGAGAAGCTCGCCGGTGGCGGCGAGCCAGTTTTCGGCGAAGGTGGCTTGCAGGTTGGGCACGGCGCCGCCTTCGACGTGGAGCATGGTGTCGCGCCAGACGGGATGCTTGTGCGCGCCTTTGAACCACTGGTCCGCAATGCCGGCGCCGCCGATGAAACCGATTCGGCCGTCGACGATAAGGAGCTCGCGGTGCGTGCGGTTGTCGAGCTGCAAAAGGCGGTACCAGGTGGGCGAGTTGTAGAAGGCGAGCTTGCCTCCGGCTTCGAGGAGTGGCGAGAAGTAACGCTTGCTGACGCCGGCGGAGCCGAAGGAGTCGAGCAGAACGTTGACGTGAACGCCGGCGCGGGCGCGATCGGTGAGCGCTTCGAGATAAAGCTTGCCGATTTCGGAGCGCTGGAAGATGTAGGCCTCGAGGCTGACGCTGTGCTGCGCGGAGCGGATGGTGTCGAGCTCGGCGGGGTAGAAGTTGGGACCGTTGGTGAAGACCTGAAAGCGGCCGGTGCGGTTGACGGGTGCGTCGGCGAGCGACTCGACGAGGTTGAGGAAGGCGTCCGTGTCATTGCCGGGGAGCTGGTCGCGGCAGGTGATTTCGTAGTTGGGCGCAGGGCCAAAGATGCCGGCAAGGGTGTAGCTGGCGAGAAGCGCGAGCGCAATCATGCCGAAGACGGCGATCCATGTAGGGACGATGACGACGAGCAAAGCAGCCACGGGCCAACTCCTAAGAATGCGGCAGGCGCGAATGCGACGCGCATGCCGATGGAGACGTGAAACTTAGATGCTTCTTGCGAGGGAGGGCGCAGTACATTCGCGTCGTGAGGCGTCTTTTTGCTGTTCCCGGCGGTGGCAGGCAGGCGTACCACGAAAGGTAAGGAGCTTCGCGCAAAAGTTGCAGAAGTTTGGTGTGGAAAAGGAGCAGAATACTCAAATCGAAACGAGTCAACGAGCTTCGTTGAGCGTTGAGTGGTGGAGGCGAAGATGTCTCTTTTACAGAAGTTGTTTGCCAGTCTGCAGCATCGCGCGGAGCACGCGCCGAAGTATGACGAGAATCTGCGGGCCGAGGATGGATTTGTGAAGCCGTCACAGAAGCGGTTTCTGCGGATCTATTAAGCCGGCGGGTTTTGCAGGGTGGGACGCGTTCAGGATCAATTGCAGGGCGGAGTCGTCGTGCGCGGGCTAGTGCGCGCGGTAGCCAAGCTTTGCCGATGACCGTACAGGATCTAACACACGATTCATGCGGCACTATTCGGTGCGGCCGGGGCGGGTCATGAGCTCGCGGATGGCGTCGCGCGGCGATTTGCCGTCGTGGAGGATGGCGGCCATCTGCTGGGTGATGGGCATCTCGACGCCGTAACGCGCGGCGAGACCGAGCGCGGCGGTGGTGGAGACGACGCCTTCGGCGACCTTGCCGTTAAGCGAAGCGAGAATCTCGGAGAGCCGGCGGCCGCGGCCGAGCTCGAAGCCGACGGTGCGGTTGCGGGAGATGTTGCTGGAGCAGGTAAGCACGAGGTCGCCGATGCCGGAGAGCCCGGTCATTGTCTCGCGGCGCCCACCACATGCAATTGCGAGGCGCGTGATCTCGGCATTGCCGCGGGTGATGAGCGCCGCGGTGGCGTTATGGCCGAGATCGAGTCCGGCGACGATGCCGGCGGCGAGGGCGATGACGTTCTTGAGAGCGCCGCCGAGCTCGGTGCCGGCGAGGTCTTCATTGCGGTAGACGCGCAGCGAGGGCGAGGAGAAGTCGTTCTGCAGACGCGTTCCGATGCCCGGGTCGTCGCAGGCGATGGAGAGTGCCGTGGGCAGAGCGGCAGCGACCTCCTGCGCGAAGGACGGTCCGCCGATGACGGCGATGGGATTGTTACCGCCGGTGTGCTCGGCAACCTGCTGGGCCATGACCTGGGACATGCGCAGAAAGGTTTTTTCTTCGATGCCCTTGGAGGCGGAGAGCAGAATCTGCGTTGCGGTGAGATGCGGCGCGATCTGCTCCATGATGGAGCGCAAGGCCTGCGACGGAGTGACGCAGAGGATGATTCCGGCGTCGGCGATGGCGTCGCTGAGATTGGGCGTGATGTGGACGTCGGCCGGCAGGATATAGCCGGGAAGGTAGCGCGAGTTCTCGCCGGACTCGGAGAGTTGACGCGCATGGTCGGGGGAGTGGGCCCACAGGCAGAGCTCATGGCCGCCGCGCCGCGCCAGCGAGATGGCAAGCGCGCTGCCCCAGGCTCCGGCGCCGAGGATGGCGATGCGGCTCATGCGCGGCCCTGCTTGTCGGTGTGGCTGGGCGCAGACTTGCTGCTGCCGAAGCGATTCTCTTTGCCCTGCATGAGGCGTGCGATGTTGGCGCGATGCTTGGCGACAACCAGCAGCGCGAGGAAGATGACTCCGCCGATGAAGATGGGCGAGCGGTCCGGCATGAAGAGCATGCAGAAGACCGGAAGCATGACCGCGGCGAGAATGCTGGCGAGCGAAACGTAACGCGTGATCGCAAAGACAACGATGAAGAGGCCAAGCGCGCAGAGCGCGGCCAGCGGCGCGAGCGCGAGGAAGACGCCCAGAGCGCTGGCGACTCCCTTGCCGCCCTTGAAGCCGAGCCAGACGGGGAACACGTGGCCGAGGACGACCGCGATGCCGGCGGCGACCGCAAGATCCGACGGAAAGCCCGGTGTGCCGGGCGCGAAGTACAGCGCGATCTTTACGGCGGCGAAGCCCTTCAACAGATCGAGCAGCAGGGTCAGGATGCCCAGGCCCTTGGCTCCGGAGCGCACGACGTTCGTCGCGCCGATGTTGCCGCTGCCGGTGGAGCGGATGTCTTCCTTACGGAAGAGGCGGACAAGAATGTAGCCGAAGGGGATGGAGCCGAGAAGATAGGCGACGGCGAGAATGGGCAGCCAGAGACGCATGCGATGAGGTGAGTGTAGCAAGCGCCCCGTGAAGTATGTGAAGGGGCGCTACTTCACGGACCGAGGGTAGATGTTGCAATTGTCGGCGTGGAGCGTGGCGGATGGCGGAATGCCGAGGAGTTGAAGCAGAGCCTTGGCGCGATCGCTTCCGCGCGCGTCGTCACAGACGACCATCTCGGGGATGGTGTCCGCATGTTGATTCCGGATTGTTCTCTCGATCGGCCCCAGATTGTGCGGGAAATGATACGCGACGCCGCTGGAGTCCATGATGGCGCGGCGATGGCTTTGATAGGGCAACTCGGATGACCAGTCCAGTCCGGTGATGACGATGACATCGTTGGGACGGGTGGTTCGATCGATGATTGCGGCAGCGGCCGGGCGGCCGGGGGCGTCGATTCGCTGAATTGGGTAGAAGTCCATGCGATATCTGTCGACGCAGGCGGCAACGATTGCGGCGAGGAAAACGAACCCGATCCACGCTTTTCGACCGGGAAGAGCCAGCATGTCGGCGATGAGCAGACCTGCGGCGACGATGAGGAAGATCGTTGAAGAGTAGGGATAGTAGGTGTGAAGGACGTGGAGATTGAAGAAGATCATCGGGGTGATGATGTAGAGCGCGATGCCGGCGAGGGCGGCATAGTTCCAGCGGCGAACGACCGTTCCGTATACCAGTGCAAGAAGGATCAGGAGAGGGAGGGAGCCGATCTGTCCGGCGACTGCATGCATAAGACGCGTGTAGTTAGCGGGATCGAGGCGCTCGGCGAGCGTGCCGAAGTTAAAGCTCATGAGATTTCTGCTGGTAAAGAAGACACCGCTGGGATTCTTGACCTTCTGTGCGTCCGCGAACCTTGTCCAAAGGCTGGTGCAGAGTACAGGCAGAACGACGCAGGAGACAACTGCGGCCGCGGCAGACGGAACTAACAAGATGCGTTGCTTGTGCAGCTTCCAGATGCGCCATGCGAGCAGGGCGCAACCCAGGATGAGATAAGGCGCGAAGGTAGTGACTTTTACAAGTCCCGCGAGGATGCCGAAGATGCCGGCAGAGAGCATGTATCCGTATCGCCGCTGAGTTCGCCCATGAATGAGGGCCAAGGTCTGATCTACATACATGATCGAGAGGAAGAGCGCGGTGGACTCGATCATGAACAGGCGCGAGACAAAGATGTAAAGAGGGCTGACCGCGACGAGAGAAAGCACCGCAAGCGACTGGACCCTGCTGTAGCCCAGCCGCCTGAGGATGGACATGAGCGGGAAAAAGGACAGATAGAAGAAGGCGATCGATACAGCGCGCCCGGTCTCGTCGAGCCGAGTATGAAGGTGTTGCGCGAGGAGCGCGACGATCTTCTGATACAGAGGGAACTCGAAGGGGATCGACCAAGGCGGGCCGAATACGGGTGTTTCATAGCGAAAGAAAGGACCTCCGCGCGCGAGATATTCGGCGGTGATGGCCGTCTGCGATTGACGGAATGCGTGGAAGTCGAAGATGGAGTGGTGAAAGCCCGCGAAGATGGACGCGACACTGAAGAGAAAGCAGCCTATCGCTATCAGTACGACGCATCGCGAGAGTATAGCGTCGCTAGGGCGCGCGCTTTGGTGGGGCCGCTCGGAAACTTCAGCCAACGCAATTACTCCGGATGAGCGAACGCGGTGAGGCGGGAATCTGCAAGGTAGAAATCAGTTTACCAATACAAACCACCTGAATCGCCCTATCGGCGTCGGCTCCATCTTTAAAGAAGGGTGCGGCGGAGGAGTTCGAGGGCATGCTGCGAAGACCAGTAGCGGATGTGTTCGCGGTCGCCGGAGAGATTGAGTTGCTTGACCTGCGTATCTTCGCCGTCGGCGAGTCCGATGTAGACAAGGCCGACGGGTTTGCCCGCGTCGGGGCCTTCGCCGCCGCCCGGGCCGGCAAGACCAGTGAGGCTGACGCCGAGCGAGCAGCCGGTGTTTTTGCGGATGCCTTCGGCAAGCGCGCGCGCGACTTCAGCGCTGACGGCGCCGTGCTTTTCGATGAGCTCGGGAGGAACGTCGCAGAGATTGGTCTTCTGCTCGCTGGCGTAGACGACGGCGCCACCGTGAAAGCTGCGCGAGGCATTGGGGATCGAGGTGAGGCGCTGCGAGAGCAGACCGCCCGTGATGCTTTCGGCGAGGGCGAGCTTGAGGTCGCGCATCTCGAGCATGAGGAGGACGATCTCTTCGAGCGATTCGCCGTGCGAGGAGAAGATGTCATCGCCCATCTCGCGCTCGATGAGCTCGGCGACGTCGTTGACGCGGGCTTCGGCGGCCTCCTGCGTGGGTTTGGTGCAGGCGAAGTGGAGCTGGATCTCGCCGGAGCCGGCGAGGATGGTGGTTTCGACGTCGGTGAACTTTGTGTAGATGGGAGCCGTGCGCGCGTCGACGGTGGATTCGGGGATGAGAGCCATGCGAAGGAGGCGCTTGGCGATGAAGCGCGGCGGAAGGCTTGCGGCAAGGCGCGGGACACATTCGTTGGTGAAGAGCGCTTTGAGTTCCTTCGGCGGCCCGGGGAGAAGGATGATGATCTTGCGGTGGAGGTCACCGTTGGGCGAGGCCCAGAGCGTGTCGCGCCACTGGCCGGGCGCGCTGCCGAGGCGGTTGGGGAGAAGCTCGGCGCCGTCGATGACCTCGGCCTGCTTTTCGTTATTGGGCGGCATGGGGATGCGGCGCTCGGCGAAGCGTTTGTAGAGCGCGGCCATGGTGTCGGGATCTTTGTGGAGCTCGACGCCGAGTGCGTCGGCGACGCAGTTGCGTGTGAGATCGTCTTCCGTTGGCCCCAGGCCTCCGGACGTGATGAGGATGTCGGCGCGCGAGAGCGCGATTCGCACGGCGGAGGTCAGGTGGTCGCGATTGTCGCCGATGACGGTCTTGAAGGCGACGGAGACGCCGAGGTCATTGAGACGCTCGGTGAGGAAGAGAGAGTTGGTGTCTGTGCGGAAGGGCGTCAGCATCTCCGAGCCGACGGCAATGATTTCAGCGATCATGTCGATGGTTGGATGCTACGACTGGAAGAAGTCTTCAAAACCATCACATAGAGAAGCGTGGCGACGAGCGAAATCGCGGCCGCGAAGTAATCGAACAGATTCGGCCAATTCCAAATTTCGTTCTGATTGTGGCAAAACATCCATACATCAAACACAAGCATCGCTACCGGACCGATCAGAATTCCAATTACAGTAAGGATCCAAAGTCTCGGGCCATTTGTGTTGTGGATCAGAACAACCGCTGGGAGCGACAGAATCCAACAGGGAATTAGGAAGTAGAGTGCAAACACAGACGTGACTAGAAAACCGGCGAGTCGGGCTCCCGAAGGATTGCGAAGGCATACAACACCTGTTACGAGCGCGTCAGCTATGACGGCGCTGAGGAACGAAAGAAGCACTCGCTTCCACGTGCTCATACCAGTGGCCTGCCAGTGATGCCGAGGTCGAGATGGTAGAGAGTGCTGGCCGTGGCGAGGGCGGCGCAGCCGTCGTCGAGGAAGCAAAGGCCGACGAGGTCGTTGCCGGCAATGAAGAGCTCGGCGTTCGAGCCGTCGGGTGTGATGCGGACGATGCCGCGGCGGCCGTGCAGCGAGGCGGCGACGTAGATGTTGCCGTCGGTATCAAGCGCGAGGCCCTGTGGGCGGCCGAGGCCCTGGTAGAAGATGCTGGTGTCGCCGTTGGGCGCGATGGCGTAGATGGACTGATTGGAACTGGTGCTGGGCGCAGTCACGAGGAGCCTGCCGTCATCACGAAACGCCAGATGATACGCGGCGACCGAGGGCTCGAGCGTAGCGAAAACAAAGACCTCGCCGGGGTTGTGCGAACCGTAGGGGCCGACCTTGAAGATGGTGCCGGAGCGGTCGCCGACGAAGAGGTTGCCGTCGCGATCGAAGGCGATGCCGGTGGCGATGCCCATGCCTTCGGCGAAGGTGGAGATGTGGTCGCCTTCGGGGGAGATGCGGTAGACGGTGCCTTCGGCGCGCGAGCTGGCGTAGAGATAGGTGTCGGGACCGAAGGCGAGCGCGGTGACGTTGAGGATGTCGCGCGCGAAGGGACGAGCCTGGAGATCGCGGCCGATGCGGACGATGGAGACGGGCGTGCGCTCGCCGCGCGGGCCGGAGATCATGGCAAAGAGATTGCCGTCGGCATCGATGGCGGGATTGGCAACGAGGTGCAGCTCGTCGGCCATGGGGACGCCGATGTTGGCGTGCAGTGGATTGGAGAGTGCGCCGTTGGCGCGCAGGGTGAGGTCGCTGGCGATGGCTCCTTCAGGCACGCGGACGAGGGCGCGCGTCGGGCGAACGAGATCGAAGTAAGCGGTGGTGTCGCCGAAGGCTGCGGCGGGAAGTTGCGGGGTGATCTGCGGACCGTCGTTGGTGACGGAGAGCAGGTGCGAGCCGAAGATCTCAAAGCTGCCGCCGGGGATGGCGGCGCGGGGCGCGAGGCGCTCAAGATGCGGAGCCTGCGTGGTGGAGGGTCGGTTGGGGTGCAGCAGGCTCATGGCTGAATAGCGTAGACGGCGGCGGGGCGCGAAGCAACTATGCGCCGATTAGTAGCCGATGTTCTTGACGGCTTGCGGACCGAGGCGGTCGGTGAGTTGTTGCAGGTAAAGGCTGCGAGGCTGCACGGGATTGTCCCAGGAGTCGTAGATGGCTTCGGGGAGGTCGGGGCCTTCGTTATGGCCGCGCGAGCCTTTGATTGGCATGGGCTGGCGGCGGCGCTGGCCCTTGGAACCGATGACCCAGTTTATGGATCCCGGCGGGTTTTGGGCGACGAGTTCGTTGGCGGTGGAATTCCATATGACAGACCATCCGATCGTCCAGCCGTGCCCGGAGCCCATCTCGCCGCGGTTGATGAAATCAATCGCGCCGCCGTGGACGCGCACGTTGTCCACCAGAAACCCTGTTGACCAGCGCTGATGCGGCTCGACTGCCTGATCGCCGCTGAAGTCGCAATCGAGCAGAACGTTCGGTCCCTGAATACGTGCTTGCGTTGCGGCGAAGAAAAGCTTGTCACCGTGCGCGGAGGAGCGCATGACCAGCGTCTGGGTGCCGGCAAGCGAGAAGCCGAACGGTTTCGCGGAACTGGTGACCGGCTTGTGCTCGGTCAAGTCGACGCGATCGATGGTGACGCGGCGCGCCTGAGCTTGGACCCGCACAAAGTTCGTTGTATCGAGGATCGCGAGGTCGCGGAGCCAGACATCTTCGGCAGACGTGATGTCGATGCCATCGAACTGCGGGTCGTCGAGCGCGATGGAAACCGACGGCGCCGTGAGTGTGAGCGCTTCGATGCCGGCGTCATGCAGACGCGCAGGCGGGAGAGCCGCCCGCACGGTCGTCATATCACCCCCGCCGAAGCGCGGGTCGTAGTCGTCGGTGATGGGGACATCGAGGATCAGCGTATTGCCTCGGATGGCTTCGATGCGGCGCTCGGTGGTGATGGCGCTGCCGATCCAGTGCTCGTCTTTGCCGTTGCGCGTGAGGTGGTCCATGCCCATGAAGTGGAGGTAATCCGGCGTGATGGGATGGTGGATGAGGATGGTGTCGCCGACGGCGAAGCCTGCGGCATCGACGACGGGAAGCTCGCGCGTGCCGGAGGGGATGTATGTATTGGCAAGCGCGGTATGTGCGTGTGGAGCACCGGAGGGCCGATCTTCGGCAGTGTTTTCGACGTCCGCGTCAGGGTTCGAAGCGGCCGACGTCGAGAGACCCATGATGAAGCCGATGTGCGGAGTGCCGGTAAGCTGGACCGTGGTCTTGTCGCGTCCGGAGCCGCGAAGGACAACGTCAGATGCGGAGATATTGATGGGCGCGCTGAGATGAAACGTTCCGGGCGCGAGCAGAAGCGCTTGCGGCGAATTTGACTTTGAGGCGATGGCCGCGACGCGCTCGAGAGCCGATTGCAGTGCGGCAGTGTCATCCGCTCCCGAAGGCGTGAGGGTCTCGGCGACCGGCGCGTTGGGCAGTGCGATGCCGCCGCCGCGATAGCCGGCGTAACTGAAGTCGACGATGTGATCGCCGGTAGAGGTGGTCGCGTAGGCAAGTTTGCCGTCAGGCCCGGGCTGCACCCACTTCGGATAGTTCGCAGATTTATCAGAGCTGTGCGAGGAGAACGCGATGGCGCAGAGGGTTGCGGCGGCGAGCAGACGCATGCAGCGATGATACCGCCCCTAGTGGAGGCGAAGCAGATGGCTGAGCAGTTGTACGACGATCAAGGCGTAGACGCCGGCGGCCAGATCGTCGACGACAATTCCGGTGCCTTCAGGAAGAGCTTCCAGGCGACGAATGGGCGGCGGCTTGAGGATGTCGAAGAAGCGGAAGCAGAGCAGCGCAAGCAGAGCGTGCGGCCAGTCGGGAATGAGCGCGATGAGAGCGATGAGCTGGCCGGCGACTTCGTCGATGACGACGAAGCCGGGGTCCTTTCGCTGCGATTCGCGCGCGACACCCGTGGCGGCCGGAATGCCGAGCGCGATCGAGAGCGCGAGTGCCAGCAGCGTCGCGAGGAGCAGATTGTGTGTGTTGTCATGCAGCAGCCAGCCGCCGCCGAGCCACAGCAGCGCCGTGAGGGCGGACGCGTAGGTGCCGGGCCCTGGCTTGAGAAAGCCCGCGCCGAAAAAGGTCGCGACAGCCCATGCCCACCAAGTCTTTTTCTGGGTTTGTTGCACGTGTCCGATTGTAGCGAGAGCTATCGTTCTACGGCTGCTGTTGATGATGCCTGAAAACATGGGCGGCGATATCGGGCCAAACTTCTCGGAACGCGTTGGTCGAGGCATCGCGCAGCAGAGCGTAAGCGTACTTTTCGGCGAGCGCGCCGGCCGTGCGGTCGGAGCTTGGATAGTAGGTGGTGCCGATGGCTTGTGCGATGCCGCGGCCGACCAGCTCCGCTCCATTGATGGTGTTGTGGCCGTTGTAGTCGGGCGTGATGACGACGCGGCTCACGGCGTAACCGATGCGCTTGAGCACGGGACCGCGGCCAAGAGCGTAGTAGCGCTCATCTTCGTGGAACGCGGTGGGCAGAATCCACACCACCCAGTAGTTGCCGTCGGTCTTGTCGACGAAACCGCGCCAGGAGTACGCCCAGAAGCCGGGAACACCTTTGCCCAGTTTGGGATGGCTGTCGTCGCCCTCGGCGATCATCGACGTGAGGCCCACGAAGACGAAGGCGGAGTAATCAAACGACTGCTTTGTCGCGATCCTGAACGCCTGGCCGGGCGTGGCGGGCGGAGGCTTCACTCCGGCCGAGACGGCGCGGTAGTTCGGCATGATGCCGAGGATGCGCTTGGGCTGTGGCGGTGGCGTATGCGACTGTTGAGCAGGGCTGGATTGCGTCGCGGTTGTTGCGGAGCTCTGGGCGAGCAAGACATCGGGATCGTCAGGCAGATCAGACGTTGTCGGGGCGATGGGCTGCGACGACGAAAAGGCAACCGCGGACGCCGTCACTTGCTGTGCAGAGAGAGCAGGAGCCGACAGAACCAAAAACAGAGCTAGCGCACAACGCAAGAACAACACCCCATGGCAAAACAAGACTCTCTGATTGAGACGCGCACGCGCCCGTAAGGATTCAGAAATGAAAGCCCGTGAACGGTGAGTTCAGAGCTTTTCCTTTCGGCGACGCATGGCATCGACTTCGGCCTGCTCCAGCTCTTCTGCGAGCTCGGGATCGAACGCGGGTGAAGAGATTTTGTAGTCGCCGGAAGCCCACTTGCCGAGATCGATCAGGCGGCAGCGGTCGGAACAGAAGGGGACGTTGGCGGAGTCGAGCGGGACCTCTTTGCGGCAGATGGGGCAGTGAAGAATCTTGGCCATGATGACTTACTCGATGATGCGCGCGACGACGTCGTAGTCGTGCGATTCGGTGATCTCGGCGCGGTAGAAGGTGCCGGGGACGAGCGCGTCGTGCGGGCCGAAGTCGTTGATGAGTACCTTGCCGTCAATCTCCGGCGCCTGCGCGAGTGTTCGGCCTTCCCACAGCAGCTCGGTCTCTTCCGACTCGCCTTCGACGAGAAGCTCGATCTCGCGGCCAATCCAGTTTTTCTTTGCGCGTGTGCTGATTTTGTTTTGCAGGCGCATTAACTTGCGCCTGCGAGCTTCAATCGTGCGCTTCGGAACTTTCTGCTCGTGTGTGAAGGCCGGCGCGCCCTCTTCGTCGGAATAGCTGAAGACGCCGAGCCAGTCGAACTTTGCAGCTTCGACAAAGTTGCAGAGCTCGGCGAAGTCTTCGTCCGTTTCGCCGGGGAAGCCGACGATGAACGAGGTACGCAGCACAAGGCCGGGCACGATCGAGCGGGCTTTGTCGATGATCTGCAGAAAGCGGTCGGCAGTTCCTCCGCGTTTCATGCGGCGCAACACATTGGCGCTGGCGTGCTGCAGGGGAACGTCGAGGTATTTCGCGATGCTGTCGTGGCGCGCGATCGTTTCCAGCAGGCGCGTCGTGATCTTGTTGGGATACGCGTAGAGGAAGCGCAGCCACTTGAGGCCCTCGAGAGGAGCGAGCGCGTCGAGAAGATCGGCGAGCTCCGGCCGCTTGCCTGTTGTAGCGTCGGGCGCGAAATCCTCGCCGTAACAAGTGGTGTCCTGGCCGATGAGAGTGATCTCGCGCACGCCTTGCGCGATCTGCTGTTGCGCTTCGGCGACGATGGACGCTATAGGACGAGAACGGAACTTGCCGCGCAGCTGCGGGATGATGCAGAAGCTGCAGGGGTGGTCGCAACCTTCAGCAATTTTGATGTAGGCCGAGGCGCGCGGCGTGGTGAGGATGCGCGGCGTGTCGGCGGTATAGAGGTAGGTGGGCAGCGCGGCGGTCGCGCCGTCCCATGCCTCGCGCGAGAAGCGGCCGGCGGCCTCGCGGGCATCGCCTTCGGGCCTGCTCGAGCTCTCGTGAATGACCTGCGCGCTGTTGCTCTCGGGGCGCGAATGTTGATGAACCGCGGAGGCGTGGCGAGCGATCTGTTGGCTCTGCGCTGCGCTGAGGATGTTGAAGGGCGAGTTCGTGCCGGCGGCTTCCGCGGGTCTGGAAAGACCCGCTGCTTCCAGGATGGCTTCGAGCTCGCCGGTTCCGACGACGGCGTCGACCTCGGGGATGTTCTTCCGGATCTCGTCGCGGTAGCGCTCGACGAGGCAACCGGCGACGATGAGCTTTTGCGCGCGACCGCCGTTGGCGATCTTGTGCTGCACCATCTCGAGGATGGTGTCGACGGACTCCTGCTTGGCGGAGTCGATGAAGGAGCAGGTGTTGACGACGAGGATCTCGGCGTCTTCGGCGCGCGGGGTGAGCTGGGCGCCGCCGCGATGCAGCAGGCCCATCATGACCTCGGAGTCGACGAGGTTCTTGGGGCAGCCGAGCGAGACAAAACCAACCTTCGGCCGGGCGGCCTCGAGGGAGTTTTGGGTTTCGCAAGATTCGTTCGCTGACTGAATTTCGAGCGTGGTGGAAGAGCTCACAAAACACAATTTTAGCAGATTTTGCCTGAAAAATCAGGGGTTTCCGCCGGCAGCGGAGAGGATGGAGGCCAGCGAATCCGCTTGGACGGCCGGCTCGCATTTGCCATAGGAAAGCCCGCGGGAGCAGACTCAGGCGAAGGAGATACTTCGATGAGCATCGAAGAACCAGCGAAGACTGAAGGCGAGCTCCGACTAGTGAAGAAACATCCGCGCACGATCCGCTGGATGCACTGGGTGAACTTCCCGCTGCTGGCCATCATGATCTGGAGCGGTTTGCTGATCTATTGGGGTGATTCGATTCCGCCATATCAGCATCCGCATGAGGTGTACCGGATCGGCATCGGACACTGGACGCTGGTGCGCTTCTTCCCGGACTGGTTCTGGAAACTTTTGGATGCACCGTACCAGATCACGACGGGGTTGGGTTGGCACTTCTTCGTTATGTGGCTGTTCGCCATCAACGGGATTGCGTACGCGATCTATCTTGCGGTCAGCGGCGAGTGGCGCGTGCTGTGGCCGAAGCGGCGATCGTTTGTGGACGCGATGTGGGTGACCTTGTATGACCTGCATGTTCCAGCGGCGCGGCGCAGAGGACTACCGCCGCAGGGCAAGTACAACGGCGCGCAGAGAATCGCGTACTCAGGCATTGTGCTGATGGGCGCGGGCTCGCTGCTGACAGGGCTGGCGATCTACAAACCCGCGCAGCTTAACTTGATCACGCGCGCTCTTGGCGGATATGAGATGGCGCGGTGGGAGCACTTCTGGCTGATGATGGGCTTCTGCGGATTCTTCGTTGTCCATGTGGTGCAGGTGATTCTGGCAGGATGGAACAACTTTCGCTCCATGGTGAGTGGGGCGGAGATCCAGACTGTGGAGCAGGGGCAGCGTGTGGATGCAGAGAGCGGCGAGCCGACGGGAGCGATGCATGAGGACGAGCCGCCGGCGCTGGGAGCGCAGCCATGAGCGAGTTCGAGAAAGAGTTTGCCTTCGATAGAAAGCGCGAGGCGGAGATCGTGCGCGGCGACGCGGAGATGGTTCGCCGTGAGAGCGCGCGCAGGACCCGGCGAAGTTTCCTTGTGGGCGGAGCCGCGGCCGCGGCAGGATTTGCGGCGTGGTATGCCGTCGATCAAAGCAAGCCGGTCTACAGGCTGCACGCAGCGCTGCGCGATGTCATCAACGGCAACGCGGCAGTGAGCCGAGCCCTCTTTCGTGAGCGCGGATTGTCGCCGACGTATCCTTTGCGCCGCGCGGTGCCGCTGCGCATGAATGGCGTGATCGGCATGGAGCAGGAGCTTGTGCCCGCGAGCTGGCGGCTGCAGGTTGCGGGTGTGCGCGATGCGCAGCGCTCGCCGTTCTTTGCGCCGGATGTGACGGCGTGGCAGTACCAGTACACGGATGCGTCGCTGATGGACACGATGCCGGATTTGAAGAGCGGCGCGGCTGCCGTACAGAGCGGAGGCGCGCCCAAGGTGCAGATGCCGGAACCCTCGCACGATCTCTCGGCGAATACGCCGAAGGTGAATGGGTTGCCGCATATCGATATTGCGGCGCGCTTCGATGCGATGGCGCAGGCGATCAGCGGCAAGCGCAGGATGGGGACGGCTGAGGCGGGTCCCAGTGCGAGCTCGCTGAACATCGGCACGCCCGGTTTGTTGCTGACGATGAGTGAGCTGCGCAAGCTGCCGCACGTCGATCTCGTGACAGAGTTCAAGTGCATCGAGGGATGGAGCCAGATTACGCAGTGGAGTGGCGTGCGCCTGCGGGACTTTATCGATGCGTTTCCGCCCGCTCCGGTGAATGGGCGCATGCCGCGCTACGTCTACATGGAGACGCCGGACGGAGATTACTACTGCGGTTACGACATGGCCGCGGCGCGGCATCCGCAGAGCACGCTGGTGATGGAGATGAGCGGCCGTCAGCTGCTGCCGGAGCATGGAGCTCCTCTGCGGCTGCACATGCCCATCAAATATGGCTATAAGCAAATCAAGCGAATTGGGCTGATCGCATACACCGATACGAAGCCGGATGATTTCTGGATGAAGCTCGGCTACGACTGGTACGCCGGGTTGTAGAGATGCAGTGAGGACAGCAGTTTCCTGCGGTCACGGCAGTTTGGCGGCATCGACGACAGGATTCCATTTGTCGCTGCCGCGCAGAAAGATCGTTGGAGTGAAGGCGGCGGCTTGTTTCGCAGTCAGTTGATGTGACCATGAGACGCGCTCGGATGTTTTCGCTCCGGGGCCGGTGTTGCGGAACTCAGCATAGAAGGCCTGCGGCGTTGTGTCGCTGCGTCCCCACGCGGACCAGCCAGCGGGGTTCAGGTCGGCCGGAAGCTGCGTGTTCATGACGACGACGCGGGCATAAGGGCGCCAGGGCCGTCCTAGGCCGAAGCCTGTACCGGCCGTCTTGCCTGGCGCCGGCGGAACGGTGTCATGCGTGATGCGCGAGTGGTCGATCACATATCCGGTGTTCTGGTCCGGCGAGGTGCGCGACTGCGCCGTGATCTGTCCGTTGCGAATCTCGTTGATCGTGTCTTCGGAGAAGACAGCCGCGGCGTTGCCGAAGATGAAATCGACGCCACCGGAGATGTACGAGTCGACATAGTATTGACGGCCGTAGTCGGCGAAGAGTGTGTCCTGATCGCCGAGGAAGCGGCAGTGCTTGAAGATGGCCTTGTCGGAGCGGACCGACGCGGCGACGGCTTGCCCCGTCGGCCCCGCGGTGTTCTCAAACGTGATCTTGTCGGCTTCGAACTCGTCACCCTCGATCTCCGCCGTCTCGGTGAAGAAGGTGCCGCCCGCCTGTTTGGCGTTCATCGACCACGTGACGACGACGTCCTCCGGCGATTTGCCCAGGCCGAGCAGCGTGATCCGCGGACGGTTTCGCGTCACGTTGATGCGCTCGTGATACGTGCCCGGAACAATCTCGATGACCGTGCGATACGGCGCATTGGCCTGCGGCGCATGGTCCAGCGCCTGCTGAATCGTTTTGTAGTCGGTAGTGCTTTCGGTCGAACCCGGGCCGTGCGGATCGACCTTGACGTGGACATCCTGGGCGAGGGCGGCTGTTGAAATCAGGACAAGAAGGAGAAGACCGAAGAAGCGCATACCTCAAGGTAGGACGGCCGCATCGATTCTTGCAAAGCCGCGGAACTGGCAACACGCGCATGCCGTATATTGCCCGATATGCAATCGCAGAACGATCGAGAGTCTCAACCGCAGAAAAGGACTGCCTGGCCGCTCCCTCTGCGGATCGGGTTCCGGTTCGCGTTTCTCTACTGGCTGCTGTACATCATCCCGAGTGCCGGGCAGGTCTCGTTGTTCGATCTGCTGCCGTTCGGCGGCCTCGGCAACAAGCTTGCGACGTGGTTTGAGTGGCCGCTGGCGCGGTTGGCGCATGCTGTCGGCTTCTATGTTTTCCACCTGAGCGGCGAAGGTTCGGACTGGCATGTCACTGGATCCGGCGACACGGCCATGCAGTACACGCTCGTATTTTGCATAGCGGTGATCGCGATCCTTGGCACGATCGTCTGGACTGCCATCGACGAACGCCGCGGCCGGCGCGAGTATCGCACCGCGTACGCGTGGCTCCGGCTGGCGCTGCGCATCACGCTCGCGATCACCCTGCTGGGTTACGGGTTTGCGAAGGTCTATCCCGGCCAGTTCGGGCCCGGGCCGGATCTCGCGGCGCTGAACGAAACCTATGGCGCGAGCTCACCGATGCACCTCCTGTGGTTTTTCATGGGGTATTCGCGGCCGTACGCGATCTTCGGCGGCCTGCTGGAAGTGATCTCCGGCACGCTGCTGTTGTTTGAGCGCACGGAGACGATCGGCGCGCTGGGAGCGGCCGCGGTGATGCTTGAGGTCGCAGTACTGAACTTCTGCTATGACGTGCCTGTGAAGCTTTATTCGACACACCTGTTTCTGATGAGCCTGTTTCTGCTTCTGCCGGACTTCAAGCCTATGTGGGAGTTCTTTGTGCGGCGTCGCGCGGCGGTGTTGGAAGGTGTGTGGGTTCCGCGCTCCGAGCGGCGCCCGCTGCGGATTGCAAGGCGCACGGCGTTTGTTCTCCTCTGCTTCCTGTGCATCTGGGTGAATGTGCTCGGCGGCTATGTGGAAACCGCAGGCAGACACCGGGTCGACTCGGACAAGTACCTGCTTACCTCGCGCGGATTTCACTGGGTGCAGGAACATCCGTTCAACAAATAGGCGGGCTCAGAACTCCCAGCGCAGCAGCGTCGCGCCGACGGTGAATCCGGCGCCGACCGACGCGAGCAGAACGAGGTCGCCTTTCTTCAAGCGGCCTTCTTCGATGGCCGTGTTCATCGCCAGGGGGATAGTGCCGGCGGTGGTGTTGCCGTAGCGATCGATGTTGACGATGACGCGTTCCATGGGCATGCCGAGGCGCTGCGCAGTGGACTCGATGATGCGCTTGTTGGCCTGGTGCGGGATGAAGCAGCCGAGCTCGGCGCCGGTGACGCCGTTGCGCGTGAGCACGATTTCGGAGGCCTCGGCCATCTTGCGGACGGCGAACTTGTAGACGGACTGGCCGTCCTGGAAGACGAAGTGCTGCCTCTTGTCGACGGTCTCATGCGAGGCGGGCAGAAGCGAACCACCGGCGGGCATATTGAGCGAGACGCCGCCCGAGCCGTCAACCTCGTGATGAAAATCGACGAGGCCGATCTCGCCTTCTTGGCACGGTTCGAGCAGCACGGCGCCGGCGCCATCGCCGAAGAGGATGCAGGTGGAGCGGTCCGTGTAGTCGATGATGGAGCTCATCACATCGGTCCCAATGACCAGAACTTTTTTGTGTGCGCCGGATTCGACGAGCTTCGCGCCCACCTGCAGGGCGTAGGGAAAGCCGGAGCAGGCAGCGGAAAGGTCAAAGCCCCACGCGCCTGCGGCGCCAAGCTTGTTCTGCACCAGGCAGGCCGTGGCCGGAAACATCATGTCCGGCGTAACCGTGGCGACGATGATCGCTTCAATTTCAGTGGCCGCGATACCTCGGGAGCTGAGGCAGCGGCGAGCGGCTTCGGCGGCGAGATCGCTGGCGGCGACGCCTTTGTCGACGAGGTGGCGCTCGCGGATGCCGGTGCGCTCGGTAATCCACTGATCGTTGGTCTCGACCATCTTTTCGAGGTCGGCGTTGGTCAGAACCCTGGGCGGAACGAAGGTGCCGATGGCGGAGATTTTGGCGCGGACGGCATGCCGGGGCTTCAGGGTGAGACTCAAAATGGGGTCCTCCAGGGAGATCGTCAACAGTGAGAATCTTATCGCGCCCTTGCATGAAGCCGACGCGCTTCGCGCGGGAGAGCGGGGTATGCGGGAGATTGAGGGGGGAGAAAAGTGTACCGGGTTAACCTACTGCGCCCGTGCGTGCCCGTTACCGTTGCTTCCTTCCGGACCTGGCGGGGTTGGCGGGTGCGCGTCGCGTAGGACCCGGCACTGGTACAGTCTACCACTCGAAAGCCGCGTCAATCCTCACGTGGCGCTTGATGAATCAGGCGGCGTGCTCGACCGGTTTGCGTCCGTTTCCTTTCATCGCCCGCGATGTCTGAACAAGCTTCCAGATGCCGATCGCGGTAAACAGGATGGTTACGGACCAGAAGACGATCAGGATGGTTACGGCCCAGCGTTCCGAGAAGTGATTCCACAGATGCAGAACCGCCCTGCCGTAGCGAACGCCGAGCCACACCGCAATGCAGTGGCGCAGGAATCGGCTGACGGTGAACGCGATCATGAACTTCCTGCGATTCATCTTCACCGCGCCCGCGACCAGCACGAAGGGCGAGAGCGGGACCGGCGGTGGAAGGATCGCAGGCAGCGCAACGGAAAGGATCGCATGGTTTTCGACCCAGCGCCGGATGGGTTTCAGGTAGCGGCCCGAGACATGCTTTTCAAGGAAGGCCATGCCGCCGGCGTGAGCGACCATGTGCGAGATCAGTCCGCCGAGCGCGGAGCCGAGAGTCGCAAGGAAGACGAGCAGGAACACATTGGCGTGATTGGCCGCGTAGAGAATGCAAAGGATGTCGGTGACGCCCGGAATCGGCAGCGGAACGAACGAGCTGTCGACGATGGAGATGAACACCAGCCCGGCAAGCCCTGCGTGGAAGAACAGGTGCATCATCCCGCTCCGGGCGCGATGACCCGCAGCGGCGGCGAGCAGTGCAGAGATGGACTGGGGTGCATGCATCATGCTGGAAGTATGACGCGCGTTGAGGCCGTTGAGTTGAGAAAAGGTTCCCGGGCACCACTCTCGTTCGCACCGGAATCGAAGCCAAGGCTTGAGCTGGAACCTGAAGCCTATACGTCGAGCAGATTCAGTTGCGGCAGCGGCGGCAGCGTTCCGAGCTTTGCGGCGAGCACGCGGAAGTGGTCGATGGCACCGAGGCAATCGGCGTCGAGCGTGTAATGAATGTTGCGTGTGAGATAGGTGTGGATGGTCTCGGGCGCGACGGCGATGCGGGGCGTCCACTCGCGCACCAGGTCGTCGACGGCTGCGAGACCGGCGTCTCGGCTGGCAGTGAGGTCGGCGATGAGCTGCTGTGGCGTGATGCCGGAGAGCGGAAGAGTTTCGGGGCGCACGGCCCACACGGCGGCGACCCAGGGGAGTTCAGTGTGCTCGCGCCAGAGCGCGGCGAGGTCGAGCCAGAGCAGATTGCTGTTAAGGGCAGCGTCGATTTCGCTGCGTTGCTCGCGGGCGAGTAGAGCAGGATCGCCGATGAGCAGAGCGGCATCAGCGGATTGGAGCATGGTCGCGGCGTCGGCGCGTTGCTCGGTGAAAGTAGGACGCGTGTTGTAGAAGTGCTCGAAGAGAATGTGCGCGTAGGCGGTGGAGCTGCGCGAGGCGGAGTCGGTGGCGATGGTGACGACGCGGGAGAGCGCTTCGTTAAGCGGAAGCTCGTCAGGATTCCTTACAAGCAGGAGAATGCTGCGGACCTCGTGAAGGCTGGCGATGGTGCAACCGGGAACAATGGCCAGCTCGGGCGTGAGCTCGGCGATAGGGATAAGGCCGAGGTCGGCGGCGCCGGTGTGCAGCTCGCGCGCACAGTGCGCGGGTGTGGTGTAGTGCAGCTCGTAGCGCGAGCGGAGCGAGCTGGCGGTGGGCTCGTGCTCGAAGTTGTAAAGAAGAGGCGCGGGATTCAGGAAAGAGATGGCGGAGACGCGAAGGGGCACGAGGACGATTTTAGTGATAGAAGGGCAAAGATTTTCGTGGGATAGGGATGTGGAACCCGCGTGGGTTAGGATGCGAGGAAACTGCGCAGGCAGAGGAGTAGGCGCGAATGGGCCAGGGAATTTCGGGTGAAGTGGCGGATGTTGCCGCCGAGGCGCGTCTGGCGTGGATGGCGCTGGTTTTGACGCCAGGGATGGGACCGACGCGGTGCGTGCGCGCGGTGCAACGGCTGGGTGGAGCAGCGGAGCGGTTATTTGCGGCGTCGCTGACCGAGCTGGAAGGGCTGGGCATGCCGGGTGAGGCGGCGCAGTTCATCTTTGGCGGCAAGGCTCGCAAGGTGGCTGTGGACGAGATCAGCCGGGTGACGGATTCGGGCGCCACGTTTCTGACGATGGACGATGAGGCGTATCCGGTGCGCTTGATGGAGATCTTCGATCCGCCGCCGGTGCTTTGGGTGCGCGGCGAGGCGTCGATTCTGAATAGGGCGGGGATTGCAGTAGTGGGAACGAGGAATCCGACGCCGTATGGCGCGGGCATGGCCGAAATGCTGAGCCGGGACCTGGCGCGGCGCGGGCTGGTGATTCAAAGCGGCATGGCGCGCGGTGTGGATACGGCGGCGCATAAGGGCGCGATCGACGCCGGCGGCAAGACCGTCGCGGTTTGGGGAACGGGGATTGATGTTATATATCCCAAAGAAAACAAAAAGCTTGCAGAGCAAATTGTGGCCTGCGGAGGGACCATTGTGAGCGAGTTTCCGCTGGGGACGTTTCCGGCTCCGCAGAACTTTCCCATCCGCAATCGGACGCTAAGCGGGCTGAGCGTGGGCGTGCTGGTGGTGGAGGCGGCGGAGTATTCCGGGACGCGGATTACGGCGCGCTGCGCGCTCGAGCAGGGACGGGATGTGTATGCGGTGCCGGGGAATGCGACCAACAAGAATGCCTGGGGGCCGAACACGCTGATCAAGCAGGGAGCCAAGCTAACTGCAACATGGGAGGACATTTGGGAGGATCTTCCGAGCCAGATCCGGGTGGAACTGGAGGACGAGCAGGCGCGGCTGGCGGGTGGAAATGAATCCCGCGGTGGGGAGACGGCATCTCTATTTAGCGCCGGATTGGAAACCGCTGCCGGACAGCCGATGGGCGAGCACCAGCGCCTTGTTTTCAGCGAGTTGCGGCAGGATGAGGCGGTGCAGCTCGACGAGTTGATCGAGCGCTTGGAGCCGCAGATGGTGTCGGGTGAGATCTTTACGGCGCTGTTCGAGCTGGAGCTCGCGGGCAGGGTAAAACAGATGCCGGGCAAAAATTACGTGCGCTGTTTTTAAGCATTTTTGAGTGTTTTGGAGCGGTTTTCGCGCATTTTGAACACGTGATTTTTCCACATTTTCCTCAGAGGCGGAACGTCCAACGGAACGACCGGCTGCTGCGGACCGTAGGAGAGGTCTGGGCGGCGGGGTTTCGGCCGGACGTTTGACTTCGCCTCCGCGAAGCGTGTTAGGGTGCATTGACATTGGTTGAGGGAGAGCGGCTCGGTCGCCTTCTGACACCGGGTCCCCGGCGAGCGTGCTCCCGGGGTGGATGGAGTAAAGGCAACAGATGGCAAAAAATCTTGTGATCGTAGAGTCGCCGGCAAAGGCGAAGACGATCGGGAAGTATCTCGGCAGCGACTATGTGGTGGAGGCCTCGATTGGCCACATCATGGATTTGCCGAAGAACGATATTGGAGTGGAGCTGAAGCGGCGGACGTTCGAGCCGACGCTGATTGTGTCGCCGGGCAAGGAGAAGGTGGTCGATAAGCTGAAGAAGCTGGCGGCCAAGAGCGATTCGGTTTTTCTGGCGCCTGATCCGGACCGCGAAGGCGAGGCGATTGCGGCGCATTTGAAGATGCAGCTTCTGCCTTCGGTGAAGGACAAGAAGAAGATTCAGCGGGTGACCTTTAATGAGATCACCAAGAAGGCCGTGCAGCAGGCGTTTCAGCATACGCGCGATGTGGACGAGAACTTAGTCGACGCGCAGCAGACTCGCCGAGTTTTGGACCGGCTGGTGGGGTATCAGATCTCCCCACTGCTGTGGGACAAGGTGAAGCGCGGGCTGAGCGCGGGACGCGTGCAGACGGTGGCGCTGCGACTGATCGTGGAGCGCGAGCGGGCGATCCAGAACTTCCCGCAGACCGAGTACTGGAATATTGATGCGGTGCTGACGCCGGCGGGAAATAAGGATGGGGAGTTTACGGCCCGGATGGTGGGCGTGCAGGGCCAGGCGGTGCGCGTGGAGGACCGCGCGGAAGAAGGCAAATATATTGCGAACGCGCTGCCGGACAAGGCGGCGGTCGACGAGGTGATTGCGCAACTGGAGCGCGCGACGTGGAGCGTGCGTTCGGTGGAGAAGAAGGAGACACGGCGCAGGCCGCGGCCTCCGTTTACGACGAGCCAGTTGCAGCAGCAGGCGGCGGGGCGGCTGGGATTTGGCGTGCGCCGGACGATGGGTGTGGCGCAGCGTTTGTATGAGGGCGTCGAGCTGGGGCCGGAAGGAACGGTGGGCCTGATTACGTACATGCGTACGGATTCAACGCGCATGAGCCCGGATGCGATTGAGGCGATTCGAGCGCATGTGAAGAAGCAGTTGGGCGACAAGTACATTCCGGAGACGCCAAATGTTTATTCGTCGAAGAAGGACGCGCAGGATGCGCATGAGGCGATTCGGCCGACCAATATTGCGTGGACCCCGGAGTTTGTGCGGCGGTATGTGAGCGATGAGCAGTTCCGGCTGTATTCGCTGATCTGGGAGCGCGCCGTTACCAGCCAGATGGTTCCGGCGGTGTTCGACCAGACGACGGTGGATATAGAAGCCAAGGCTGATATGAGTTATGACTTCCGCACGACCGGAAGCGTGCTGAAGTTTGCGGGCTTCCTGTGGTACGAGGAGGAGGCGAAGAAGGCCAAGGCTGCGCGCGATGCGAAGGCTGCGGCTGACGCTGCGAGGCAGGAACAGAAGGCGAAGGAGTCGCGGGCGGACGGCGATGCCGACGTTGATGGTGACGGCGCGAAGGAGGAGGACGCTGACCGCAGGCTGCCAGAGTTGAATGATGGACAGGCGCTTACGAAGGTGCGACTGGAGCCGGCGCAGAAGTTTACCCAGCCGCCACCGCGGTTCAATGAAGCGAGCCTGGTGAAGACGCTGGAGGAGAACGGCATTGGAAGGCCTTCGACCTATGCGTCGATCATTAATACGATCCAGGAGCGCGACTATGTGAAGAAGATCAAGGCGCGGCTGGTGCCGACGGAGATCGGTATGGTCGTAACGGATCTTCTGGTGAAGAACTTTCCGTACATCTTCAAGGTGGAATACACGGCGGGGCTGGAGAACGAGCTGGACGCAGTGGAAGAGGGAACGGAGAAGTGGACGGACCTTCTGAACGGCTTTTATACGCATCTCGAGGACGAACTGAAGGTGGCGAGCGAAGAGATGCAGGACATCAAGGCGATGGAGGAGGAGACGAACGAGACCTGCGAGAAGTGCGGCGCTCCTCTGTATCTGAAGTGGGGTAAGTTCGGGAGCTTCTACTCGTGCGCGAACTACACGAACGAAAAGCCGATGAGCGTGAGCGCGGCGGCGTGGAAGAAGAGCGAGCGCGAGGTGCTGAAGAAGATCACGGCGAAGTTCCACCACGCGACGCTGAGAGTGAAGGGCACGGACGCGGAAGGCGCGGAGCGGGCTGTAGAGGTCAGCGATTCAAAGGATCGAAAGGAGCTGAGTGCGGCGCTGCAACTGGCGATGAAGGACTGGAAGAAGGTTTCGGTCGAGCCGGTGAGCTGCGACTTCACGAAGGAGAACTTTGCGGCGAAGCCGGACTTGAACGCTCCGGGCGCGGACGCGGTGGAAGAGCAGGAAGAGGAGTTCTGCGACAACTGCGGGCGCGTGATGGTGCTGCGGAACGGGCCGTGGGGACCGTTTATGGCGTGCCCCGGCTACAACGAAGACCCGCCGTGCAAGACGATCCGGAAGCTGAACCAGAAGGTGCAGTCGAAGCCGCCAGTGCAGTTGGAGGAACCTTGCCCGAAGTGCGGCAAGCCGCTGTTGCAGCGTGAGGGGCCGTATGGGGAGTTCATCGCGTGCTCGGGCTACCCGAAGTGCAAGTATGTGAAGCAGGAGATTCTGGACGTGCCGTGCCCGAAGTGCGGCGGTGAGATCGCGGTGCGGAAGAACCGGCGCGGCGATGTGTTCTACGGCTGCACGCGGTATCCGAAGTGCGACTTCACGAGCAACCAGAAGCTGGTAGCCGAGGCATGCCCGAAGTGCAAGTCGCCGTACCTGCTGGAGCTTTCGGATAAGGACGGCACGTGGCTGGTGTGTCCGAATAATCAGGAGCGGCTGCCGAAGCGTCGTGCGAAGAAGGGTGCCCCGGGGGAAGAGGCGAAGCCGGGAATGGTGTGCGGCTATGTGAAGAAGATTGGTCCGCCGAAGCCGAAGGAAGAGCCGAAGGAATTGAAGCGGCCGGACCCGGAGAAGACGCGGCCGGTGGTGGAGGCGGTGGCCTGAGGACGAACCATGGCGACGGCGGCTGACGGGGATCTGATTCTGAAGCTGTATGATCTGCGGCGCGAGCCGAGGATGCGACAGGCTCGGCAATGGGTGATGCAGGAGTTCAAGCCGAAGAACCTGGACGAATTGTTAGCGGTGCAACGGGATTTTGGCTCCGACCAGAACCAGATGTGGCGGCAGGTGATCGGCTACTGGGAGATGGCGGCGGCGCTGGTGTTGCACGGCGCTTTGGACCGGGAACTGTTCTTTGATTCGGTGGGCGAGAACGTGTTCCTGCTGGCGAAGTTCGGGCGGCTGCATGAGGAGTACGCCAAAATGGCGGGCAACGACGGATTCATGCCGCACACCAGCAAGCTGATCGACGGATATGAGCCCGCGATGCGCAGGGTGCGGGAGCTGCGCTCGTTTCTGGATCGTGAGTAAAGGGCGTGATTTCTATGTAGTTCAGTAGGAATCCGAAGCGCGACTTTCCATTTCCGGTAGAACCATGCTAAACTGTCGTCAGACCAGCGGCGCAGGCCGCGGCCCCAGGGCTCCCGGACCGGAAGGGGAAGGCTCGGCTGCAGCTAACTGACTGAAAAGACAGGAAGGCGGATATGGCAAAGGCAATTTGGAACGGACAGACCCTCGCGGAGAGCGACAAGGTTGAGACCGTGGAGGGAAACATTTACTTCCCCGAAGAGACTGTAAACCGGGCATTTCTGCGGCCCAGCTCGACCAGCTCGACGTGCCCGTGGAAGGGTCGGGCGCGGTACTATACGGTGCTTGTGGACGGCCAGGAGAATCTGGACGCGGCTTGGTATTACCCGGATCCGAAGCCGGCGGCGAAGTCGGTAAAGCATCATGTGGCGTTCTGGCGCGGAGTGGAAATTACAAGTTAGGCCGGAACGGTCGCAGGAAGACAGTTGAATTTTGAAAGCCCCCTGCCGATGCGCAGGGGTTTTCTGCGTTTGCAGATCAGCGCGGCTGGAGCGAGAGGACGATTTTGCCGAAGTGGCTGCCGTGCTGCAAGTGCTGGAAGGCGGCGCGGGCGTCGGCGAGCGGGAAGACGCGGTCGACGATGGGCTTGAGGTTGTTGGCAGCGATGGCGGCGTTCATGCGGGTGAACATGGCTCGGCTGCCGACGTAGATACCGTTGAGGTGAACGGATTTGGTGAGGACGGAGCGGACGTCGATTCCCGCGCCTGCGTCGGGGCCGGTGCCGGAGAGCACGCCGATGACGTGGACGTGGCCGGAGGGGCGAACTGCAGAGAGCGATTTGGTGATGGTGCCCTGGCCGCCGACTTCGACGACATGGTCGACGCCGAGGTTGTGGGTGAGGTTTTTCGCGGGCTTGTCCCAGTCGGGGTTGGATTTGTAGTTGATGATGTGCGAGGCGCCGAGGCGGCGGGCGCGTTCGAGCTTCTCGTCGGACGAGCTGGTGAGGATGACGGTGGCGCCGTGCATGCGGGCGATCTGCAGGGCGAAGAGGGAGACACCGCCGGTGCCCTGGACGAGGACGGTTTGGCCGGCGTGGAGGTGGCCCTGCTCGACGAGCGCGTTCCAGGCGGTGAGCGCGGCGCAGGGGAGGGTGGCGGCTTCCTCGAAGCTGAGATGTGCGGGCGCGTGGATGAGGCCGGTTTCGGGGAGGATGCGTTCGGTGGCGAAGACGCCGTCGATGGGGCCGCCGAGCGCGGATTTGCCGGTGAGCGGCTGGATCTCGCCGTCGAGCCAGTTCTGAAAGAAGAGCGTGCAGACGCGGTCGCCGGGCTTGAAGAGAGTGACGGCCGGGCCGACGGCGATGACCTCGCCGGCTGCGTCGGAGCCGAGGATGCGGGGGAGCTGCATCTTGGGGTTGTAGTGGCCGAGCGCAACCATGAGGTCGCGGTAGTTGAGCGAGGCGCCGCGGAGGCGGACGTGGACGTCGGTGGGGCCGAGCGCGGGGAGTTCGGTGGGTTCGAGCGAGAGATTCGCAACGTTGTCCAAGCCGAAGGCGTTGAGGCGAAGCGCGGTAGGCATGTGGATTGGATGAGACAGAGAGAGGCGGAGTCGCGTGGGATGGGACGCGTCGACGGGAATAAATCTCTTTACACTTTGCATTGCAAAGTGTAGGCTTCGCGGTGGAGGTTGCTTTCTGCGATGACCGACCTCAATCGAGCGCTCGTCGATATACGTGACATTCGCCGCCAGGTAGCGCAAGCCACTGAGTTTCGCGGCTATGGTCCGCTGACGCTTTCCGCGACGGCTGTTCTTGCGCTGCTTGCGGGGGTTTTGCAATCGCGCTGGCTTCCGGAACCTGCAAATTCTCCGGTGCAGTATGTTGCGCTGTGGCTGACAACCGCTCTCATATGCGCCGCGCTGATCGCAAGCCAGATGCTGGCGCGAGCCAGGCGACTGCATTCCGGGATGGCAGATGAGATGGTGCGCATGGCCGTAGCGCAGTTCCTTCCCGCGGGTGTTGCGGGTGCGATTCTGCCGTTCGTGATGTTGCATGTCACGCACAGCATGTTTTGGGTGCTGCCGGGTTTGTGGCAGATCATCTTCGGGCTCGGGGTGTTTGCCTCTTGCCGCTGTTTGCCGAGGCCCATGGTGCTGGTGGGTGCGTGGTTTCTGCTCACAGGTCTGGCATGCGTGGCGCTCGGAGATGAGCGCGCCCTGGCGCCTGCGACGATGTCCGGTGCTTATGCGATCGGCATGATGCTGGTTGCTGCCATCCATTATCTTTTCGCGAAGAAGGCGACGACCGATGAAGAAAAGGAACTCTAGAGCTGCGGCGCCGTTCGCGTACGAGGGTCTTGATCGCGTGATCCATGAACGCGCAAGGCTGAGCGTTCTGACCTCGCTGCTCACGCACCCGAACGGTTTGAGCTTCGTTGAGCTCAAGCAACTTTGCGCTCTTACCGACGGCAACCTGGCGCGGCATTTGCAGGTGCTTGAGGAGGACAAGATGGTTCATATCAGCAAGGAAGAGGATGGCAGGCGCGCTCAGACTACGGTGCGGATTACGGCGTCTGGCCGCAAGCGCTACCTGGAATACCTTGCGATCCTCGAGCAGGTGGTTCGCGATGCCGCTTCGGTTGTTGAAGCGAGCAACGATGATCGGCTTGCTCGCAAGTTGTCCCCGCTGAACGCCTGACGATTTGGTTTGTAAGTCCGAAATTTGGACGGCCATATCTATCAACTTTGTATTGCAAAGTTACTATTCAAGGAGATGTCATGATGAGCAGCTTCCCACCGTCCCAGTTTTCGATTCCCATCGGTCGCACGGGCTCCCTGGGCGCCAAGTTCTTCCTCATCATGCTGCTTGCTTTCGTGATGAGCATCTCGGGTCTGTTCGTGGAGCGTTTGACGACGGAGCGCGCGAACAATCATGGCCTATTAGCGGCGTCGGCAGAGTATCCGACGGAGCAGCCGAAGAGTGTGCTTGGAATTCGACTGGCTGACTCCTATCGTTCGACGCGGCGTTCGCTGCACTACATCACCCTGTTTCTCGGACTTGTTTTTTTGACGTATTTCCTTTTTGAGGTGCACACCGCAAAGAGAGTGCATCCGGCGCAGTATGCGCTGGTGGGAGTCGCGCAGACGGTCTTCTACCTTCTCCTGTTGTCGTTCGCGGAGCATCTGGGCTTCGATCTAAGCTTTCTGATTGCCGGCGCATCGACCATCGCGCTGCTTTCCATCAACGCAGACTGGATCTTCCGGAGCCGCCAGCTTGCGTTGCGCGCACTGGCGGTATTCACAGCGCTTTATAGCTTCATCTATGTGCTGCTTCGTGTGGAGGCGTATGCGCTGCTGGTTGGAGCGATTACGAGCTTCGTAGCTGTCTGTGCCGCGATGTATGTCACACGGAATGTCGACTGGTATCGAAGCGGCAGCAGTGCGACGTCAAGCTTTGCGTCCGTGCCTCCCGGTGCCCCCGGGGCGAGCGTTCGCGAATCGTGGTTGAAATGAGGCATGACCACGAGTTCAGATTTGGTCGAAAGCTTCGCAACATTGTCCAAGACGAAGGCCTTGCGTGTCAGCGAGACAGCCTGTGGGACATTGTCGATTCCTATTCCGCTTTTCGGCACCGCTCATCCTGGTCGTAAGAGTTCGCGAGGCGACGTCTCACGTTCGCAAGTGCATAATGTGACCTGATGCCGAGGCTATTCGCGGCTCACGGCCAAGGCGGAAGGTGCGATGAATACAAGCAGAACACGGGTGGGGCTGGCAGGGATAGGACTGGAGGCGTATTGGCCGCAGTTCGCCGGCCTGGAAGAGCGGCTGAGAGGCTATGTCGCGAAGGCCGCGGAAAAGATCTCTGCGATGGGCGTGGAGGTTGTCGACCTGGGGATGGTGGACACGGCGCAAAAGGGCGTCGAGGCAGGGCACCGTCTGCGCCGGGAAGATGTCGACATTCTGGTGATCTATGCGATGACGTACGCCTTGAGCTCGAGCGTGTTGCCGATGATCCAGCGGGCGCGCGTTCCAGTCTTGCTGTTGAATCTGCAACCGGATCTCGCGATCGATTATGCAGCCTTCAACGCACTGCGCGACCGTACCCGAATGACGGGTGAGTGGCTGGCGTGGTGTGGAACGTGTCCGGTGCCGGAGATTGCAAATGTAATGCGTCGCGCGGGGATTTCTGTGCACCAGGTCACGGGCGTTCTTGAAGACGATCCTGATTGCTGGATTGAGATTGAGCAGTGGATGAGAGCGGCGAACGTGGTCGCGACGCTGGCGGCAAACCGCATTGGGCTACTGGGCCACTACTACTCCGGGATGCTGGACATTTATACGGATGTGACTGCCTTGTGCATCACCTTTGGCGGCGTGGTGGAGATGCTGGAGGTGGATGAGCTGAGCGCGCTGCGCGAGCAGGTGACACAAGAGGAGATCGGACTTCGCGTGCGGGAGTTTCAGTCACACTTCGCGGTGGAGTCCGGATGTGCTTCGAGCGAACTGGAGCGAGCAGCACGCACCTCGGTCGCACTCGATCGGATGGTGGAACAGAACGAGCTGACTGCTTTGGCGTACTACCACAAGGGCACAGGGGTTCCGGCGAATGAAGATACGATGAGCTCGATCATTCTGGGGACCTCGCTGCTGACCGCGCGCGGTGTGCCGGTTGCCGGCGAGTACGAGGTGAAAAACGTACTGGCGATGAAGATTATGGATCGTCTGGGTGCAGGAGGATCCTTCACCGAGTTTTATGCGCTTGATTTGAGGGACGACGTGGTGCTGATGGGGCACGACGGTCCGGGGCACACCGGAATTGCGGAAGGAAAGCCGCTGGTGCGTCCGCTGGATGTATATCACGGCAAGGTGGGCCGCGGACTTTCGGTGGAGATGTCTGTGCGGAACGGTCCAGTGACCCTGCTCTCTGTTGTAGAGGATCCTGGCACCGGCAAGTTTCTGCTTTTGATTGCGGAAGGGATCGTTGAGAGCGGACCGCGGCTGGAAATTGGAAACACGAACAGCCGTTTTCGTTTTTCGCTGGGCGCGCGTGGCTTTGTGAATGCGTGGAATGCGCAGGGGCCCGCTCATCATTGTGCGGTGGGCGTCGGTCATCATGCCGAGGAGCTTGAGAAGATCGCCGCGCTGCTAGATATCAAAGCGGTGCGCGTATGTTGAGGGCCTTTGCAACAGTTGCGCTGGTTTCGATCGGATGCAGGTTCTGCGCGGCCCAGGTGTCGCCGACCGCCCCGCAGAAGATCATTGTGGATTGGGACAAAGACCACAGACCGTTGAAGACTGTGGCGTCACTGCAGGTTGTAGTCAATCCGTTGTTGCGGCGCGGGTCGCCAATCCATGATCGCGCGTTTGCGGAATTGAAGTCGTTGGGCGCGGACTACGTTCGCTACGTTCCGTGGATTCCGTATCCGCGTCTTGCTGTCGCCGAGCTGGAGCCGCCGACGAAAGAGAAGACCTCCTGGGATTTCAGCCTGATCGATCCGATGACGATTGATTTTCTGCATGCCACGGCGGGTCATTCGACCATCATGAACTTTTCGACGCAGCCTGCATGGCTGTTTGTGCAGAAGAAGCCCGTGACCGTCTCAGCAGACCCGAACGCGGTGCAATGGAACTATGTGCAGGGCAAGCAGCTGCGCGATGCAAGCGGCGGCGAGCTGGCTGACTACTACGGCCGCCTGGTGAGCTGGTATACGCGCGGCGGATTCACCGATGAATTAGGGCATCGGCACGAATCGGGTTACCATTTCCGATTCCCGTGGTGGGAGGTGTTTAACGAAATCGATGGAGAACACCAGCCGACACCGCAGCAATACGTGACGGAGTATGACGCGGTTGTGACGCGACTCCATGCGATCGATCCAAAGATGAAGTTCGTTGGCCTGGCGCTGGCGTTTCCCGAGCGGGAGCCGGATATGGTCGAGTACTTCTTCAATCATCAGCACCATAAGGCCGGTGTGCCGATCGACATGGTGAGCTATCACTTTTATGCTTCTCCGCGATTTGAGCAGACGGTCGATAGCTGGCAATATTCATTTTTCGATCAGGCGGATGGCTTCCTTGCGACGATGCGTTATGCGGACGCGATTCGGAGACGACTCTCTCCAGAGACGATGACTGCGTTCGATGAGGTGGGAACGGAGTTGCCGACGGACTGGCACCCAGACAAGCCGAACGAAGCGGGACCGCCGATCCCGGCCGTCTACTGGAACGCATCGGCGGCCGTGTTTGGGTACGTCTTTCTTGAAGCGGCGAAGATGGGCATCGATGTGGTGAATGAATCGCAGCTGGTTGGATTTCCGTCGCAGTTTCCGAGCGTGACGATGCTGGATTGGAAATCGGGTGCGCCGAATGCGCGGTTCGAAGCGTTGCGCCTGCTCATAAGGTATGCCCACAGCGGAGGCACGATAGTGGCAACGAAGGTCTTCCCACATGACCATGACGTCGACGCGCTGGCGTTTGAGGAGGATGGTGCGCATCGATTGCTGATCGTCAATAAGCGAAACCGCAGTATTTCTGTTCAGGTGCCGGAAGAGTTTGTGAACGGGGCCGTCCATGTGGTTGCTGCCGGAGCGCAGCCGGCGCGGTTGGCGAGCGACGAATATGCGTTGCCGCCGTTCGCGGTGACCGTTCTGGAAGGCGCGCAGCAAAATCGTTGAGCTGTTTTAGGTAAGAGGGTTGGGCGACGTTCAGGCGCGTTGCGCGGCGGAAAAGAGGTAGTCCATGGGCCACGTAGGACGGAAGCCATTCTGGCGAACCAACGTGGCGAGCTGCGCGTAGTGGCGGATGCTGTGGAGCGTGAGGTGGACGAGGACGGTCTCGCGGGAGGCGCGCAGGCGGCCGAGCGAGATGGTGTCGAAGGTGAGCTCGACCGACCAGTCGTAGTCGGGGTCGGCGAGGAGGTTGCGGACGAGCGAGATTGCGAGTTCGTGCGCCGCAACAATGGAGTCGATTGAATCTTTGACGACCTCTTCGTAGGGAGACTCGGGAAGGCTGGAAAGGCGCTGTGCGTAGCGCAGTTCGACGGCGACGATATGTTGCAACGTGTCGGCGATGGTTTTGCCGTTGCGGATGTCGCAGGGCAGCGTGAGGATGATGGGATTGGCAAGGATGAAGCTGCGCCAACGCTGCGTGGTGTTGTCGTTCCAGTCGAGGAGCTTTTCAGCGGAGATGGTGAGTGGCATGGGATGCGCCTGTGGCTTGTTCCGGGAGAAGTGTAAACCCCACGCAGGACGATGGTAAGACTATCGTCCTGCGTGGGGTGGATGGTGAAAGGCCTGGAGGTTAGGCTTTGACAACGGCGCCGTTCTCGACCTTGACGGGATCGAGGAAGGGCATCGATTTGCGGAGCTCGGCGCCAACCTTTTCAATGGGGTGGTTGCGCTCCTGCTCGCGGAACTTTTCGAACTGCTTGCGGCCGGTGTTCTGGTCTTCGATGAAGCGCTTGGCGAAGCTGCCATCCTGAATGTCTTTGAGCAGGCCCTGCATGGCTTTTTTCACTTCCGGAGTGACGACGCGCGGGCCGGCGATGTAGTCGCCCCACTCGGCCGTGTCGGAGATGGAGTAGCGCATGTACTCGAGGCCGCCGCGGTAGAGGAGATCGACGATGAGCTTGAGCTCGTGGAGGACTTCGAAGTAGGCAAGCTCGGGCTGATAGCCGGCTTCGGTGAGGACCTCGAAGCCTGCCTTGACGAGCGCGGCGGTGCCACCGCAGAGGACGGCCTGCTCGCCGAAGAGGTCGGTTTCGGTCTCTTCGGTGAAGGTGGTTTCGAGCACGCCGCCGCGGGTTCCGCCAATGCCCTTCGCGTAGGAGAGCGCGTTGGCGAGAGCATTGCCGGAGGCATCCTGCTCGACGGCCACGAGTGCAGGCACGCCGCCGCCTTCAGTAAAGACCTCGCGGACGCGATGCCCGGGCCCTTTGGGCGCGACGAGCGAGACGTCGATGGAGTCGGGCGGATTAATGGTGCGGAAGCGGATGTTGAAGCCGTGCGCGAACATCAGGGTCTTGGGCTGGCCGTCGGAGCCTTTCGCCTTGAGGCCTTCTTCGATCTCTTTGTAGACCTTCGCGGCGGTCTGGTCGGGTACGAGCAGCATGACCACGTCGGCCCACTTGGCGGCTTCGGCGGGCGAGGTGACCTCAAGGCCGGCGAGCTCGGCCTTCTTGGCGTTGGCGGAGCCGGGGCGCAGGCCGACTTTGACGTGGACGCCGGAGTCTTTGAGGTTGAGCGCGTGCGCGTGGCCCTGCGAGCCGTAGCCAATGATGGCAACTTTTTTGCCCTGGATGAGCGAGAGGTCAGCGTCTTGATCGTGGTAGGTCTTTGCCATTTTTGTTCTTCCTTCTGAGTGAATAGTGAGTGGTGACTGGTGAATGAAACAAAAGCGCGAATCAGGCCTCGTCGAATTCGGTGGGGAGTTTTTCGTCTTCGGGGAGGGCGGTGGGATCAAGCGCGTCCTGGGGCTCGTCAGGTTTGCTGCCGAGGGCTTTGAGGACGCGGCCCGTGTGATGGCCGCGGCGCATGGCCATGCGGCCGGTGCGTGAGACCTCGAGGACTTCGTAGCCGGACTCGCGAAGGACCTGGAGGAGGCCTTCGATCTTGGAGGCGGAGCCGGTCATCTCGAGCATGATGGATTCGGGCGCGAGGTCGACGACGCGCGCGCGAAAGACGTTGGCGAGCTCGAAGATCTGCGAGCGCGAATGGACGCCGTGCGGCGAGTTGGGGCCAGCGGCGACCTTGATGAGGCAGAGTTCGCGGACGACGGCTTCGGCGCGGTTGACCTCGTCGACGTGGATGGTGGTCTCGAGTTTGTAGAGGGAAGCGCGAATGCGGTCGGCAGCGTGCTCGTGGGCTTCGCAGACGATGGTCATGCGCGAGGTGTCCGGGCGCTCGGATTCGCCGACGGTCAAAGAGACGATGTTGATGTTGAGCCGGCGGAAGAGCGAGGCGACGCGGGTGAGCGTGCCGGGCTTGTCTTGAACGATGGCGACGAAGGTGTGGAGCATGGTGCCTCAGTGAATAGTGAGTACTGAATAGTGAATAAGGCTACGACGATGGTGGGGCGTCAGGGTTCCAGAGTTCGGTCTGTTTGTCGTCGGCGTGGAGGAGGACGCCGTCGCCGCGGTCTTTGTTGGAGAAGCTGCCGAGGGTGTAGTCGCCGGCGGCGTGATAGCTGGGGCCGCAGGGAAGTTTGCCGGTGGTGTACTTTTCGTCCGCGCATTTTGCGCCCCGATAGATGTGGAACCAGATCATCGGGTCGCGGGCGTCGACGAATTTTTGAGAGATGTGGAGTTTGTCGAAGCTGTGCGAGCCGGCGGCATCGTGGAGTTGCCAGATGATGGCGGCGATCTGGTCGTCGGTGGCGTTGTCAGAGGTGACGAGGGTGATGGAGTTGTCGGTGGTGTGGAAGACCTTGAAGGGTGGTGGTGGTGTATTGGGGCGTGGTGGGTAAGTAGATTTTGCAACGATAGGTGTCGACGGCGCGGGAGTGGGTGCGGGTGCGGATTTGCAGCCGAGCGCGAGGGCTGACGTTGCCAAGAGCAGAGTCGATCGGATTCGCGTGCTGTTGAGGCTAGGCATTTTGGGGATCGAATTCAACCTCTAAATTGTTGGTGCATCTGCTAAGCGCTCGGCCAAATCTCAACGTTTGTCGCCGTATGCGCAGTCGTCTCGGTGAAGCATCAATCCAACTTCCGAGCCTCGAGCAAAATGGTTGAGCCCGGCGGCTTCAGGATGCAAAGCTAAGCTGCAATCTTCCTTGTACTCAGCCATTGAATTGAAAAGAGAGCCAAGAAAACGGAAAGTATCAGCGTTCCCTTCGATGAGAATGAACTGACCAGTCCAATCCGATTCATCATCCTTTACCGTGCGCAATGCGGTAAACAATTTGTTGGTGTTTGCTGAAAGAACCTCGTTCGTTGTGGCCATCTACTCGTCCTCCGCGGTTTCGAGGAGGGGATCTTTTTGTGGGCGGCGGACCATCTCGTGGAGGGCGGCGCCGGGAGTGATCATTGGGTAGACGCCGTCTTCTTTCTCTACGGAGAAGTTGATGAGGAAGGGCTTGCCGGATGTTCGGGCCTTTGTCGCGGTGGGGATGACGTCGGGGCGCTTGGTGACGTTGGCGGCGTCGATGCCGTGCGCGGCGGCGAGCATGACGAAGTCGGGCGAGAGGATGGGTGAGGCGGAGTAGTTCTTGTCGTAGAAGGTCTCCTGCCACTGGCGCACCATGCCGAGGAAGCCGTTGTTGATGACGGCGATGTTGATGGCGAGCTTTTCCTGCACGATGGTAGAGAGTTCGGAGGCGGTCATCTGGAAGCCGCCGTCGCCGGCGATGACCCAGACGTCTTTTTCAGGGCAGGCGAACTTCGCGCCGATGGCGGCGGGCAGAGCGAAGCCCATGGTGCCGAGGCCGCCGGAGGTGACGAGCGAACGCGGCGACTCGTGCTTGAAGTACTGCGCCTCCCACATCTGGTGCTGGCCGACGTCGGTGACGATGATGGTGTTTTCGAGGCGGCCGGCGGCCTGCGCTTCGCGCCAGATGTCGTGGATGACGTGCGCGGCGTAGAGGTGGCCGTTGTCGGGGAGGTTGATGATGTCGCGGACGGCGGCGGTGCCTTTGCTGGCGTTGATCTCGCGCAGCCAGGAGGTGTCGGTGCTCTTCGGCATGAGCGGCAGAAGAAGCTGGAGGACCTCTTTGAGGTCGCCGATGAGCGCGACATCGGCGCGGACGTTCTTGTTGATCTCGGAGGGGTCGATTTCGATGTGAATCTTTTTTGCGGTTGGAGCGTAGTGCGCGAGGTTGCCGGTAACGCGGTCGTCGAAGCGCATGCCGAAGGCGAGGAGGAGATCGGACTGCTGGATGGCGTTGTTCACCCACGATTCGCCGTGCATGCCCATCATGCCGAGCGAGAGTGGATGGCCGGCAGGGATGGCGCCGAGGCCGAGCAGCGTGGAGGCGATAGGGATTTGTTGAGATTCGGCGAAGGCGAGGACTTCGCGCTCGGCGCCGGATTCGATGATGCCGTGGCCGGCGAGGATGACCGGCCTTTTTGCCTGCTTGATGAGCTCGATGGCTTCGCGGATCGCGGAGGACTCGGCGCGCAGCATTGGGTGCGGGCGGTACGGCGCGGGCTTTGCGGCGTCGAAGTCGAAGATGGCGGACGCTTGTTGCGCGTCCTTGGTGATGTCGATGAGGACGGGGCCGGGGCGGCCGGATGTAGCGATCTGAAAGGCCTGGCGCACGGCGGGTGCGATGTCTTCAGCGCGGGTGACAAGGAAGTTGTGCTTGGTGATGGGCAGGGTGATGCCGGTGATGTCGATTTCTTGAAACGCGTCGCTGCCGAGGACCTTGGAGGAGACCTGGCCGGTGATGGCGATGACGGGGATGGAGTCGAGCATGGCGGTGGCGAGGCCGGTGACGAGGTTGGTCGCGCCGGGGCCGGAGGTGGCCATGCAGACGCCGGGACGTCCGCCGGCGCGCGCGTAGCCATCGGCCATGTGCGCTGCGCCCTGCTCGTGCCGCACCAGCACGTGGTGGATGGTGGGGAACTTGCGCAGCGCGTCGTAGACCGGAAGGATGGCTCCGCCGGGATAGCCGAAGACGGTGGTGACGCCTTCGCCGGCGAGTGAGGCCCAGAGGATCTCGGAGCCGGTGAGCGTGGGATGTTGGTTGGAGTTCATTGCTTATCTCCCGAATATCTTGTAAAGCTCCCAAAGAAGCCAAATCCAGCAAAGTATTATCGGCCACCATGTCAGGTGTCGCTTCTTCTGAGTGATTGTCTGTTCGCCCTCTGGAACTCGTGATCGCCGGCGCAGTGCGCTGACGAGCAGTACGTTTGCGGCGACAATGGCTCCGGCACATATCCAGAGGAAGGTTTTGAGCAGCATTGTTGGCGGTGCAAGGAAAGCCGCCAGGACGCACCCGAGAACTGTCAAGACCTCATAAATCACGATGAAGAGGGCGCGGGGTAGCGGCTTCTTCATCGGAGGTACTGTAGTCGAATTCGTCTGCGCGTCCAAGATTGAAACCTCAGGAGCTAAAGCCCGGATAGTGCGGCGGAGATTGCGGCACGGCTGAAGCCGTGCCCTTAACAAAACGAGTTACGTGGTCACAGCTCCTTCGCTGGCGCTCGAGACGGTGTTGGCGTATTTGGCGAAGACGCCGCGCTTGAAGCGTGGTTCGGGGGCTTTGAAGTTTTTGAGGCGTGACCTCATCTCTTCGTCGGAGATGTTGAGCGTGAGTTTGCGGTTGGGGATGTCGAAGGTGATGGTGTCGCCTTCGCGGACGGCGGCGATGGGGCCGCCGAGCTGGGCTTCGGGGGCGACGTGGCCGGCCATGAGGCCGCGCGTCGCACCGGAGAAACGGCCGTCGGTTAATAGCGCAACTGTCTCCGACAGTTCCGGGATTCCTTTAATGGCAGCGGTGACGGCAAGCATCTCGCGCATGCCGGGGCCGCCGCGCGGACCTTCGTAGCGGATGACGAGGACGTCGTTCGGGTTGATCTTGCCATGCTCGACGGCTTCGAATGCGGCGTCCTCGGAGTCGAAGACGCGCGCGGTGCCGGTGTGGTTCAGGCGCTCGTGGCCGGCGACCTTGACGACGCAGCCCTCGGGCGCGAGATTGCCCTTCAGGATGACGAGGCCGCCGGTGGGCTTGAGCGGATTTTCCCACGCGTGGATGACGGGCTGGCCGGGTGTCTCCTGTGCGGAGGCGGCTTCCTCGCGGAGAGTCTTGCCGGTGACGGTGGGCGTTGAGCCGTGCAGCAGGCCCTTGTCGACGAGACGTTTTGCCAGCAGACGCGAGCCGCCGGCGTCCTGATAGTCGCGGGCGACGAACTTGCCGCCGGGCTGCAGATCGCAGATGAACGGCGTCTTCTCGCTGATGCGGTCGAAGTCGTCCATTGTTAGCGGGATCTTGAGCTCATGCGCGATGGCGATGAGATGGAGCACGGCGTTGGTGCTGCCTCCGGAGGCGCAGACGGCGGCGATGGCGTTCTCGATGGATTCGCGCGTGATGATCTGCGAGGGCTTGATGCCGGAGCGAACGAGCTCCATGACGAGGCGGCCGGCCTCGTGCGATGCCGTCCTTTTGTCGGGATACATGGCGGGGACGCCGGAGATCTGGATGGGCGAGATGCCGAGGAACTCGCCGGACATCGCCATGGTGTTGGCGGTGAACTGCCCGCCGCAAGCGCCGGGGCCGGGGCACGCTGAGGCTTCGACGGCTTCGAGCTGCGCGTCGTTGATCTTGCCGGCGGCGTGCGCGCCGATGGCCTCGAAGACCTGCTGCACGGTGATGTCGATTTCTTTATCGCCACTCTTCGCGCCCGCAACCTCGGGGATGTTGCCCGGCAGCGGCTTTCCATCGGTGCCGACGTGGAGATGGCCGGGAAGAATGGAGCCGCCGTAGAGCATGAGGCCGGGGATATCGAGCCGGCAGAGCGCCATGATGGAGGCGGGCATGTTCTTGTCGCAGCCGGCGATGCAGACGAGGCCGTCGAAGGAGTTGCCGCGGGTGACGAGCTCGATGGAATCGGCGATGACCTCGCGCGAGATCAGCGAGGCCTTCATGCCTTCGGTACCCATGGTGATGCCGTCGTTGATGGTGACGGTGTTGAACTCCATGGGCGTTCCGCCGGCTTCGCGGATGCCCTGCTTGACGGCTTCCGCGATGTCGCGCAGGTGGTAGTTGCAGGGGCCGACCTCGGACCACGTGTTCGCGACGCCGATGATGGGCTTGTGCAGATCGTCTTTGCTGAAGCCGACGGCGCGGAGCATGGCGCGCGCGGCGGCGCGGTGCGGGCCTTCGGTGAGTGCGACGGAGTTTGTTTTGCCTTGCGGGGTGTTGCTCATTACAGGGGCTTCTCCTGAGTGGGTGCTGCGGCGTGCGTTAGAAGTGCTCGATCTTGGATTTGTTGTTGGGAGGCGTTGGAGTCGGAGAGACGAGCTGGTCGAAGTCATGGACGAGAGCCGCAACGGTCTCATCGAGGTTCTTGTTGCGATTGGATTGGAAGATGGCGTAGTTGGTGCTTTCGACCAGCGTCCAGAGCACGGCATGGGAATGGGGATCGATGAGCACGACGCGGAATTGACGGACTGAGTGGTTTGTGTCGTGGCTGGCGATGGCCTGTCCGAGGTCGATCTCGTAGTGCAGCTCGAGGATGAGATCGGCCTGGTTGGGGTCGGTGACCTGCTGGAAGCGCTTGAGGGCGGCGATACCTGCGTAGAAGTCGTTGTAGGCGCGCAGGCAGTCGGCGTTTTGCTGATCGCCGGCGTTGCCGAGGAAGAGCTTGGTGGCGGTGGTGAGCGCGGTGGGCAGAGGGGCTGTGGGCGGGTTTGCAGTTTGCGCTTGAACCACGCCAGCGGTAGCTGCGAATCCGGCCGCGAGAATTGAGGAGAAAATGAATTGGCGAAGGTTCATGCAGCCTCGTTCGCTTTGGGTGCGGACCAAAACTCTTGGTCGTGTTGGGATTCGAAGTTGTTAAGGTCGGATTCGTGGCGGAGCGTGAGGCCGATGTCGTCGAGCCCGTTCAGCAGGCAGTACTTGCGGAAGGGGTCGATGTCGAAGTGGGCGCTGAAGCCTTCGTCGTCGGAGACGGTCTGGGCTTCGAGGTTGATGGTGATGAGGTGCTTCGGGTTTGCGGTGCTGCGCTGGATGAGGGTTTCGACTTCGGCGTCGGTGAGCGGAGCGAGGATGATGCCGTTCTTGCCGGCGTTGGAGAAGAAGATGTCGGCGAAGGAGGGCGCGATGACGGCGCGGAAGCCGTACTGGTTGATGGCCCAGGCGGCGTGCTCGCGGGAGCTGCCGCAGCCGAAGTTCTTTTCGGCGAGGAGGATCTCGGAGCCCTTGTACTCGGGCTTGTTGAGGACGAAGTCGCGGCGCGGCTCTACATGATCTGGGATGTCGAGGTTGTAGCGCCAGTCGTAGAAGAGGAAGTCGCCGTAGCCGGTGCGCTCGATGCGCTTGAGGAACTGCTTGGGGATGATCTGGTCCGTGTCGATGTTGGGCAGCGGCAGCGGAACGGCGGTGGAGGTGAGGATGTTGATGGGTTGCATGGTGTCTTCCAGTGAATAGTGAATAGTGAGTAGTGAATAAAGCAGAGGCTAGGACTTTGCGGTCTCTTCGAACTCCCATTTGCGAATGTCGGTGAGGTGGCCGGTGATAGCGGCGGCGGCGGCCATTTCGGGCGAGAGGAGATGGGTGCGGCCACCGCGGCCCTGGCGGCCTTCGAAGTTGCGATTGCTGGTGGAGGCGCAGCGTTCGCCGGGTTGCAGGATGTCGGGGTTCATGCCGAGACACATGCTGCAGCCGGGCTCGCGCCACTCGAAGCCTGCGGATTTGAAGATGAGGTCGAGGCCTTCTTCTTCAGCCTGGTGCTTTACTTTTTGTGAACCGGGAACGACCATCGCGCGGACGGTGGTGGCGACGTGGTGGCCGCGGACGACCTTGGCGGCGGCGCGGAGATCCTCGATGCGGCCGTTGGTGCAGGAGCCGAGGAAGACCGCGTCCACCTTGATTTCTTCGACGGGCATGCCGGGTGTGAGGGCCATGTACTCGTAGGCGCGCTCGAAGCCCTTGCGATCGGCGTCGTCCTTCGCCTCGTCCAGCGTGGGGACTTTGCCGGTGATGGTTGTCACCATGCCCGGCGATGTGCCCCAGGTGACGGACGGTGCGAGCTTGGTGGCATCGATGGTGAGCTCGCGGTCGAAGGTGGCCCCGGGGTCGGTGACGAGCGAGCGCCAATGCGCGACAGCGCGATCCCACGCTTCGCCTTTGGGCGAGAAGCGGCGGCCTTTGAGATAGGCGAAGGTGGTTTCGTCGGGCGCGATCATGCCGGCGCGTGCACCGGCCTCGATCGACATGTTGCAGATGGTCATACGGCCTTCCATCGAGAGCGCGCGGATGGCGGAGCCGGCGTACTCGATGGCGTAGCCGGTCGCGCCGGCAGTGCCAATGCGGCCGATGATATCGAGGATGATGTCCTTCGCGGTGACGCCGTAGGGAAGCTCGCCTTCGACGTTGATGCGGAAGGTTTTGGGTTTTGATTGCGGGAGGGTTTGCGTGGCCATGACGTGCTCGACCTCGGAGGTGCCGATGCCGAAGGCGAGCGCGCCGAATGCGCCGTGCGTGGAGGTGTGGGAGTCGCCGCAGACGATGGTCATGCCGGGCTTGGTCGCGCCGAGCTCGGGGCCGATCATGTGCACGATGCCCTGGCCGGGGTCTTGCACGTCGAAGAACTCGACGCCGAACTCCTTGCAGTTCTTGCGCAGTGCATTCACCTGGGCCGCCGCGATCTGGTCGGCGATGACGAGGCGGTCGTGCACCGAAGTCGTGGGCACGTTGTGGTCGACCGTCGCGATATGGCGATCAGGGCGGCGGAGTTTGCGGCCGGCGAGACGCAAGCCCTCGAAGGCCTGCGGCGACGTGACCTCGTGGACGAGCTGGAGATCGATGTAGAGGATGGTCGGTTCGCCTGCGGGTTCGGCGACGACGTGATTCTGCCAGACCTTTTCGAACATGGTGCGTGGTGGGGTCATTGCTTTGCTCCCGTTGACGTGGGCTTAAGGCCGAGAACTGACGGTGCGAGCACGTCGATCTGACCCGTAGGTTCGACAAAGTTTGCCAGTAGAAAGCCCTTCTCGCTAATCCAGGCTTCGCCGTCCTTGCGGTCACTTGCCATCAGATCGCTCTGCCACTGCTGCAAACTGCTGAGAAACTGGGAGGGAAAATTTTGCCAGTTGAGCTGGCTGCTAGAAAAGATCCAGAGCAGGTTGCCGGGGCCCTTGTAGGCAAGATTGCTATCTACAAAATCTTCGGCGACGAAGATGAGCTTCGCCGGGTGCGTTCCGGTGTCGATCCATAACATTCCGCGCGTGGTGCAGGCATGGGGTACGCAGCCAACCGCGGTGACGTACCGGTTGTCATCGAGCCGGACTCCACCCGGAACACCGAGATAGACCTGGACGAGCTGCGGAAGTGGAGTGAAGGTGCCGTGGTCGCGCCAGAACCACTGGTGCTGCGGGAACGACGACCGCATCAGTGGAAGAAAACGCCGGTCCCATTTGATATCGCCCTTACTGGCGCCGTAGCTGCCCACGTAGCTGCGGGTCCACACTGCATCGCTTGCAGCAGACGCGGCGGTTGCTCGCGGCTGTGCCATTCCCGCCGCGGCAGAAGCGAGGGCGAGGGTGGCGAGTTGGAGTCGATGCGATTTCATGATTCAGTTGCGTGGTTTGAGTTCGGTACTGTGCGCGGGTTGATCGTCCTGGGCGGTGGTGTCGGGCTGCGGGGCGATCGTGTTGGCTCCGGCGAGCGCGGGGTTGAGAGCGTAGGGAGCGCCACCGGGTTCGACGAGCGTGGCGTGTTCAATGTGCGGGACGAGGCGGTGCGCGGCGGCGAGACGCGCGTCCCAGTGCGCGATGGCTTCGGTGAGCCGAAGCGGAAGCTCGGCGGCGGAGAGGACGTGATTGGGGAAGAGCCAGAGATTGTAGTTGGCGGCGGCTTCGTCGGTAGTGTGGCCTTCCGTGGTCCAGTTGACGGCGGCGAAGACGATCAACGGATCTCTGGTACCGAGGTCAATCCAGAGCAGACCGTGCGCGGCGCAGAAGGTGGGAACGCAGCCGTCGATGGAGATGTAGCGGTTGTCCTGCGTGGTGACGGTGCCGTAGCGCGAGAGGAAGAGCGGGATGATGGCGTCGAGCGGCTGCGTGCGCGCGGGATCGGTGTCGCCCCACATGGCCTGGGGCTCATGGAAGTTCGCGAAGAGCAGAGAGCGGAAGCGCGGGTCGAAGCGGAGATCAGTGGCGCGGCCGATGGGCTCGGGTTTGGTGAAGGCCCACAGCCACTGGAGATTGTCGATGGAGCGGATGGGGCCGTGCGCGGGATTGGAGGGAGGATGAGCGATGAGCGTGTCGGGGTTTGTGATCTGCGCGCGCGTCGCCGTGACTGCGGTGAGGAGCAGTGCGAGAGCGGCGAGTTGGAGTGTGCGGCGCATTGATTGGTGAACTAAACAGCGTGGAGCGATTGTTGTTTGTCGATGGACTGCGCGAGCGCTTCGTGCACGAGCTTGCCCATCTCGTGTGTGGTGACGTTGGCTGCGGCGTTGCCGCGGGCGATGTCGGAGGTGCGATGGCCGGCAGCGAGAACTTTGTCGACGGCGGCTTCGACGGCGAGAGCGTCTTCTTCGAGGTTGGCGGAGTGGCGAAGCAGCATGGCTGCGGTGAGGATCGCGCCGAGCGGATTCGCCTTGCCCTGGCCCGCGATGTCGGGCGCGGAGCCGTGGACGGGTTCGTAGAGATTGACCTTGCCGCCGAGCGTGGCGGAGGGCAGCATACCGAGCGAGCCGGTGATGATGCCGGACTCGTCGGACAGAATGTCGCCGAAGAGATTTTCCGTGAGCACGACGTCGAAGTTGCGCGGGATGTTCATGAGGTGCATGGCCATCGAGTCGACGAGCTGGTGTTCGACCGTGACGTCGGGGTATTCGGATTTGAGTTCGTCGACCGTCGCGCGCCAAAGTTGGGAGCACTCGAGCACGTTGGCCTTGTCGACCTGCGTGAGTTTCTTGCGACGCTTGCGGGCGAGTTCAAATGCAATTCGAGCCACGCGGATGACTTCGTCCTTGGTGTAGCGCATGGTGTTGATGGCTTCGCCGGTTTGTTTGTTCCAGCTTCGCGGCTGGCCGAAGTAGAGGCCGCCGAGCAGTTCGCGCACGAACAGGATGTCGACGCCTTTGGTGACTTCAGGGCGCAACGGCGAGTTGTCGCCGAGCGCGGCGAAGGCGAGACACGGACGCAGGTTCGCGTAGCCGCCCAGGACCTGGCGAATCTGAAGCAGGCCAGCCTCGGGACGCTTGTCGGGCGTGAGGTGGTTGAACTTGTTATCGCCGACGGCGCCGAGGAGGACAGCATCTGCATCCAGCGCGACGTCGATGGTCTGCTGCGGCAGCGGTGTGCCGGCGGCGGTGATGGCGACGCCGCCGATCTGCGCCTCGGTTAAGGTGAACTCGTGGCCACCGAACTCTGCGACGGCCTTGAGGATGTTGACGGCTTCGCGGGTGACCTCGGGTCCGATGCCGTCTCCGGCGAGGATAGCGATCTTAAGCTTCATGGGCTCTTCCAGTGAGTAGTGAGTAGTGAAGAGTGAATAAGATAAAAGCAAAAATCCAACGCAAAGACGCAACGAATACTGCGATCAGGGGACGTTCGCGACTTCGGCGAGGGGTTCGTGCAGCAGTGCGAGGATGTCCTGGTCGTAGATGGATTTCTTGCGGTCGGCGAGTTCGGTGAAGCGAAGATAGACGGCATCGAGTTCGGGTTTGGAGAGCTTGTGGCCGAGCTCGGTGAGGCGGTGCTCGAGGGCTTTGCGGCCCGAGTGTTTGCCGAGTACGATGTTCTGCCCTTCGAACCCGACCGACGCCGGCGTCATGATCTCGTAGGTCAGCGGGTTGGCGAGCACGCCGTGCTGGTGGATGCCGCTCTCGTGCGCGAAGGCGTTTTTGCCGACGACGGCCTTGTTGGGCGAGCAGGTAAAGCTGATGATCTCGCCGAGAAGTTTTGAGGTGGGGTAGAGCTGGTTCATCACGATGTTCGAGGTGTAGGGATAGCGGTCGTGGCGCGTGGTGAGGGCGGCGGCGATCTCTTCGAGGGCGGCGTTGCCGGCGCGTTCGCCGATGCCGTTGATGGTGCACTCGATCTGACGGGCGCCGCCGTCGATGCCGGCGAGGGAGTTGGCGACGGCCATGCCGAGGTCGTCGTGGCAGTGCGTGGAGAAGATGATGGAGTCGGAGTTGGGGACGTTGGCGCGGACCTTTTCGAAGAGCGCCTTGTACTCGGCGGGCGTGGTGTAGCCGACGGTGTCGGGGATATTGATGGTGGTGGCGCCGGCTTCGACGGCGACGTTGACCATCTGGATGAGGAAGTCGATGTCGGAGCGCGTGCCGTCTTCGGTGGAGAATTCGACGTCGTCGGAGTAGCTGCGGGCGAGGCGAACGCATATGCCGACCTGCTCGATGGCCTGGTCGCGGGTGATGCGGAGCTTGGCTTCGAGGTGAAGGTCGGAGGTGGCGAGGAAGGTGTGGATGCGGTTCTTCCGGGCGGGCTCTACAGCGCGTGCGGCCGCCTCGATGTCTTCGCGCTTGCAGCGGGCGAGCGAGCAGATGCGCGGACCGCGGACCTCTTTGGCAATGGCGTTGACGGAGTTGAAGTCGCCCTGCGAAGCGATCGCGAAGCCGGCCTCGATGATGTCGACGCCGAGGGTGGCGAGCTGGTGGGCGAAGCGCAGTTTTTCAGCGTGGTGCATGGTGCAGCCGGGAGACTGCTCGCCGTCGCGCAGAGTGGTGTCAAAGAAGACGATCTGATTGGAGAGTGCCATGGCCGGTGACCTTTCCGTTGTCCTTAGCATAATCTGAGCTTATGCTTGTTAGGCGGTATATTCGGATTTCTAATGCAGCTATAGCCCGGGTTTGGTGCTGTATCTTGCCGACCCAAAAGGATAAGGACAGGAATGGACCTGTTTCAACTGGAGACGTTTCTGGCGGTGGCGGAGGAGCGGAGCTTTTCGCGGGCGGCGGCACGATTGCATAGGACGCAGCCGGCGGTGAGCCAGGTTATCGCCAAGCTGGAGGCGGAGCTGGGGGAGACGCTGCTGGAGCGAAGCTCGCGCGACGGCACGCTGACGGATGCGGGTGAGGTGCTGAAGGAGTACGCCCAGAAGATGCTGAATCTGCGGGCGGATGCCAACGCGGCGCTGGCTGATCTGCGGTCGATGCATACCGGCAAGCTGACACTGGCGGCCAACGAATACACGTGTCTTTATCTGCTGCCACTGATCCATGCATTCCGGCGCGAGCACCCGAAGGTGAAAGTAGCCGTGCAGCGGACGCTGGCCAGCCGCGTGGCGGACGAGGTGCTGCAGCACTCGGCGGACATGGGCATCGTCAGTTTTCGTCCCGAGGACCCGCAGGTGCGATCGATCGCGGTATATCGCGATGAGCTCGTCTGCGTGGTGAGCCCGACGCATGCGCTCGCGAAGTCGGGCAAGGCGACGCTGGAGCGGCTAGGACGCGAGAGCTTCGTGGCGCACAATGTGCCGTCGCCGCTGCGGCAGAAGGTGATTGCATCGTTCAAGCGACACAAGCAGCCCCTGAAGATGGAGGTGGAGCTGCCGAGCCTGGAGGCGATCAAACGATTTGTGCAGCAGGGCGAAGGCGTGGCGCTGGTTCCGAAGCTGACGGTGGAGAATGAGCTGGAATCGGGGGCGCTGGTGGGGATCGCGGTGCCTGAGCTTCCTTTGGAGCGGCGGTTGCGGCTGGTGCTGCGTCGGCAGGCGACGCTTTCGCACGCAGCGCAGGCGTTTCTCGCGCTGGTGGAGCGGCACGCGCAGGAGCACGGTGATCCATTCTGCTTTGCGGCGGAGCGCGGTTGAATCAGCTTGGCGCTATGAAACGAAAATATCGTTGAAGAGGGCAGGAACTCTTTGGCGCGACATCGCGTCTATGCAATAGTTTTGACCGCCGTGAGCGTGTGCGCGGCGCATTTCTGTGAAAGCGAGTGAGAAGTATGACAAGCAGAAGAAGGATGATGATGCGGTCGGCGGTGCTTGTATGCGGATTGTGTATGACGGCCGCCGGCGCAGCGGTAGCGCAGGACCAGGCGCCTCCGCCACCTCCGGCTGGACAGGCAGGACCACCGCCGGGCGGTCGCGGCATGATGATGGATCCGGGCCGGCGCGCGGACAGGATGAAGCATGAGCTCAACCTGACAGACGATCAGACGAGCCAGGTGAAGGCTATTCTCGAAGACAGCCGCACGAAGATGGAGGCGTTGCGGTCGAACTCGTCCTTGTCGCACGAGGACATGCGCTCGCAGATGATGGCGATTCGCAAGTCGGAGAATGACAAGATCGAAGCGCTGCTGACGGCCGACCAGAAGACGAAGTACGAAGCGATGCAGGAGCACATGCGCGACCGGATGCGCGGCGGCGAGAACGGTGAAGCGCCTCCTCCACCACCGCCACCGCCACCACCGCAGAGCTAGGCGATACGCGCGATGCGATAAAAGGATGTGCATTTTTGAGGGCGCGGAGGTTGACTCTGCGCCCTTGTCCTTGGTCTAAGTCTGTGGGAAACGAGGGCGCTGGCGGTGCATGTTGCCGCCATGCAGGTACAATTAGGCATTAGAGCGCCGCACGACCCGCTGGCATTCGTCTTCGGGACAGCCGGTACGGAACCGGGGAGGATGTGCGCGACTGTGAAGGGGTTTCGCTACGCATGAAGAAAATGATGTTGCTGGGCGCCCTGCTGCTGGGAGTTGCAGTTGCAGGACACGCGCAGGAGAGCCGGCAGGACGTAAGCCTTAGTGCAACCGAACTAATTGCGCCGAATGTTAATGGTCTGGGCGTATTTCCGATGCGCTCAACCCTGATCACAGGTGCGCTAGCGAGCTACCGCTACATGCTCACGCCGCGCAGTGCGCTGGAGCTGAACTATTCCTGGGCGCAGAATACGATCTACTACAACAACATCAGCTACGGTGGACGCGTACACAACCGGCAGGAAGAGATCTCTGGGGCGTACGTTTACTCGCACACTTATGGCCGTTACAACCCGTTTGTCGAAGCCGGTGTCGGTGGAACGGTCTTTACGCCGATCGTTGATAACGGAACAAGCGACCTCGGCGTGAAACAGAACACGAACGTGGGTGGCTTATTTGGTGCTGGCTTGGCGTATGAGATCAGCCCGAGCTTCGATATTCGCGTGGAGTATCGCGGATTTGTAATGAAGGCGCCGGACTTTGGCATCACCAATTTCAAGACAAACCGCTACTACGTATCGTCGACGCCGGCGATCGGCATTGCGTATCACTTCTAGGCGAGATCAGAAACCAGATCAGAGATCAGCAATAGCAAAGGCCCGGCGATTCAGCCGGGCCTTTGCTATTGCAGTAAACATCTCTATTTCTTGGGGCCGCGGGCAGGGAAGTGATAAGCCGCGCCGATCGTGAAGAGATAGGGCGACAGGCCGTTGGGGAGCTCCGGATCGTGCGCAAAGAAGTGCTGGTATTCGAAGTCGCCGCGCACGTTCACGCGTCCGGTCAGGCGATAGTCGACGCCTCCGCCGAACGAGACGATGTTGTAGGCGAAGTTGTCGATGTAGGTTTCCAGCCCTCCCGGCACATAGAGCTGGTGCGCGGGGAAGTTGACCACGCCACGGCCATATAAGACCTTGCCGTAGGGAGCGAGGCGGCCGTTATCGTAGCGGCGCAGATAGCGGCCGCCGACTTCGTACGTGGTCTCCGAGAAGTGATTGCTGGGGACGAGCGGGTCGGCGTCAGGGTTGCGGACACGGTGGAAGTCGGCTTCGACGCCGTAGTGACCGAAGAGATCGTAGTCGGCATAGAGGCCGAAACCGCCGATGTCGTTGGGAACGTAGTCCGAGTGAGCCCAGACGAAGCCGCCACCGACCTGAAGATCGGCGGTTCGAGTGGCTGTAGGGGCGGCCTGACCGTGAGCAGCAGGGGAAGCAATTGCGGTGCCCAGAAGAAGGAGAAAGAAGGTTTGCTTCAAAAGAGAGGCTCCAATGGCGGCTCAAGCGAGCTGGTGAAGTAGGTCTCTGAACCTCTTTGGACGCGCAAAAATGCCCTGAGGTCTCTCAGGGCATTGTACTTCGTTGATTGGAACGAGGTTAGCGGAGCCGGTAGGCTACGCCAAAGGTGAACAGCGGCGGGGTCAGGCCGTGGGGCGGGAAGTTGGGCCAGCGCTGGTATTCGAAGTCGATGCAGCGGATGTTGATCTTGTTGCTGAGGCCATAGTCGAGTCCGCCGCCGAGGCCGTAGAGGAAATAGGAGCCGGGCGTGCTCCCGCCTACGATCTGCTGCGTGCTTGCGGCCGAGGAATGCCCGAAGCCGACCAGACCCTTGGCGTAGGGAGAGAAGTGGCGAATGTGGTCCACCCAACGGATACCGACGTCGTAGCTGGTCTCCTTGTAGTCGTAGTAGGACTTAAAGATGGAATCCATGTGGAGATCGCCTTCGACACCGATGTGATTATTCAGGTCGAAGGTGCCGTAGATGGTCGCTCCCTGAAGGTGCTTGCCAGGGTATTGGTCCTCATTCGAATACGTGTAACCTGCGCCGACCTGCGTGACTCCGCCACGGGTGGCCGCTGCTGTTGCCTGAGCGTGCAGCGCGGAGGGCAGCATGGTGACGAGGGAAAGAGTAAGGAACAGCAGGCCGGTCTTCTTCATCGCAGGAGACTCTCCTTTTGCGCGGGCGTCCCTGAGTTAAGGATGCAACTCAGGGACGCTGCGGGGGTCTGGTTGTTCGGGGGCCCGGTTTGGTTCTTGCCTAAGGCTGTGGTTGAGTGGCAGGAGCCGTTGCGGGAGCCGCGCTTGCATTGTCGGTTGTCGTGGGCGCCGGTGAAGCGTTGCTGGCCGACGGGCTGTTCGTTGCCGGAGCCGCGGACGCCGGTGCAGGTGCTGCCGGCGGTGCCGCCGGAGGCGTCCAGTAGGCCAGCCGCAGATAGACCGGCGTGATCTCGAACGGCAGCTTGTCGCGGGCGCTGAGCAGCGGTTCATAGGCTGTGTTCATCTTGATCACCTGGTCGGTCCAGGGATCGAAGCGGAGGAACTGCGAGAGAGGCATGGCGGCCTGCTGCTTCAGGTCGCTGTTGTTCAGCTTGGGGCCCTTGGAGATCAGGGCCTGCATCCAGAACGTGCCGTCGGGACGCAGGAGACCGTCACCGATCTGAGGATCGGTCAGCGCCTTCAGGCCCTTCTCGCGAGCCTGAAGCTGCTGCAGGTAGAGGCTGAAGTACTGCTCGCCGCCTTCGAGCTCCTTGGCGCTGAGCAGCTCGATGGCCTTCTTCGCGGCCGCCTCGTTGTCAGCATCGGTGTGGTGCATCGGCAGCTTCTCGAACGCAGATTCCGTGGGGAACATCAGGCGGTCGCTGAAGGCGTACTTGGTGTCGATGTGGTGACCGAGGACGATGTGCGCCACCTGGAAGGCGAGCAAGGCATTGAGATTGCCCATCTGCTGCGCGCCGTCGGCGGTGGGAACGGCCGTCGTGTCGATCAGGCCCTTGGAGAGCAGGATCGTGTCACCGACCGACAGGGACTCGAGCGGCTCCGTGAGGAGCGTCCGCACCTTGATCGGCCGGTCCAAAGGAATGTTGTTGTAGGCGAGGATGTTATTGGCCAGCGCTTCGAGGATCTTGTCGAAGTCGCTGGGCGCGTCGATAAGGCCGGCGGTGTAGAGCCGGTCGATGACGTTGTCTTCAGCCTGCTCGACCCACTCGCGCTGCGCCTGCAGCGGCGATACATCCGAGGCCTGCTGGCTCTCGTCCTGTGCGCCTACGACCTGGAGATCGGTCTCATCGGCGTCCGACTGCGGCACCTTCAGAGAGTAGCCCCAGATATGGTTGACGGCCTTGAACTTCAAAGTTCCCTGCGGGCTCTTGGGGTCGCTCTCTTCGATATAGACCGAGGTGGGAAGCCACAGGCCCTCCTGCACGTTGGTGCGCCAGGAATCGAAGTGGTAGTACTCCTTGTAATCCTTCTGGCCACCCGAGAAGCTGCCGTTGAAGCGGACGATGTTGCCGCTGTTGCGGTCGATCCAGATGCGTCCGGCGAAGCGGCCCACAGCGTCCTTCTTGGTCGGCTGCACGTCGAAGACGACCGTCGGAATGGTTCCGAGGAAGTCATTGCGCAGGAAGCTGAAGGTGTAGGTCTGGCGGTTGTAGCTGTTGGAGTCGACCAGCAGCATTTGGACAAAGCCGGCGCGGTTGTAGGTCAGGTGCAGGCTGCCCGACAGACCGGTGAGGTAGCTGAGAGAGTGCTTCAGGAAGCCCTTGGTGTCCTGCTTGTCCTGGATGTAGCCGTTATCGCCGATGATCTTTCCGAAGTTGATCCGGCCCAGGAAGTGAACGTCGGATTCCGGCACCTGGCCCATGACCGGGTCGGGACGCATGTTCTGGATGTAGGTCTCGACGATCGGCGCACGTGCGCGCAAGGCCTTGATCACGGCCGCCTCGCGGACGACGGACTTGTCGATCAGCGCGTTTTGCGCAGGCGTGAGCTTGCGCACATCGCCGGTATCGACCCTTCTCTTGTCCTTCTTCGAGAAGATGGACGCCGAGACTGGCAGGGTGACAGCCGCCACGAGGACTGCGGTGAGGGCTTTGGTGAGCCTGGACTGGAGGTTCATAGCGCGGGGGTGCTCCTTGGGGTGCGGTGCCCGAAGGCGGACATCTACGTTGGGCACGACGCGGGGACGTCGGCGATTCTCGATACCTAAAAACACAATAAAGCGTTTCCTCAGAAGTGCAGCAGAATTTAGCTCATCTGGAAGTTCACTAGTACGACACCCTCCCAGTCGATGGCATGACCTGAGTTATCCAGGGCGGGCTTGAAGCGAGTTGCCTCTGTCGCCTGAATCGCCGACTGATCGAGGCCGTGGCCAAGACCATGCACGACGCCCAACACCTGGACTGCTCCGCTCGCCGTAACTCGGATGCGCAGCGAGACGTTGCCTTCCAGATGCATCGCTTTTGCCTCCTCCGTGTATACCGGAGTCGGCTTATAGGTAACCTTGGGCGCCGAGGCGAGCGTAGACTGCGCAACCTGCGGATGAACTTCCTGCGGGTGCATCTGGGTCTGCATCTGTACCTGGACCGGGGCGTTGGCGTAGTTGCGGGAGTTCTTCGGGCCGGTGCAGCCGGAGCATCCGAAAGCCGAACCGCTGATCGCGTGGGCGCCGTTATCGCGGCCACCCATGCGGCCTTCCGGCGAACCGGAGCCCATGTTGACGGCGACGGCGCGCGGACCGTTGCCGGCGCCATGCATATTGGCGGCTCCGGCAGAGCCCATGTTCACCGGCGAGACAGCCGGTCCGGTCAGCGACTTCATCGGATTGGTCGCCTCGCCGAGATGAACCGCTTCGGGATGAGCGTCATGGTTCGGCACCGAGGCGGCCATGGCCTGGCCAAGGTTCACCTTGACCGGCGCCGGCGGAGGAACAACGCGCTTGGGCGGTGCGGGCGCCATCACCACAGGCTTCGGCGTGGGCACCTCGACCGGCTTGATGTCAGGAAGCTTCACCGGTTCCGGCATCTTGATCTTGGGAGCCTGGATCTTGGGCGGCGGCGGCATCTTCACCGGCGGCGGCGGTGGCGGCTTGGGCACCGGGGCGGCCTTGGGCGGCTCCGGCGGAAGCGTCAGCTCGGCGAGCTTTTTGGCCACGAGCGGGTTGGTTTTGACTACCATGCCGAGAATCAGAATCATGGCCGCGATGATGCAGTTGATGACAATGGCGGTCACGGTCGCGCCCTTGCTTCGGGTGCCGTCGTTCAGCACGCCAAAGTGGGCGAATTGCACCGGCTGCGGATTCGGGTCGTCGCTGCGAAGTGGCTTAGGCATCTCTCTGGTCGATCCTTATCGCTGTCGTTCAGGTAAAGCCGATGCTTTGCGGCGGGTAATCTGGCGGTAGTTACTCAAACGATACCAGAGCCTCGCAATTTCCCGGCGGATTTCGGTAGAAAAGTGCACCTGGGTCCGTAACCCAAACTGCACTGACTTAGACTCTAAAAACCCTGTTTCGGGCTGTACCGGCCGTCCACGGGATTGGACCGGCGATGCCCTCAGGATCGCGGAGCGGGCGGAGTGGAGCGCGGCACCGGGTCTTCGCGCGATCACCGGGAGGCGTTCATGACTCACCACCTGATACAAGTCATCTCGAATGATATGTTTCACCTGCCGCTGCCGATTGCGGAAAAAATCCTGCGGCCGGTGATCGTATATCTGTGCCTGATTGTCTTTTTGCGCCTGTTCGGCAAGCGGGAGCTGGCGCAACTGAACCCGTTCGATCTTGTGGTGCTGCTGAGCCTGTCGAACACCGTCCAGAACGCGATGATCGGCGACGACAACTCGGTAACAGGTGGGGTTATCGGCGCGCTTTCTCTGCTCGCGGTGAATTGGCTGCTGAGCTGGCTGCTCTTCCGGGCGCCGAGGGTGAACCAGGCGCTGGAGGGATCGGCCGAGACGCTGATCAAGGACGGGCGCGTCGACGAGGCGGCAATGCGACGCGAGTCTCTTACCCACGAGGAGTTGATCTCGGTGCTGAATAAGAACGGGTTCAACGACCCGGCGGAGGTGGAAATCTGCAAGCTCGAACCGAGCGGCACGTTCTACGTCAAGGGCAAACAGCCGTCCGCCGACCATGTGGAACGGGCGGAGCTGATGTCCGCGCTCATAGGTCTGCGCGCCGAGGTCATTGCCTTGCGTGAGCAGCTCGGCGCCGGCGGGTAGAACCCTCCCGCAGGAAGCCAAGGTGTCGCGAGTTGTAGGACGGCACGTCACTCCAGGGTTTCATCCTTGGGTGCGATCGCTTTATGTAGCGCGGCGAACTCACCGTGTCTTAGCAGTCTTGGACGACTCCTGTCCGGAGGGTGTGTACAACACACGGAAAACCCCGGACAGCATCGTGGCTGAGGTGAGTTTCGATTCTGCAAGGTCGTGTGACCATAGCACTTCGGCGTCGCGAGATAGTAACGGTACAGGCGTGTTCTGCCACGTTCGGGGTATTTGGAATGGCAAAGCGGCCCGAGACGGCATGTTTTCAACATGGTTGAGACCCGTTGAAGTGGCTTGAGCGAGCGCAAATCCGCGCGGCCCGCGCCTCCTTATAGTGGGGGCCGGTTGCAAGGGCGTAAACCGATAGCGTAGTTTCGGTTTCTGCGGCGATTTGGTTAACAGGTCCGCCGCCAATCGAGACGACAACGGAGATTGTTTCCCGACGATGCCTACAGAAGCACAGAGCCAGAGGAGCGGCGCCGATACGAAGAACGCGAACGGGACGGATGGGAATCTGCAGTCGATGTTGCGCGAGAACCGCGTGTTCCCGCCGCCGGCAGAGTTTGCGAAGAAGGCCTGGATCAAGTCCGAAGCTGAATACAGCCAGATGTATCGGCGAAGTGTGGAGGATCCAGAGGGTTTCTGGGCGGAGGCTGCCGCTGAGCTCGAGTGGTTCCGGCCGTGGACGAAGGTGATCGAGGGCGAAGGACCGGAGACCAAGTGGTTTGTCGGCGGCAGGATGAACCTTGCGCACAACTGCGTGGACCGTCACGCGAACGGCGCGCGCAAGGACAAGATCGCTCTGCTGTGGGAAGGTGAGCCTGGCGAGGTACGGAAGCTCACCTTTGGCGAGCTTCATGGAGAAGTCCAGCGCTTTGCGAATGTGCTGAAGGCGCAGGGCGTGAAGAAGGGCGATCGCGTCGCGGTCTACATGGGAATGAGCCCGGAGCTGGCGATTGCGCTGCTGGCGTGCGCGCGCATTGGCGCGGTGCACTCGGTCATCTTCGGCGGATTCGCGGCGCATGCGATTGCGGACCGCGTAAATGATTCCGACTGCCAGGTGGTGGTGACGCAGGACCTCAGCTACCGGCGCGGCGGCGAGGTGAAGCTGAAGCAGATCGTCGATGAGGCATTGCAGAAGTGTCCGGGCGTGCGGAGGGTTGTGGTGTATCAACGGGCGCCGGACAAAAGCGTGCCGATGACGGCAGGCCGTGATGTTTGGTGGCACGAGGAGATGGCGAACGCCGCGGCAGACTGTGCGTGCGAAGAGATGGATGCCGAGGATCCGCTGTACATCCTGTACACCAGCGGGACGACAGGAAAACCCAAAGGCCTGGTGCATACGACCGGCGGGTATGCAGTGCAGACATATCTGACTTCGAAGTATGTGTTCGATCTGCGCGATGAGGACGTGTACTGGTGCTCGGCGGACATTGGATGGGTGACGGGGCACAGCTATGTGGTGTACGGTCCGCTGCAGAACGGCGCGACGGTAATGATGTATGAGGGCGCGCCGAACTGGCCGGAGTGCGACCGCTTCTGGAAGATCATCGATGACCATAAGGTGACGGTGTTCTATACGGCGCCGACGGCGATCCGCGCGTTTGTGAAGTGGGGCAATGAATGGGTGCATAAGCACTCGCTGGCTTCGTTGCGGTTGCTGGGGACGGTGGGCGAGCCGATCAATCCCGAGGCGTGGATGTGGTATCACCGCGAGATCGGCAAGGAGCACTGTCCGATTGTCGATACGTGGTGGCAGACGGAGACGGGCGCGATCATGATCTCGCCGCTGCCCGGCGCGATTGCGACCAAGCCGGGCTCGGCGACGAAACCGTTCTTCGGGATTACGCCGGAGGTGGTGACGCGCGAGGGCGAGCCGGTGCCTGCAGGTCATGGCGGTCTGTTGGTGATTCGCAAACCGTGGCCATCGCGTGCGCGAACCATCTGGGGAGACCATGAGCGGTTTGTGAAGACGTATTTCTCCGACGTTCCGGGAGCGTACTTTACCGGGGATGGCGCGCGGCGCGATGCCGATGGCTACTTCTGGCTGATGGGCCGCGTGGATGATGTCATCAACGTGAGCGGGCACCGGCTGGGGACGATGGAGATCGAGAGTGCGCTGGTGGCGCATCCCAAGGTGGCGGAAGCTGCGGTTGTTGGGCGGCCGGATGAGATGAAAGGCCAGGCGATTGCGGCATTTGTGTCGCTCGAGGACGGACATGAGCCGAGCCCGGAGCTGAAGCAGGAGCTGCGGCAGTGGGTTGCGAAGGAGATTGGAGCGCTGGCGCGACCGGATGATCTTCGCTTTACGCAACTGCTGCCGAAGACGCGCTCGGGGAAGATTATGCGGCGCCTACTGCGCGAACTGGCCACGAACGGCGAGGTGAAGGGCGACACGACCACGCTCGAAGACTTCAGCGTGCTGGCGAAGCTCAAGGAGAATGAGGAGTAAGGCGGCGGGTCGGCCATAGGCGAAACCGCTGGGATGGGGAACTCGTCTAGAGCGATATGAATCGCAGTTTGTGGAGTGCGGGATTGGCGGCGCTGCTGTGCGCGGCGGGGTCTCTGGGAGTTTGCGCGCAGGATGCGAAGCCGGCCGCGAACGCGAAGCCGGCCGCTGATTCTTCCGTCAAAGGCGATGCCGGCACGATGTCGGTGAAGGCGAACCTGGTTTTGCTGCCAACAATTGTGCGCGACAAGAAGGGCGCGCTGGTCAACGATCTCAAGAAGGAAGACTTCTCGCTGCAAGTCGATGGGCAGCCGCAGGCCATCCGCTACTTCGATCACGATACGGACGTGCCGCTGACGCTGGGTCTGCTGGTGGACGTGAGTGGAAGCGTTCGCGACCAGCTGGACAGCGAACGGGCGGCGAGCCAGAGCTTTCTGGACACGATGCTGACGCCGGCGACGGGAAATCGTGCGGCGGACCAGGCGTTTGTTGTGCAGTTCGCCAAGGACATCGAGCTGCTGCAGGATGTGACGGAAGCGAAGCCGCGGTTGGAGCGGGCGTTGAAGGAGCTGGGCACGGAGAGCCCGAGCTTTCGCAATGCAGACGACACGAACAACGGAGCGCAGACGGACAGTCAAGGGCGTTACATCCATCACGGCGGAACGGCGCTGTATGACGCGATCTATTTGTCTGGCGATGAGGTGATGGCGAAGCAGAAGGGCAAGCGGCGCGCCCTGATTGTGTTGACAGACGGCATCGACCGCGGGAGCAAGGAGTCGCTGTCGGATGCGATTGAGGCGGCGCAGCGGGCGGACACGATCGTTTACGGAATTTATTACAAGGGCGAGGAGCACCGGCAGGACAACTTCAATCGGGGCGGTCGGCACGGGGGGTATGGCGGCGGATGGCCCGGTGGTGGCGGGGGGTATCCAGGCGGAGGCTACCCGGGCGGCGGCTATCCGGGCGGGTATCCGCAGGGCGGCGGCACGGGCGGCAGCCAGCAACCGCGGGGCGGCGGGGATCACACGCCGTATGTCGACGGCAAACGGACGCTGGAACGGATCTGCGGGGAGACCGGAGGGCGGGTCTTTGAGGTGAGCAAGAAGGAGCCGATCGACGATATCTATAAGCAGATTGGCGAGGAGCTGCGGTCGGAGTACCGGCTGGGCTTCACACCGACCGGCGATGCGGCGAAGGACCGGTATCACCAGATTTCGCTCGGGCTAACGGGGGATGACGCGAAGAAGCGGATGGATGTACAGGTTCGCGACGGGTACTACATGGGGCAGTAAATCCGGTCATGCTGCAAGTACCCCCCCCCTGTATTTGCGCAAAGTCTTCAGACGAGAGACTTTAGGGCTGGACTTTAGCGGTGCAGGTCCGAGTTTGGCGTGAGCCAGAACGGGTCTCCGAAGGGCTATTTTGTCAAATTCGGTATCCTGCGAGGCCGCGTCTCAGAGGCCGGACCTTGGGGCACGCGGCTGTGGCTGGGCTGCGGCGGTGACGGGAGCCACAGTCTTAAAAGCGAAGTGTGGGGGCACCCGGCGCGGGCGTCTGTAGATCAGCCAAAGTACGTGGATGCGCCGGAGAAGGGTGCGGGCAGGAAGAGCTGGGAGGTGGGTTGTCTGCGGAAGAAGTGTCCGAGGTCGCTGCCGCGGAGGTGAAGAACGATAAGAGCCACGATGAAGATCAGGAGCATGACGGCGCAGGCTATGAGCACCACAGTAAGGAAGCTGGGTTTGTGGGGTGGGTGCTGCTCGAAGTGGCCGAATTGCTGTTCGAGGAATTCGGGAAGCTCCTCCTTCACGCGGGTGGAAAGAGGTTCCGAGTGGTGCTGCTGGTCGCTCATACAGGTTTAGATGCGAGGGACGGAGACGAAGTAAGGTGGAATCGGGAGCGGCTTTCGCGCATCATGGAAGGGACGTGGGAGTGGATGTGAAGGGAGCCAACAGGATGCATAGAAGATTCGCAGGAAATGGGATGCGGGCGATGGCTGCAGGCGTGGTGCTGGCGGCTGGGACGTGGATGACAGCGGTGCCGGTGGCGGCGGCGCAGGCGGGGCCGATTCCGCATGCGCACATTTTCCCGGACGTGGGAGCGGCGCGGGGCGACATCCAGGCGGCGCTCGAGAAGGCGCGCGCGGAGCACAAGCGCGTTCTGCTGGACTTCGGCGGCGACTGGTGCGGGGACTGCCAGGTGCTGAACTACTACATGCACCAGAGCCCGAACAAAGAACTGCTGGAGAAGTACTATGTGGTCGTTGACGTGAACATCGGGCACATCGACCAGAACATTGACATCGGTGACAAGTACGGTGTGGTGCTGAAGAAGGGTGTGCCGGCGTTGAGCGTGCTGCGTCCGAACGGAACGGTTGTGTATGCGCAGAAGAACGGGGAGTTCGAGAACATGCGGAACATGCAGAGCTCGGATTTGACCACGTTTCTCGAGGCGTGGAAGCCGCGCTAAATGACAGGGCACGCCGCGATGGATCGCGTGGTGGTCTCGCCGGCGCGGCGAGCGGCGCGGCTGGGCCGGTTGCTGCGGCGGACGCTTCTTTCGGCAGTGAATCATGACGCGTTCACGGTGGCGCAGGCCGCGGCGTATTCAGCGATGGTGGCGCTGTTTCCGGCGATGGTGGTGATTGCGGCGCTGGTGGCGCTGCTGCCGCCGTGGCTTCCGTTGAAGGTGCAGATGGCGGACTTCTTTATGCGGGTGCTGCCGGCGGATGTGAGTCCGCTGCTGGACTGGTACTTTGCGACGACGCACCACGCGTCGCAGACGGCGGGCGCGCTGTTGAGCTCAGGTGTGGTGAGTTTGCTGGGCGCGGGCAATGTGATGGCGACGCTGATGGAGGGGTTTCGGCGTGCGCACGATCTGCCGCTGCCGCGGGGAAGTTTCTGGTCGAGGCGCGGACGGGCGCTGGCGCTAGTGCCCCTGTCGCTGCTGCCGATGACGGCGACGAGCGCGCTGGTGGTATTTGGGCATATGCTGACGCACTCGGTGGCGGCGGCGATCCCGTCGTTCGCGAGGCCCGGTTTCTTCGCGGTGCTGGTGTTGGTGCGATGGACGCTGGCGCTGGGCACCAGCGTGGGAATTATTGCGGTGATCTATCACCTGGGGACGGACCTGAGCCGGCATGTGCGCGAGCAGCTGGAGCCGATGGTGCGGGAGCCGTGGGTGATTCTGCGGCCGGAGTGGACGTGGAGAGCAAGTTTGCCGGGAGCGGCGCTGGCGACAGCGCTGTGGTTTGCGTCGACGCTGTCGTTCGGGTTTTATGTGACGCGGTTTGCGAACTATGGGCGCGTGTATGGATCGCTGGGCGCGGCGATCGCGCTGATGGTGTGGCTGTACATAATTGCGCTGACGATTTTGATCGGCGCGGAGTTCAACGCGGTGTGGGCGGCGGAGCGACGCGATCCCGAGTCGGCTGCGGCGTTGTGGAAGTCGGCGCGCGCGCGCAGGCGGCATCCGGGTAGAATGGCTGACTGACCGGTTGGAGAGTTGCTTATGCAGGCTCTGACGCCTGAGGTGGAGAAGAGAGAGTTGATGGACGCCAGAGGATTTGGAGCGCGCGTGGACGACGCGCGCAGAGCAAAGATTGTCGCAACGCTGGGACCTGCATCGAGCACAGAAGAGACCTTCCGCGAACTGTTGCGCGCGGGTCTGGACGTGGCGCGGCTGAACTTTTCGCATGGATCGCACGAGCAGAAGGCCGAGCTGATTGCGATGGTGCGGAAGGTGGCGCGCGAAGAGGCGAAGCCGATCTGCATTCTGGGCGACTTGCAGGGGCCGAAGATTCGCACGAGAAGCCTTGTCGACCACAAGCCGGTGATGCTGGAGGCGGGCAAGCGGCTGACGATTACACCGGAGAAGGTTGAAGGCACGGCGGAGCGCGTGAGCACGGTGTTCACGACGCTGGCGGAAAATTTGGCGCCGGGGAACCGCATTCTGCTCTCGGACGGATTGATCGAGCTGCGCGTGGTGGAGCTGCGCGGCGCGGACGTGGTCGCGGAGATCATCAACGGCGGCATGCTGGGCGAGAAAAAGGGCATCAATCTGCCGGGCATTCCGGTGAAGGTGCCGTCGCTGACGGAGAAGGATGAAGAAGATTTGGAGTTTGCGCTGAAGCACGGCGTTGATACGATTGCGGTTTCGTTTGTGCAGACGGCGGACGATGTGCGCTATGTGAAGCGCAGGGTGGCGGCGCTGGGGTCGGAGGCGTGGGTGATTGCGAAGCTGGAGAAGCCGCAGGCGGTGGACCACCTGGACACCATCCTGGAGGCGGCGGACGCGATCATGGTGGCGCGCGGCGATCTGGGTGTGGAGGTTCCGCCGGAGAAGGTGCCGGCGATCCAGAAGCACATTATCCGCAGGGCGTCGGAGTACAGGAAGCCGGTGATTACGGCGACGCAGATGCTGGAGTCGATGATTGAGAATCCGAGGCCGACAAGAGCGGAAGCTTCCGATGTAGCGAACGCGATTTATGACGGCACGGATGCGGTGATGTTGAGCGCGGAGAGCGCGGCCGGGAAGTATCCGGTGGAGTCGGTGCAGATGATGGCGAAGATTGTGGCGGAGACGGAGAGCCAGATGCGTCTGCTGCCGCGGCCGGCGGCGCTGGTGAGCCATCGCAAGTCGCTGAATATTCCGGAGACGATCTGCGAGTGCATGGCGCACTCGGCGCAGGATTTGGATTTGGCGGCGATCGCGATCTTCACAGAGACGGGAAATACGGCGAGGCTGCTTTCGAAGTACAGGCCGGATGCGCCGATCTATGCGATGAGCCCGTTTGAGGAAGTGGTGAACCGTTGCATGTTGCTGTGGGGGACGTTTCCGGTGCAGTGCGAGCGGTTTCGGGATACGGATAAGCTCGTTGGCATGGCGGAGGACATGCTGGAGCAGGGCGGGTTCGTGCGCGCGAAGGATGTGGTGGGAATTGTTGCGGGGACGGCGACGCGGACGGGGGCGACGAATTTTATGAGGCTCCACTTGATCGGCGACAGATAGTTCATGGGACGGATTCGAGTTCTTTCGGACCAGGTGGCGAACCAAATTGCTGCCGGTGAGGTGGTGGAGCGTCCTGCGTCGGTGGTGAAGGAGCTGCTGGAAAACTCGTTGGATGCGGGGGCGACGCGGATTCGGCTGGAGGTTGAGGCCGGCGGGCGAAAGCTGATTCGGATTGTTGACAACGGACATGGGATGGGGCGCGATGATGCGCTGCTGGCATTCGAGCGGCATGCGACATCGAAGCTGCGGTCGAGTGACGATCTGCTGAGCATTGCGACGCTGGGGTTTCGCGGCGAGGCGCTGCCGTCGATTGCGAGCGTGGCGCGGGTGACGCTGGAGACGAGGGCGGCAGAGGATGCGGTGGGGACGCAGCTCGAGATTGCGGGCGGGAATTTGTTGCGCGTGGAGGATGCGGGGCTGCCGGCAGGGACGACGATCGCAGTGCGGGATCTCTTCTTCAATACGCCGGCGCGACGGAAGTTTTTGCGCAGCGAGCAGACGGAGCTGGGGCATGTGGCGGCTCTGGTGACGCACTATGCGCTGGCCCATCCGACGAAGCATTTCGAGCTGCATACGTCGACGCAGGCGCTGGTGATGGCACCGGCGGTGGCGAATGTGGGCGAGCGGCTGTTTCAGATCTTTGGGCGCGAGACGTTCGAGAGCCTGATTCCGGTGGCGGCGGAGATTGATTTTGCGCGCGCAGGGCTGCCGGAGCCTCCGCCATGGAAACGGGCGGAGGATTGGGAGCCGCCGGAGCCGGGGTTTTTGCGGATGAGCGGGTTCGTGTCGAAGCCGGAGCTGCAGAAGCTGAACCGGAATTCGATTTATGTGTTTGCGAATGGGCGGTTGATTCGCGACCGGCTGGTACTGCATGCGCTGACGGAGGCGTACAGGAACATCATTCCGCCGACGTCGTTTCCGGTGGTGCTGCTGTTTCTGGAGATGCCTCCGCAGGAGATCGATGTGAATGTGCATCCGGCCAAGACGGAGGTGCGGTTCCGGCAGGGAGCGTTTGTGCATGATTTCGTGCGGGACTCGGTGCGGACAGCGCTGATGCAGGCGAGGCCGGCAGCGAGTTTTTTTCAGGCGTTGCATGCGGCTCCGACGGCGAGCGAGTCGTTGACGGTGGATGTCAGTCCGTTGCCGGGAGTGGAGCAGGCGGTGTTTGGACCGCGTGACGGTGAACTGGTTACGCAGAGCGAAGGCGTAATTGAGCCGGGAGATGTTGCCAGTTTTGAGTTGAGGGAGCGGAGCGTGGCGCCTTCGCCGGGGCGGCTGGGGTTTGAAGGTGCGGGGATGGCGGTAGGGTATGTGGATTCTGGGAACCCACCCGTGAACGATGAGGCCGTTCATGGATGGGGCACCCAGAATAAGGGTGAACAGCGGCCGACGCTGAATTCTCTGGCGACGCTGAAGCCGCTGGGGCAGTTACGGGATTCGTTCATCCTGGCGGTGAACGAGGAAGGGTTGTGGATCATCGATCAGCATGTGGCGCATGAGCGCGTGCTGTTTGAGAAGATTCTGCGCGAGCGCGAGGTGGAGCGGGTTCAGCGGCAGCGGTTGCTGATGCCTGTGCTGGTGGAGTTGCTGCCGGAGCAGATGGTGACGTTTGCGGAGATTGCGGAAGAGCTGGAGCGGAACGGATTTGAGGCGGAGCCCTTCGGGCGAAGGACGCTGGCGATCAAGGCGGCGCCGGTTGGGCTGGAGGGGAAAGAGCTCGAGCGGATGCTGGAAGAGGTGCTGGGCGTCACGGAAAAGACGGCGCAGGTGGAGAATGAAGAGCTGCGGCGGACGCGGATTGCAGCCTCGATTGCCTGTCATGCGGCGATCAAGGTGAATATGCCGCTGGAGGCGGCGAAGATCGACTGGCTGCTGCGTGAACTGGCGAAAACCGAGTACCCGACGAACTGTCCCCATGGGCGGCCGATCGCGTTGCGGTATTCTTTGAAGGAGATACAGCGCGCGTTTCAGCGGATCTGACGGCGCGCTTCTGAGTGGTTTGATGAGATTTTCGAGGACCTCCGCCGCGTGCGGAGGTTGATGTTGTAGGGCCGATGTGAGGCCACATGACGCGGCGCGGTTCACAGGAAGACGCGCTGCAGCCGCGGAGTCGATCCGCAGTCTGAGAGATTTGTTTTGAGTTCAACACCGCAGTTCAACGGGGAGCAGTTAGCCGCCGCGCGCAAGGTGCGATGGCATCAGGAAGGCGACGCGCTGCTGACGCTGGAAGCGGCGCGCGAGTGGGTGAGTGAGCTGGGGCTGGTGCTGTTCGCGCCGCGAGCGCATCAGCTGCCGACAGCCGCGCCGTCACTGGTGGAGGCGACGCTGGGACGGGCAGTGAATGCGCCGAGCGCGGCGGAGTCTGAGACGGCACGCAGCCTGGTGGGACGCATGGTCACAGAAGGAGCGGCGCTGCCGCTGAATCTGCTGGGCGGCCCGGGCGATGTACCGGACTTTGTGGCGTCGGCGCAGGTGTTCAGCTATGTATTTACGCTGCGCGGCGACAAGGCGTGGAAGCAGGCGCCGGCGACTTCAGGCTCGCTGAAGGTCTCGCTGCTGGCGGCGAAGGTGTACGAGACGCTGGCGCAGGGCAACGCGATGACGGCGGCGGAGCTGGCGTCGGAGTTGGGACGTGAGGTGACGGAGACCGCGATTGTGCGCGCTCTGGTGGAGCTGTGGGCGCAGTTGCGGGTGATTCCGCTGTTGCAGCCGGACGCGGCAGGCGCCAAGAGTTCCGGCGCAATGTGGGAGCTGACGTCGCGGCGGTTCACGAAGCAGATGAAGGCGGGAGCGAATGCGGGGCAGCCGACGGCGTTGTCGGCGCTGATCTCGCTGTATCTGGCGCAGGCGCTGGCGGCGACGGAGGAAGAGGTCGAGACGTTTCTTTCGCCGCTGGTGGCGCGGTCGAAGGTGCGCGATGTGCTGCATGGGTTGCGGGCAGCGCGGCAGTTGGAGAGCGTGGTGCTCGAAGGCAAGACGCTGTTGTATGTGCCGGGAGCGCTGCCGGAGTTTCCGGAGATTGCAGCGACAGAGCCGGAGAAGGAAGCGAACGCGCCGCAGGCAGGGGCCGTTCCAAGCGAGCCGCCGCGCGAGAGGATTCGGCGATTTGACCAGCCACGCGCAGTGCGTGAGGAACGCAAAGGCGCGCCGCGACGGGAACGCGGGGAGCGTCCATTTCGAGGGGATCGCGACCGGCCATCGAAGCCGTTGGGCGAGAGGCCGTCGAAGCCGTTTGATGGCAAGCGGGAGAGGCCGAAGCGGGAAGGCGGTGGTTTCAGCGATCGCGAGCGGCGGCCGTTTCAGCGGGATCGGGCGCAGGGTGAGCGGAAGAGCTTCACGAGACCGTGGGATGAGCAGCGCACGACTGGCGAGCGTAAGGAAGGGCGTGAGCGTCCTGTGCGTTTTGAGCGCGAGAGACCACGGCGCGATGGAGAGACCCGGCCGCCTCGTGAGAAGCGAGAGTTTCGAGCGGGTCCGCGAAGTTCCGGACCGCGACAGGGCGGGGCGGAGCGCGGGGAACGCACGCAGCGTCCGTTTCGTGCTCGAGCTGAGGGTGAACGGCCGTTTCGACCGAGACGCGAGGGGGATCGTCCCGCTGGAAAGCGGCGTGAAGGCGAACGTCCATTTCGTCCGCGGACTGAGGCAGAACGTTCCTCTCGACCTCGGCGTGAAAGCGAGCGTCCGTTTCGTCCGCGGCGCGAGGGTGGCGCAGAGTCTGCGGAGCGGCCGTCGCGCAAGCCATTCGTGCCGCGCAAGGAAGGCGCACGGGAAAACCGGGGCGAACGCGGGCGCGGGGAAAAGCCGGCCGGCAAACCGTATTTTGGCGAGAAGCGTTTTGGCGAGAAGCGGAAGTTCGGTGATACAAAGTTTGGCGACAAGAAGAGGTTTGCGGGGAAGCCGGGCAAGCCTAAGTTTGGCGGGAAGTCCGGCGGCAATCGCGGCGTGCGGAAGGGCAAGAGCAAGCCGAGGCGCGAGCCGGAGGAGTAGCTGCCCAGCATGAATGAGACAGCGGCGATGAAGGTGGCGCGGGAGCGTCCGGTGATCGCGATTGACGGGCCTGCAGGGGCGGGGAAGAGCACGCTGGCGGCGCACCTGGCGCGCCGGTTCGGTTATTTGAATCTGGAGACAGGAGCAATGTACCGCGCACTGGCGCTGAAGGCGATTGAACGGGATCTGCCGTTCGATGACGAGGCCGCGCTGATGGATTTGGCGGAGTACACGCGCGTGACTTTGGAGCCTCAGGCGGAGGGTAACCGGGTTTTTCTGGATGGCGTGGATGTCTCGCGGAGGGTTCGGGATCAGGATGTGACGGAGGCGGCGTCGAGGGTGTCCGTGCACCCCAAGCTGCGGGCGTGGATGGTGACGCAGCAGCGGAAGATGGGGGAAAAGGGTGGGGTGGTGATGGAGGGCCGGGACATTGGGACGGCCGTGTTTCCGGACGCCGAGGTGAAGATCTTTCTGGATGCGGCGCCGGAAGTGCGCGGTAATCGGCGCTACAGGCAGCGGGCGCCGGAGCAGATGAAGGTTACCGAAGAGTCTGTACTGCGGGAGCTGCGAGAGCGGGACGCGCGGGACCGGAACCGGGCGGAGTCGCCGTTGCGGCCTGCGGCGGACGCGGTGGTGCTGGATTCGACGGCGATGACGCTGGAAGAGGTGCTGGGACAGGCGGAAACGATCGTCCGGGAGCACGTGGAGGCGGGTAAGTTGCACTAAATACAGTGCAAAACAGCCACCTGCGAAATTTTTCGTGGAAAAATTGTCCGCCGTGCTACCATTCTCCCATCGTTTGAAACAGATTGGTTTTCCGCAGGTTTCAACCGGCCGAAGCCCCGATTTGGATTCAGCGTCAAAGTCACACAATACGAAGGATTTGCGAGACATGGAACAGGGAACGGTGAAGTGGTTCAACGACGCCAAGGGTTTTGGCTTCATCAGTAGGCAGAATGGCGAAGACGTTTTCGTCCACTATTCGGCGATCAACACGAACGGCTTCAAAAGCCTCCAGGAAGGCCAAGCCGTTCAGTTCAACGTAGTCAAAGGGCCCAAGGGCTGGCAGGCGTCTGACGTTCAGCCGCTGTAGTCATCGATCAGCTCGTACCCGCACGATTTCAACCATTTGAGGCCTTGCAGGACGCTAAGAGATGAGCACAGGGACAGCCATTGGCTGTCCCTGTGCTGTTTGTGGTGTGGCTTCTATCAAAGGTGGGGTGCTGGACTGCCGCGTGGGGGCGCCGTTTGGTTTGGGGCTGGCGGAGTGGATGGCGGTTGGCCGGATGGTTCGAGTACCTGCGTGCCGGGCAGGATGGTGACGGAAGTTTCCAGTTTGCGGTAGTCGGTGAAGGTGTCGCGGAGGTTGCCGTCGATGCCCTTGACGAGCAGGAAACGGCCGTCGATGTGTGCGGTGGTTTGAGCGGGAAACCAGATCTCGCCGTTGACGGGTTCGAAGGTGGAGTCGAACCAGCTTCCTTTTTTGATGTTGATGAGCAGGCCGCCGGCGACGTGGAAGTCCTGGTCGAGCGCGCCGGAGAAGCGGAGGATGGCGTCGTCGCGTTCGTCGATCCATAGAGTGCCGGCGAGGCGGCGCATGATCTCCTCGCCGAGGGTGTCAGCCTTGGCGCCGGGATTGCCTTTGTAATCGAAGACGATGGTGGGGCGGCCGTTGATGGTCTGGCGGCGCGGATTGGAGAAGGTCGCCATCTTGAGCAAACCGGAGGCGCTGAGCTGCACGTTGTTCTTGTCTGAGTTTTGGTCGTGCGATTTGAGTTTTGTAACAAGCTTGTCGACCCGCTGCTGCTCTTTCTTTGCGTCCGCGGGCGAGAGCGGCTTGCCATCGCGCGCGATGTGCTGAAAGATCTCCGTGTTCTCGACGTAGAAGGCCTGATACTGGTCGGTGTGTGTCTTCTTGCTTCCGTTGGCGGAGAACTCGTCGGCGGTTTGAGTGACGGTGCAGATGTATTTCTTGCGAAGGTTCTCGAGTGCGATGGAGCGCGCGTGGACGCGATCGATCAGGGTGCGGACGTCCGGCAACGGAGCAGAGGGTGAGGATGCGGTGGTCTGAGGCGACGCCTGCGGCGCGGATGTCTGTTGCGACGGCGTCTTTTGCGCAGGGGCCGAAAGGCAGATGAGACAAACGGCCGCAGCGAGAACCCGAGGAGACATAGGCGTCGACTTCTATTTTAGGAACTGATTTTACGAACAAGGCGGCTGGTCACCGCCGCCGGAAGAGCGTTTGCTACGCCAGCGACGGCGGAGCCAGTGGACGCCGCCGAAGCCGAGACCACCGGCGAGTGTCATGATGAGCGCGCCGACGACCGCGAGCGCGACGAGCACGACGATGAGCAGGGAGAAGCCGGCGATCAGAGCAGAGGCCGCGGCCTGGAGGATCGCGTGGATCACTGCGATGATTGCGTGGAGAAGGATCACCTGGCGATAGGACGCTGAAATTCAAGGTAGCGCGGCTCCGGGAAACTGGCACTCATTCCTCCGGGTCAGGCGAGGCGGTCACGGCGAGGCCAAGTTGCTGGAGCCAGCGTTCGGTGGCGGCGAGGACGTCGGCGGCGGAGCGTGATGTGTGGATGAGATCCGCCGACTCGGGCGTGGCAAAGCGAAGCGCGAAGCAGAGTTGAGGGCGGTAGGTGCAGGAGGCGAGATCGGCGATGCTGAGCGTCGTCGGCGTGCAGAGGATGGTGTGGGGCGGCGCCATACGATCGAGCATGGAGAAGATTTCGAGCTTGGACTCGAGCTCGTCGGGAACGAAGTCGATGGCGAGATCGGCGTCGCGCACGGCGTCTTCGACGGTCGAGGCAAGGCGGAGTGTGCCGGCGTGGCCGTCGTCCGATCCGATACGTGACGATGAAGCCGTCTCGGATGGGTCACCCGGACTCGTGATCCATTGCTTGGCGTGGCGCAGGCGCGAGGGCATGACGTCTTCGAGGGTGACTTGAAAGCCGGAGCGCACGCAGCGTGCGGCGAAGTCGAGCCCCGCGCTGCCGGCGCCGATGACTGCGACGCGGCGCAGCTCGCGGGGTGTGTGCATGGGCGGACTACTTGGCGGAGAAAGCGGCGACGACGGATTCGTAGCTGGGCTCGGCGTGGCTGATGTGATCCAGGACGCGGGCGCGCTCTTCCTCCGACAGCACGGGCAGCACAGAGAGGATGCGGCGCAGGGTCACCGAGATATCGTCAACGTAGTTCATGGTGCGGATGGCTTCGCCGGAAAGTGGCACTCGAAGATCTCCTCAATGGTCTGGTGTTAGTTTACGCGCTTGAGGGATGTGGATGCGCTAGCGCGTGGCGCCTTCCTGGATGCGAAGGGCGGCTGAGTCGGTCGGACTGCCGGCGGAGTCGCCTTCGATGGGTTTTTCGTAGCCGTCGCGGTCGGACATCTCGGTGATGGCGCAGAGGCGCGCGGAGAATCCGGGCTTGAGGTCGTCGAGTCCGAAGCGCCAGGCCCAGTTGCCGTCGGCGGCGGCGGGACGGTTCATGCGGGCGTCGCTGCCGAGCTCGAGGACATCCTGCAAGGGATAGATGGCGATGTTGGCGACGGAGTCGGCTGCGGCGCGGATCATGGCCCAGACGATCTCGCGGTCGTTGTTCTTGTCGACCGGGCCGAGATAGGTTTCGATGTTGGCGCGTTCGTCGGGGCGAGTGTCCGAGCGCCACCAGCCAAGGGTGGTGTTGTTGTCGTGTGTGCCCGTGTAGACGACGGTGTTGGTTACGTAACGATGCGGAAGGTAGGTGTGGCCGCCACGTTCGGCAAAACCGAACTGCAGAATGCGCATCCCGGGCATGCCGAAGTACTCGCGCAGCTCGTCGACTTCGGGAGTGATGAGACCGAGGTCTTCGGCGACGAAGGGAAGATCGCCGAAGATTTCCTTGAGGCGATTGAACAGCGCGTGGCCGGGCGCTTTCACCCAGTGGCCGTTCATCGCGGTCTCTTCGTCGGCGGCAATGGACCAGAAGGCTTCGAAGCCGCGGAAGTGATCAAGGCGAATCATGTCATAGAGCGCGAGGGAGCGGCGGATACGCGCGATCCACCAGTCGAAGCCACTTTCCTGCAGAACCGACCACCTGTAGAGCGGATTGCCCCAGCGCTGTCCCGTGGCGGAGAAGTAGTCGGGCGGAACGCCGGAGACGCGTGTGGGTTTGCGCTGATCGTCGAGTTCGAAGATCTCGGGATGGGTCCAGACGTCGGCGGAGTCGTAGCTGACGAAGATGGCGACGTCGCCGAGGATTTTGATCTTGCGTTCCGCGCAATAGGAGCGCAGCGAAGACCACTGCTCGGAGAAGAAGAATTGAATGACCTGCTCGATGGCAACATCCCGGCCAGATTCGTTCAGGACGGAGGTCATGGCATCGGGGTGGCGGAAGGCGTATTCGACGGGCCAGTCGATCCAGCCGGAGTAATTGAAGCGGCGGCGGAGTACGGCGAAGATGGCCCAGTCGGTGAGCCAGGAGATGTTCTCCTGCGAGAAGCGCTGAAAGCGGGCGCGCTCTTCGTCGGTGGCGCGATCGAGGAAGTTGGAAGCGGCTTCTTCGACGATCGGGCGCTTGGCTTCAAAGGCGCGCTCGAAGTTGCACGCACCGTTGTGGCCGGGAAGGCCGCGGATGCGTTCCGGTGTCAGCCAGCCGGCGTCGACGAGGCGCTCGAGCGAGATGAGCAGAGGATTGCCGGCGAAGGCGGACAGCGCGGAGTACGGGGAGCTTCCGTAACCGGTAGGGTTGAGCGGAAGCACCTGCCAAAGGCGCTGCTTGCCGGCGGCGAGGAAGTCGACGAAGGCGTAGGCGGCAGGCCCGAGGTCGCCGACGCCGCCGTAGGAGGGGAGCGATGTGACGTGCAGCAGTACGCCGGAGATCCGCTCAGACATCATCGCGTGCTCTCACTCCTTTGCTCCTGAAGCGTAGGACGGTGAGAGCCGCGGGGCGGGATGCCGAAGCAGGATCTGTGCACGGTGGCTTACGGAAGGCCGGCTGACTTCTGGCGGCTGTAGATAACGGCGCCTTCCTGCAGGAAGCGCTGCATGACGGAGCCGGCGAAGACGCCGAAGGCCTCCTGGCGCTGCTGATCGAGAAGCTTTTCACGCGTCGCGGGAAGATTTTGAGCAAGGTCCTGGGCGGTGGGCTCCTGCTTGTCCACGATCTGCGCGACCGAGCCGTTGGGCCCTTCATTGATGGGACCCGAGATACCGCCCTTGGGCAGCGAAAAGAGCACAGAGGCATCGCCGCTCATGGAGCCGAGATCGGGAACCTGCGCATCGCGGCCGACGAAGTCGCTGGTCTTCATCGGAATCTTCATCTCGGCGGCTGCCTTGGCGAGGTCGTTGAGCACCTTGGCACGGTCAGAGAGCTTGATGAGCTGGGCGTTGAGCAGCTCCGGCGCCTGCTGCTGGCGATAATCGTCGAGCACGTGCGGCTTCCAGGTAGCGAAGTCGGGGGCGTGAGCGGGCTTGATATCGAGCACCTGGAAGATGGCATAGCCTTCGCCGGTGGAGGCGCTCTGCGGTGCTGCATCTTTGGGCGCGCTGAAGGCGGCGGTCAGAAGGGCGGAGGAGTCAGGCAGAGTGGAGATGACGCCGTTCTGGCCGATGTAATCGGTGGTGACGACGTGCAGGTTATGCGCCTGGGCGGTCTTTTCGAGGCCGTCCTTCTTTGCCTCGGCGACGAGCTGATTGGCGTAGTTCTGCGCAGCTGACGCGGCCTTCTGGCTTTCGAGCGCGGCAACAATGGAGTCATGAACCTCGGAGAGCGGCTTAGTGTGCGCGGTCTCCTTCGCTTCAAGCTGAATGATGTGATAGCCGAACTGCGAGCGCACCAGGCCGGAGGTCTGTCCGGGGTTGAGCGCCATCGCCGCCTTGGCGTAGGCCGGATCAAGGTTGGAGGTGGGCATCATGGGAAGCTCGCCGCCCTGGTCTTTAGAGCCGGGATCGTCGGAGTACTTCTTGGCGAGGTCGGCGAACTTGGCGCCGGACTGAAGCTGCTTGAGGATGTCCTCGGCTTTGGCTTTCGCCGCGTTTTCGGCAGCGGCGTTGGCGCCTTTGGCGACAGCGATGAGGATGTGGCGCGTCTTTACCTCTTCGGGAACCTTGAACTGATCCTGATTGGCGTTGTAGTAGGCCTGGATCTCAGCGTCGGTGACCTGCGGACGGCCGCCGGGAAGGCTGGCGTCGTCGAAGGCGATGAACTGGATCTTGCGAGTCTCGGGAATCGCGTTGGCGTAGCGAGCGGCGTTCTGTTTGAAGAAGGCCTGAAGCTGGGCGTCGGTCGGATTGATGGTCTTGGCGATGTCGTCGGCGGAGATGACGGCGTAGTTGAACTTGATCTTCTCGCCCTGCTGCATGTACGCGGCGCGGACGGCGCTGTCGGACACGGTGACACCACCGGTCACGAGAGCCTGCAGGCGCTGCAGCTCGAGATCCTGCTTGACCTCGTCCTGAAACTGCGCAATGCCGAGGCCGAAGAACTGCTGGACGAAGGCCATGTATCGGTCGTCGCCGATGTACTGGCCGTTGGGGTAAAGATAGGTCGAAAGCGGACCGGTTTGAAGCTCGTGGCGCAGATCGTCATCGGAGACCTGGAGGCCGAGGCTGTCGGCAACGCGCACCAGTACGGCGCGCTCCACCTGCTGCTGACCGACGCGGCTGATGAGGAAGGGCTTCGCGTAGTCGGGCAGATGCTGCTGCTGCATCTGGCGCTCGGTGAGCTGCTGGACGTCCTGCATGGAGATTTCGGTGTTGCTGCCGAAGATCTTTCCCCACAGACCGGGAGAGCGAACGGTGGCGAACAGGGCAGTGTTGTTCGCGGCGCTGTCGTCATTGAAGATGCCGGGCACCAGAGTGATGACCATGGTGACGATGGCGGCAGCGATGATGAGACCGAAGATGATCTTGGTGGCTTTGTTGTCCTGCTGAAAGAGACGGATCATGCCTGGTTGACGACCTTCACTTCACAACGAGCCGTGGGCCGGTCTCGTATCGCCCGGGATTTGCGCAGGGCCTGAGGCGTCTCGCGCGGAGACGGACCACACCTGCTTGCAGGGGCTTCAGTCGAGTATAAATCACTGCACAGCACGAGCTTTGGCAGAGTCCGGGGCAGAAAGAAGAGGCTGCGACGTTCGCAGCCTCTGGTGTTGCAGAGGGGTGGGATGCTACGCGTTCTAGTAAGGAGCGTAGTAGTAGCCGTAATACGGGCTGTAGTAGCGGCGCATCCGGGGCTGGGGCGGCTGATTGGGACCGGCAGCGTAGGCGAGGCGGGCCATCTCCTGCTCGGAGACGGTCTTGACCACGGCGGGCTGGGCCAGCTGGAAGGTGATGACCGCTTCAGGCGGAATGATGACGCGGCCTCCGGGCGAGGATGCCGATCCGGCGACGCCGACCGCACCACCCGCCGCAGCGCCGATGGCTGCTCCCGCTCCGCCGCCGGCGATTCCGCCGAAGATGGCGCCGAGTGCGCCAAGGCCGAGCGCGCTGTTTACGGTCGTGGCGGACTTGTCGCGACCCTCACGCTGCCAGAGTTCGGTGTTCAGCGGATAGGTGATGCCGCCGAGCGTGACGCTGTTGATGGCAAGGCTCAACTCTCCATGACCGCTAAGGGCTTTCGCCTTCTTGGCGTCCACCACGGTTCCCTGAATCTGGGCGCCGCGCGGGATGGCGACCTGGCCGTCGGCGGGTACGTCGTTGAGGACTGTGCCGTCGAACGGAGTGCCGGGCTTGAGGTGGTTGGAGTCAAGGCCGCGGTTGATGCGGATGCGAAGCATGGCACCCGCCGGAATGGTGACCTGAACGCCGGCAACCTGACCGCCCGGAGGATTGTAGGCCTGCTGCGGTCCGTTATAGAGAGGGCGCCGCGCCGGAGGACCGTAGGGCTGAGGCTGCGTTTGATCGGGATACTGGCCTTGTGCGGGATACTGCCCCTGTTGGGGATACTGGCCTTGTTCGGGGTATTGGCCCTGGGGTGGACCATAACCGCCGGGATACTGTTGATTCGGTTGAGCCGTCTGAGGGGGACCGTAAGGCTGTTGTTGAGGAGCCTGTTCTTGCGGCGGCCCGTAGCCGCCCGGGTACTGCTGGTTCGCGTCGGCCGGCGGGGGCGCGGGCTGCTGGCCGTTGTCCGGCGGATATTGGCCGGGCTGCTGGTCCTGACCAGGCGCGGGAGGCTGCGTGTTATCAGCCTGCTGCGGGGGTGCGGGCGCGTAGCTGCCGTCAGATTGCAGCTGGCCGTTCGGGGGCGGCGGGGCACTTTGGTTGGAGGCCTGGTCGGCCGGGGCGGGAGTGTCGCCGAGCGACAACTCATCCACAACCTTTTTGACTCCGGCAGCGCGCGCGACCAGATCTTCTGCCTTGGTGCGCATGGCATCGTCCTGCACGTTGCCGGTGAGGGTCACGGTGCCGTAGACCGTTGCAGACTGAATGTTCTGGGTGGAAAGCTCGGGCGCGGAGGCCAGCGCACGAAGCACGTTCGCTTCAATCTGTGCGTCGGACATCGCCGGCTGATTCTGGGCAACGGCCGATGTGGCGAAGGCCAGGCTGCACCCTAATATTGTGTAACCAACTTTGGAAAAGCCCTTGCGGCTCATAGTCGATTCTGCTCCTGATCCGGGGTGGTTGCGGGCGCTCAGATACAGGTTCGCGCCACGGACAATCATCCATCAGTGAAGACGCGGTTTCCGGCAAAAAGTTCCGCGGGTTTCAGCATCCGGCAACCCGTCAAATCTTCTTCCTTCCTATGAGATTCCAAGCGGCGATGGAGCGTTTGACCCATTCTGCGCGGGGTGGCATCATAGAGATGCGGGGTGGAGCAGCCCGGTAGCTCGTTGGGCTCATAACCCAAAGGTCGCAGGTTCAAATCCTGCCCCCGCAACCATTTAGTTAGCAAAAACGCCCCCAAGATACCCCACTTAACCGCAATGCTGTGCGGAGTGGGGTTTTCTATTGCGGTTGCGAAGTTCCTTCCTTCAGGGCTATGCGCTTCTCAGGGCTTCAGCAACATAAAGTATCGAGGCAGGGGCGAAATCGCATCTTGCAAAGAGACTTGACGGTTAAGTGGCCTCAATTTGTTGGGGTTTCTGTGTGCCTTCCAATTGCCTGAAGAGCCAGACGCGGGCAAGTGACCAGTCCCGCTTCACAGAGCGTGAGGAGATTTTCATAACCGACGCAATCTGCTCGATGGAAAGGCCGCCAAAGTAACGCAACTCAACGATCCTGGCCTGCCGGGCGTTGTGCTTCTCCAGCCGATTCAATGCGTCGTCGAGCTGTTCAATCTGCTCCAGTTTCTCCGGGGTGATGACCAGCTCCTCTCTCAACTCAACCTTCTGCAAACCCCCTCCGCGCTGCTGCGCTCTATGCGCGCGCGCATAATCCACCAGGATGTTTCGCATCGTCGTGGCGGCAACTGCCATGAAATGATCGCGACTGTTCCAATCCGTGTCATCGTGGGCAAGCCGCAGATAGGCCTCGTTGATCAAAGCAGTTGCCTGCAGGGTGTGATCGGGGCGCTCGCGCCGCATATAGGAACGGGCCAGGCGGTGGAGTTCGGTGTAGACGAGGGGAAGCAGATCTTCGGCCGCATGCTGATCGCCGTGGGCCATGGCCTTGAGAAGTTGCGTCACCTGGCCCTTCTGGCTTTCCATAGGTCTGCCTCGAGAAGCGTTGTGCTATTATCAACGGTCGCCTCCAATCGCGCAGCAGAATAACGGCTCGGGTTCTCATCCGGCTTCCGTCCAGCGAGTCTTTTTGTGAGCCTTTTCGGTAACCCACAATGGCAGAACAAGAGCAATCGGCAGAACAGATATTCGGCGCCGCATTGGAACTGCCTCCTGAGCAGCGTTCCGCCTACCTGCTGCGCGCATGCCGAGAGGCTCCTGAGCTGCGCACGCTGATTGAGCAGCTGATCGTCGACTACAGCCGCATGGGCAGCTTTCTGGATAGCGTTGCTGTCCGCGGGCCGGGGACAGAGGATGGCTCTTCTACAGCGCCCTCAATTAATACTGGCCTTCCGGTTGGGGCTTCGCTTGGTCGTTACACGATTCTTGAGCCACTTGGCTCCGGCGGAATGGGTACGGTCTATCGCGCCCGCGATGAGAAGCTGGAGCGCGAGGTCGCCATCAAGATTCTTTCGCCCGGCGTCCTGAGCAATGAGGAGATGAGGCGGCGCTTCCGTCGCGAGGCCCTCGCGCTCGCAAAACTTGCGCACTCTCACATCGCGGCGATCTACGACGTCAGCGAACAGGACGGGATCGACTTCATTGTGATGGAGTGCGTGCCGGGCCAGACCTTGGCCGCTGCGCTGCGATCAGGGCCGCTCTCGATCAAAGACGCCACCGCTGTCGCGCTGCAGATCGCTCAGGCACTCGAAGAAGCGCATGAGCGCGGCGTCATTCACCGCGACCTTAAGCCGGCAAACGTGATCATCACTCCGAAACGGCAGGTCAAGGTTCTCGATTTCGGCATCGCCAAGCTGCTCGCACAGCAATCCGGCGATGCGACGGCGTCGATGGAAACGGCTCTGCTCGCCGGCACGCCACTTTATATGTCGCCGGAGCAGGCTGAAGGTCGCGTCGTCGATGCCCGCACAGATCTCTGGAGCTTGGGCGTTCTCTATTTTGAGGCGATCACCGGACAGAGCCCCTTTAGCGCCGCGGGCACCATCGCCATCTTGAACCGCATCGTTCACGATGCGCCGACGCCCCTTCACGCGCTGCGCCCGGATGCAGGCGCGGAAGCGGAAAGAATCGTCGCGCGTGCTCTCGAGAAGGACCCTGCGAAGCGATATCAGACGGCTGCGGAAATGGCCGAGGACTTGTCTGTTCTGCTCGCTTCGTTCAGTGCCACGAGCCTCATCGTGCAAGCGCCTCCGCGGTCGCGGGCCGGTTTCATCGCGGCGGCATGCGCTCTGCTGCTGTTGCTGGCCGGTGTGGGCACGTGGTTCTACCATCGCGCCACTATGCAACGGTGGGCCAGCGAAGATGCCGTTCCACAGATCCAAGCGTTGCTCTCCAAAAAACAGCCGCTGGCCGCGTTTCAGATTTTGCGAAAGGCGCGACGTTATCTTCCCGACGATGCTCAGCTGAAGAAACTTGCGGACGACAATGTGACCACAGTCTCCGTCGACTCCTCGCCACCGCACGCCGATGTCGCCATCCAGGATTACGCGATGCCCGGCGGCCAATGGTACAGCCTGGGCACGACACCGCTGAAATCTGTCCAGATTCCCGACGGATACTTTCGCTGGAAGGTCTCGAAATCCGGTATCGGATCATTGCTTTCCGCTCCTATGACGACCAAGGAGATGAGCTTCGATCTCGACGCTCAAAAGAGTGCACCCGCCGGAATGGTCTATGCACCGGGCGGCAGATGGATCGACTACGTCGGATTCGTCGGTTGGCAGGGTCCTTTCCAGATGCCTCCCTATTATGTGGACCGCGATGAGGTAACGAACCGCGATTACCAGGCGTTTGTCGATGCGGGAGGCTATCGCGATCAGAAGTTCTGGCCTGCGTTCCTCAAGGATGGCAAAACGATCTCCTTTGATGAGGGGATGTCGCAATTTCGCGACGCCACGGGACGTCCCGGGCCTTCGACGTGGACCGCGGGTCACTACCCCGACGGTTCCGGCGATTTCCCGGTTACGGGGGTGAGCTGGTTTGAAGCCAGTGCTTACGCTGCGTGGGCAGGGAAGAGTCTTCCAGTCCTGGCGCAATGGAAACAGATTGCGCCCTCCGACATAACTGCTGCAGTGGTGCAGGTAAGTAATATCGCAGGCCATTCCCTGGCGCCGGTCGAACGCTTCAACAGCCTCGGTCCTCTGGGCACGTACGATGCAGCGGGCAATGCGAGGGAGTGGGCGGCGAACGTTGTGGACGGCAATCTCCGTTTCATCCTTGGAGGGTCGTGGCGATCGCCAAACTATCTCTACTATGACCCGGAGGCCGCCTCACCGTGGGACCGCTCCGATACGAACGGTTTCCGCTGCGTCCGCAATCTGAAACCGTTGCCGGAAGCGAGTACGGCCGTGGTTCATCGTCTGCTTCGCGATTTCACGCACTTTAAGCCCGCGCCTGACAGCGTCTTTAGCGCCTACAAGGTCCTTTACGATTACCCTTCCACGTCGCTCGATGCGGTTTCCGAAGGTGTTGTTCGCGAGACCGATGATTGGCGAGAAGAAAAGGTGGACTACAACACCGGCTACCGGGGCGAACGTATGTCGGCTTTCCTCTTTCTCCCGAAGCGTGTGCGGCCACCGTTCCAAACGGTTGTGTTCTTCCCCAGTGCGCGCGTGCTTGTGTATAGCAGCAGCTCAAATGGTCGTGAGCTCGGCGATCTTCAGTTTTTCGACTACATCCTCCAGAGCGGACGTGCCGTGATGTATCCGATCTACGAGGATACTTACGATCGCAAAGTGCGCTATTACTTTCCGGCCGCTTCGCAAAGTATTCAGCTCACCACAGATCAGTACAAGGACATGGCTCGCTCGATCGACTACCTGGATACTCGTCCTGACATCGACCACTCGCGGCTGGCCTATCTCGGTGTGAGCATGGGCGCGGCGCAGGGAGTCATCAACGTAGAGCTGTCGCAGGACCGGCTGAGGACAGGGATCTTGTTGGACGGGGGATACTTCCTCGATCCTCCCACTCCCGGCGCGGATCAGGCAGAATTCGCTCCGAGGATCAAGATTCCAATGCTCATGGTGAATGGACGCGAAGACTATGTCTTCTCCGTGCAAGAGTCACAGGATCCACTCTTCGCCATGCTTGGGACACCATCCGCGAACAAGAGTCATGTCTTGCTGGATACACCGCATGACGTTACGGAGCAACGTCCCCAGCTTATTCATTACGTGCTTGATTGGCTTGATAAGTATCTCGGGAGAGTCAACAACTAGCGCTGTCTTTGAAGACTGCGAGTTGCTTTTCGCTGATGGTGCGGAGACGTCGGAACTCGAGCGAAACGAAGCTCATCCCAGGTATTGGAGTCGTACCATCGTGCGATCGTCATCTGCCGGCGTGCCTTTGCAGAAGAGATCCAGCGTATCGAGGATCGCCGGTAGATCCGAACAGCATGCGGCTTGATCGAGCCGTTCGTCGCCGAAGAACTCGCCGTTTGGCTCCGCCGCTTCCGTTACGCCATCGCTTACGATCAACACGCACGATCCCGGCTTCAGTTGCAGCGCAGACGATTCGAACGCAGCATTAGGAAGCAAGCCCACAGGTGTGTTCGCTTCGTCCAAAGCACAGACAGACGCTTCAAGAGAGATGCGTGGCCGCACGTGGCCGCAGTTGATGTATTCGAAGTGGCCGTTCCTGTGCAGCCGTGACAAAACCATGGTCGCGTACTTTCCAACCGCCTTTCTGCAAAGATACTGATTCACGGTTGCGGCAATTTCGGCGAGAGGGCGGCCGGTTTCAAGCTGGACGTAGAGCATGCCCTGCAGGACAGAGGCCAAAATGGCCGCAGACGTTCCTTTTCCAGAAACATCGACAAGCACAACACTGATCGTGTCCTGGCTCAGGAGCACATCAAAGAAGTCGCCACCGACGGCGCTGCAGGCTACGCTCTGGGCTTGCACCCGGGCCCAGCCGGGCTCCGGGATCTGCGATGCCATGATGGCCTGCTGAATTCGAGCGGCGAATTGCAATTCTTCAGTTTGCTTTCTGGCGTTTTCCTCAACAATGGCAAGCTGTGCATTTTCTACGAGGGCCGCCGCCTCGCGCGCGATGGTTCGCAGCAGTTCGTGATCGGTGTTCGTGAACTGCGCAGGTTCAAAGCGGCTATCCAGATAAAGCAGTCCGAGAAGAGAGGGCTTCTCGTCGCGGCGCGCACGCTGCCGATGTTGACGCAAGGGGATACAGATAACAGCGCGTATCTGCTGGCTCATGATGCTTTCAGGAACACTCATGCCTTCGGCGGTCAACGTATCTGTGATCAGAAATTGATCTTCGCCCTCGATAGCCTGCCGTATGACAGTGTGTGAGAGGGTAGATCCATCCCGAAGTTCCTCTCCTTCTGCATTCATGCCGGCAGCAAGTTCAAGCGTGCCGGCCGAGTTCATAAGGAACACAAAGCCACGTTCCACTCTTGCAAGCCGAATGGTGGCCTCGAGCAGAGATGTCATGATCCGGTCTACGGCGCCGGCATTACTCAACTCGCGGGCTGCTTCAAGAAACCAGTGCAGCTTTTGAAGATCGGACTGGTCGGATTGAAGTTCCTGCAGCTTTCCGAGCAGATCGCTCGAAGAGCTATGGAGGCGAGTGCGCGAAGAGTCCTCGCCAAACTGAAGTTCAGGTCCGTCCAGCGAACCTAATTTGATCAAGTCGCCTGGCCGCAGAATATGAGAGCTAATGAGCTCACCATTGAGATAAATGCCGTGGCGACTGCCTGCGTCACGGATGATCAAGTTGTTGTGTTCGTAAACAATCTCGGCATGGTGTCTGGAAATGAAATCTTCGGTGAGTCTCAGTTGCGAGTCCGGAGCTCGACCGATCGTGAAAGGAAAACGGTCCAGTGGAACGGCACGGGAGCGATCACCGCGCCGTATATAGAGCGACGGCATTGATGGAAGTTCAGCTTGCATGCTCGTCCCGGCAGCTCTCCTGTCAGCGCAGCTGCTCAGCCTCAGAGTTAGATCCTAATCGCGCGCTGCTCAATCCTGTAACTTTTTGTTGACTACCGTGGAGGGTGTTCGGAAAAAGCGTAAAGGGCCGATCTCAGATTGAGTTCGTGATCAGTGAAAGTCATGCGAACGAACTTCCAGCAAGGGCTCTGAAAGTTCATGAAGGCGCACGGCTTTCACATGGATCACACCGTCCTGGTTCTGCAATGGGCCTTCTGCAAGGATAAATTTGCTGCGAGTTACGACGCTTCTTTGCTGCTCATACAGCGCGGGCGTCACAATTACGTTTGCGATCCCTGTTTCGTCCTCCATGGAAATGAAGATGAATCCCATGGCTGTTCCGGGGCGTTGCCTTGCAATGACACAGCCTGCCGTACGTACATAAGCTCCATCGCGAACGCTGTGAAGCTCAATGGCGGAAAGAACGCCACTCGTTCGCAGCTCTTCCCTGCGGTAAGACATTGGATGTCTTCCAGTTGTCAGGCCGGTTCCGGCGTAGTCCGCTATCAGACGCTCTTTGGTCGTCATCTGGATCAGCGGCGAGCTGCTTCGCTCTTCGCGAAGATGTTCGTAGCTCGCGCGCAGCAGTGGTCCCTCGGGTTTGCCGGCTCGCTGAACCTGCCACAGCGCATCGCGGCGATGTGAGACCCCATCGAGCGGATTCAGTGCGCCGATTCGCGCCAGCGTTGTCAGCTCCTTCCGATTGAGCGACGGTACTCGATTTACGAGATCGTCCACCGACTGAAAGCTTCCGTACATCTGGCGGGATTGCACGATCTCTTCTGCTGTCTGTCGGCGAAGCCCTTTGGCATAGTTAAGACCAAGACGCAATGAGAGAGTTCCATCGCTCTCATGCTCGATTGTGCAAGCAAAATCGGAGATCTGGATATCGATTGGTTTTACTCGCAGCCCATGCCTTTGCGCATCCTTGACGAGAACCGCAGGCATGTAAAAGCCCATTGGCTGGTTGTTCAGAATCGCGCAGGTAAATGCGGCGAGATACTTAACTTTGAAGTACGCAGACGCATACGCAATCAAAGCAAAGCTGGCTGCGTGCGACTCAGGAAACCCATACAGCGCGAACGAACTGATCTGCTGAATAATCTCTTCCTGCGTCTTTGTGTCGATTCCGTTAGCGGTCATGCCGGTGCGCAGCTTGCCTTCGAGGTTCTTCATGCGCTCCCAGGAGCGCCGCATGCCTACCGCTCGACGCAACTCTTCCGCTTCTGCGCCGGAGAAGTTGGCGACGGTCATCGCGATGCGCAGCAGCTGCTCCTGGAACAGCGGCACGCCTAAAGTGCGCGCCAGAACCGGCTCAAGCGATGGGTGCGGATATATAACTGGCTCTTTGTTCTGCCTGCGACGCATGTAGGGATGCATCATCTTGCCGACGATTGGGCCCGGCCGGATGATGGCCACCTGAACCACAACGTCATAGAAACGCTTGGGGCAGTTGCGAGGGAGGGAAGCCATCTGCGCGCGGCTCTCGACCTGGAACATGCCGACGGTATCGGCCTGCTGGAGCGTCTTATAGACCTCGTCGTCTTCGGGCAGATGCGCCATGTCAACCGCGTCTCCGTAATGTGCTGGAATGAGATCGAGGCAGTCTTTGATCACTGCCATCATGCCGAGCCCAAGCAGATCGACTTTGATGATGCCGAGATCGGCGCAGTCTTCCTTGTCCCATTGCACGACCGTTCGTCCCGGCATCGAGGCGCGTTCCAGCGGGACAACAGAGGCCAGCATTCCCTGGCAGATCACCATGCCGCCGGAATGCTGCCCGAGATGACGCGGCAGGTCCTGAACGCGCATGCATAGCTCCAGATATTTCGCGATTCGAGGATGGGCGAGATCGAAGCCGGCGTTCTTGAACGAGTGCGCCATGGTGTCGGTAGGGCCGCGCCATTCGAAGTGATTCACGAGGCCAGCCAGACGTCGCAATGAGTCCTGATCAAAGCCGAGGGCTTTGCCCACCTCTCGTGCGGCCGATTTTCCGCGATATGTAATGACATTCGCGCACATCGCCGCGCCCAGTTCGCCGTAACGCTTGTAGACGTACCGAATCGCCTGCTCGCGCTTTTCTTCAGAGGGGAGATCAAGATCGATATCGGGCCATTCGCCGCGACTTTCGCTAAGGAAGCGCTCGAATAGAAGATCCATGCCCACTGGATCGACGGCTGTTATCTCCAGCGCATAACAGACTGCGGAATTTGCTGCGCTCCCGCGTCCCTGAATCAAAATGTCATGTTCTTTGCAGAACCGGACGATGTCCCAGACGATCAAGAAGTAGCCGGCGAAGCCAAGTTTTGCGATTAGTGCGAGTTCGTGGTCTATCTGCTTTTTTGCTTTTGCTAACAAGCTTGTATTTTTCTGCGATGCATAACGTCGTACGACACCTTCTTCCACACGCTTGCGAAGAAAACTGTCCATCGTCTCGCCAGAGGGCACGGGATAGAGCGGGAACTCGTAGCCAAGATCTGCGAGCTCAAACCGCAACCGGGAAGAAAGTTCGACGGTGTGCTCTATGGCTCCTTTCACATCGCTGAATAATGAAGCCATCTCTTTTGCCGGACGAAGGTGTCGCTGGCTGTTGATGGCCAACAATCTGCCGGCACGGTCCAGCTCGGTGTGATTCCGAATCGCAGTAAACAGGTCCAGAATTTCGCGATCGTACGTAGTGGCGTAGCGCACACCGTTCGTCGCGAGCACCGGCAGATTCAGCGATGCGGCGATGCGAAGTGCAGCCTGATTGCGCCATTCCTCTTCGCGCTCGTGATGGCGTTGCAGTTCGACATAGACATTGCTCGGACCGAAGATGCGAACGAGCTGCTCGACAGCCTTGCGTCCTTCGCGTTCTCCCCCGCGCATCAAGGCGGCAGCGAGCGGGCCCTCGTCTCCACCGGTCAGACATACCAGACCCTCGGCGTGTTGTTTGAGATCGTCAAGCGAAGCCGCACCCTCCTGCTTCGTGATTTCGCGCATCTTGAAGTGGGTGATGACCTGGCATAGATTCTGGTAGCCACGCCGTGATTCACAGAGCAATGGAATGCGAACCGGCTCCGCTGTATGTTGATGCGGAAGCCATGAGGGCGGTGTGAGGCGAAAGCCGAGATCGGACACGGAGACCTCGGCGCCCACGTGGGCGTGGATGCTGTTTTGTTTTGCGCTGGTATGAAAGCGTGCTGAGCCATACACGCCGTTGCGATCCAGCAGCGCCATCGCCGGCATGTCCAGCTCGAATGCGCGTTCAACCAGCCGCTCCGGCTGCGAAGCTCCTTCCAGGAAACTGAAGGCGCTCGCGGCGTGCAGCTCGACATAGCGATCAGTCATAGAGCGCCGTTACCCTCCATTCATCGCGGAGGAGGTCGCGGACCATGCAACAGCACAACAGCATTCCATCGGCTGCTCGCGCGACCAAATCCCACTCCTCTGCGCCCCACAATGTCTTGTTCCACCAATCGCCGCCCGCGAGCCACGGGCCATACGCGTGTTCCACATCAAAGCGCCGCGCTCGAAAAGAAAATGCTGAAGGCTGCGACTGCTCCAACGTGACGGCTGCAGTCTCTGGCGGGCGAAGCTGCCGCACAGCCACGCGTGTTGCGGTTGTCGGCGACAGGTCTGCGCCGCGGGACGGCACGCTGAACGGCTCCACGCGGAAGCTCTCCGGCGCATGAGAATCCTGAAGCACAGCGCAACCGACGTTGTTGTCTCCCAGCAGAGATGTCAGTTGTGCGAGCGTCACATCCAGACGTGAAGGCTCTGGCAACGGAGGAGAGAAAAGCCCAAGTTGGACCTTGCTGGTGTTGCCAGGTTCGGCGAACAAAGAGACTGCGGTAATGGCAGCCTGCGGCGGATGTGCCTGGAGATCGAGATGCAGCAGCCTGACCCAGAACTGTTTTTCATTCCCTGGCTGAGCAGGCCGCACTCTGCGCGTGTGTGTCCCGCCACCTTCCAGCTCAAGCGTGATGGTCACTGCAGCAAGGGCAACGAGCCGAGCTTTTGCGCGGAGAATGATCTGGTCCAGCATGACCGCGATGCCGAACATCAAGGAGTCGAGCGATTCAAGCGGAAAGTCCAACTCCTGTCGCTCTTCCAGCCGGAAGGGCGGTTCGACAGGCTGAAAGAGATGCGGTAACTCTCCACGAGCCAGTTGCTGAAGACGATGTCCTTCCTGTCCAAGGCGCGCAATTAATTCTTTTGTTGGCAACGCAGCCAGCGTGCCGAGCGAATGAATCCCCCACAGCGAAAAGATCTCCGCCTGCTCCTCTGTCAGATTCAAGACGGCAAGCGGCAGGGAAGCGAGAGCTGCGGCTTCCTCTCCATACTGGATGGCATGAATTCGTCGCGCAGCAGATGCTTTTGCGAGGCAGGCTGCGGTATAGAAGTTGCTGCTGACGGTGATGCGTGCAGATAATCCGAGCGACTGCACGTGCTGCAATATTCTTTGCGCCAGAGCCTCTGGAGGACCAAATAGATTTGTTGTGCCGGCGATATCGATCGCACAAAGAAAGTAGTTGTCCTTGCTTTGATCTTCCACGCGAGGAGAGTAGGCCGCTGCACATTCGAGCAGCATTGCTTTTACGCTGGATTCCATCTTCTGAGAACGTGGCAGCGCCTTCACCTGCGGGAAGCTTTCAACCTCTGTGCGGGTCATGCCGTGCCGCAGGCCGCGCAGCCGGGCCTTCGTGTTCAGCGAGCAGATCGCCTCAAACGGCGGCTCGCCGTCCATCACAACGCAGGCATGAGCCCGATCTTCCGGACGCAGGCGCAACAACGCTTGTGCTGGAAGTTCCCGCACATAAAGGCACGCATACAGCTCAGCGGACGTCATCGTGCGCCTGCCCATAGAGTGCGGCACTCCCACTGCGCTTCATTTACGCGCTGCGGAGGCTTGCGCATTGGAATGACATTGGTTGGCGAATTGAAACGCTGGCGAATCAGCTGCACACGCGGCCGAACGCCGGTGAAGACAGTTGTTTCATCACAGATCGCCTCGGCAGGGTGCAGCCGCAGCATTAGCTCAGCGCTGCTCTTCGCGCATGCATACTGCGCCAGAAGCAGAATGCTTGTCTGCGTTCGCTCCGCCGCAGCACGATAACGAAACCAAGTCGCGAGCGGCACACGCGAAACAAACTCAGGCGCAAGGCCGCCCATGTCCAGCACGATCGCGCCAAAACCGCCGGCCTGCAGCAGAAGATCTGTGCTGCGGAGCGCCTGTTCCATACGCGACCACGGCTTCTTCGGAACAGCTTGAGGATGCACGTCCGATATAAGTGTCGTTACAGGGATAGCCCCCTGCTGTTGAGGCCGCACATGATGTTGTGGCTCTGCGCATCGCGGAGCTATCGAATGCGGCTGCAGCAGATCGCCCACGGCATTGGACAGGCCCTTAATTTCATGGCGCGGATGGCCGCCAAACCCTCCGCCGTGAAGCCCCTTTTTAATCGTGGGCGGGATGAGATATTTTTCGGGCAGCTTGAAGTCGTATTTTGCGGTCTGTGCATGTTTGCCGGCGGCTCCGCAACGAACCCAGAGCAGCCGTTTCAGGTCTATACCGACTGCCGCCGCCGAGAAAGGATCAAGAGCGTTTGTTACATCAACCCACGCGCAGACCTTCTCTGCCTGCGTGAGCTGGGCAAGAAAGGAGAGAGCGGTCGAAGTGCGGCCTGAGCATTCCGGTCCGACCAGCTCCGTGAGCGCCCCCAGCGGCACTCCGCCTTGCACCAGAGCGTCCAGCGGCTGAATACCCGTCGCCGACACGGCGTTCCGGGCTTTTGGGGCGGGTGTCAGCGCAGACGGAATTCTCTCGGCAAGAGCTTCTTCAATCTGGCGGCGAAGTAGAGCGGCGCTCGGCATATCTTCGCCATATATTCGCCTTTCGCCTGCCCATGTGCAAATCTCGCTGCACTATATACAGTGCGCTGCTAAATGCAAATCCTTGAAATATTTAGCAATTATTTTCCACGGGATTTTCTAATGTGATCCACCGCTTACCAGGCACGCGACCAGCGCCGGCCATCTGTATCCTCTCGCAGCCGCGCATCGTCTCCGGCATTGCGCTCCAGCAACCGTCCAAAGAGCCAGATCAGGTCCGACAACCGGTTCAAATACGCGAGAACCTCCGGCTGAACGTCTTCGCCACTCTCGGCCAGCCGGACCACGCAACGTTCGGCCCGGCGGCAGACTGTCCGCGCGACCTCGAAGGCCGAGGACGGCACTTGCGCTCCGGGAAGAGACCAGTCAGCGAGAATCCCTTCGATCGCCTCGATGCGATGCACCTGATCGGTGAGCTCGTCGATGTCGGCAATCGTCAGTGCGGGCTTGCCCTTGCGGCTCTCGGCCGGGGTCGCCAGCGATCCACCGACCCCGAAGAGGGTGCGCTGGATGCGATTGGTTGCCGTCCGGATGGACTCATCCGGACAAAGACTTTTTGCTAAACCCAGCGTCGCATTTAACTCGTCTACTGTTCCGTAAGCTTCCACCCGGAGGTCTGCCTTGGAGACGCGTTCACCTCCTACAAGTCCCGTCTCGCCGGAGTCTCCGCGTTTTGTAGCAATGCTCATGCTGTTCTCCAAGCGTAGTTGTTCCATGGTACTTGGGCCAGTAAAAAACCTCGCAACTTTCCCATCAGGCGAGGGTTATCCTGTGTTCGAGGGACGACATTGCCTACGCAATCACGCAATACGCGTCAAAAAACTGCGATCCGAGAAGCCTTTCAGCGTGCCGACCGGCCACTCTCGCCGGAGGAGGTATTGAGCGCGGCCCAGACGGAGGTCGGCGGCCTGAGCATCGCCACCGTCTACCGGAACATTGGGTCGTTATTGGAGAGTGACTGGCTCACCACCGTCTCCATGCCCGGGGAAACGCTTCGGTATGAGGTCGCCGGCAAGGCGCACCACCATCATTTCCGCTGCAACGGCTGCGGCAAGGTCTTTGAGCTGGAAGGTTGCGATCTGAGCCTTCGCCCGAAGCTGCCGCGCGGCTTTCGCGTGACTGGCCATGAGTTCTTCCTCTTTGGCCGTTGTGCGGAATGCGTGTAGCGCGCTTCTAGGGCGCCAACCGCGTCGCGATAAAGATCAGCAGGGCTCCAGCCGCGACTGCCAGCGCCAGCGGAATCCGCGGCGTACTGTCCACCCAAAGCTGCGGGAGCAGTTCGTCTGCAATCATGTGCAGGAAAAAGCCTGCCGTAATAGCCAGCAAAACCGCGGAGCCATGCAGCGACAGAGGAAGCCAAGCGGTCAGGAGCCCGCCGGCCAGCGGAGCAAGGCTGTCAGCTGCCAGCAGCAGATAATCGATCCGTTCCGGTTTGTGGCCGCGCGTGCTCAGCAGAACGGTGTTCACGCCGTCGCCGATATCATGCGCCGCGATGCCGGCCGCGATGATGTATCCCGCGGGCCTCGAGGCCGCATAGGACAATCCAATCGCCATGCCGTCGCGAAAGCTGTGCGCGATCAGCAGACCGCCGCCGATGCGGCCCCAGGCACGGGTTGACGAGCGCTTGCGCAATTCGCTGGTCCATGTGTTGATCAGGTTTTGCAGCACCAGGAAGGCCAGAAAAGATACCAGCGCGAGCGCGAAGACGGTGGCTTCCTTGCCCCCGGCGAGCCGCTGGAAGTTGATGGCTTCGGGAAGGATATCGAGCAGTGCCGCTCCCAAAAGCAGGCCGGTGCTCAGGGCAATCAGTATTCCCAGGGCAGTGCGCAGGCGCAGCGCCAGCAGTCCGCCCAGCAGGGTGGAAAACACCGGAATGATGAGCAAAGTGACAGGCAAGCGAAGGCTCTCTGGAGCAGTCACTAATGATACCATATTCTCAATAGAGTGGTTGGCCCTTGGTTTTGGGAACTTAGCCTGATGGGTATGGAAACCGCTTCTCAGGCGGCATGCGCTGCGATGTGATGCTGCTCGGCCGGAACGCTTGTCTCGCTCAGCTTCGGAGCAAGGAGCATCTCATAGATCGCCTCGTATCCATCCGCCATGCGATCCGGTGTCAGCTTGCTGGCGCGCTCATAGGAGCGGCGTTGCATCTCGCTTAGCTGTTCGCTGTTGCGATTGAGCTGATGCAGGATGGAAGACAGCTCTCGCGCATTGCGGAAGTAGAAGGCGGCATCACCCCATATTTCGCGCGTGGAAGGGATGTCATGCGCGAGGACGGCACATCCGCACAGCGCTGCTTCGAGCGCGTCCAATCCGCTCGGCGCGTAGACAGAAACATCCACATAGAGTTTGCTGCGCGCGTAGAGAGACTGCAACGTGGATTCCGGCAGCCCGCCCAGCAGGATCGCCTTTCCGAGCTGTTTCGGAGAGACGGTCTCATGGTGTTTTCGCTCGCCGACGACGTAGATTGGGACCGGTGAAAGAACACTCTCGAGCATGCGGATATTTTTTGTCTCATCCCATAGCCGTCCGGTCGTGATGGCTTGCAGGATCCGCAGATGCGATGGAGGAGCTGCCGTGATGGCGCGTCCATCGTGGATGACATAGGATGCAGGCAGCGTTGCGAATTGCTGCTTAAGCGAGAGAGCCATCCATCGTGTGGGCGATACAACGGCATCCGCCCCATTTAATCCATCCGTCACCAGTGTTCTGTACTGCCGC
>Ga0335074_10000182_pt1 | contig 99899 bp, 85 predicted proteins | sample Lox_Sample_23_FD_206715 | JGI IMG/M metagenome (GOLD analysis project Ga0335074, IMG submission 206715) | Soil microbial communities from Loxahatchee National Wildlife Refuge, Florida, United States - Lox_Sample_2.3 | ecosystem: Environmental > Terrestrial > Soil > Wetlands | place: USA... | reverse complement strand
AAGACCTAACGACAGACTACGCCTGTTCGGGCCCGTCACATGACCCGTTTTCCCTTATATATATACTGCTCTGCGCATTGTAGATTAGCTTTGATCATCATCCTTACTTACCAATACATTATATACATATTTCAAGCACTAGCAGTAGCATTGACAGGTGTTATTGCCTTCTCCCAAGCAGCCCCTAAAATCTCTAAGAAGTCCACTTTGTCGATGTTGTAGCTGACAATGTATTAAGAGCGTTCTCGTACACCAGCTTTGTAAGCTGTAGCTAAAGCTACATATATACTAACATTAAGTGGTTGTAGAAGGTGTGTTGTATATGGAGGAAGGCACAATAAAATGATTTTTAAGCTATATAGAACTTGATAGCTTTTGTTGTTATATACGAATTATAACCGTCTAGGATTAAGAGTCTGTATTTATTGCCACACTAAGTCTCTAGCTCAAAGCACTACTTGATCCATTCAAGTCCAATCTCATTGTCAGTCCACTTATTGTCTGACAAGGCAATATGAACATTAGGGAGTGCTAAAAACTAAGACTGTTAGTGCTGTTTGCCCTTAAATATAACCTACAGATTTGTGCGTCTTTTAATAAGTGATATACACTCAATCAATGTAACCCACTCTCAATTGCCAGGTTGAGTCATATATATCTTCTTGTCGTACTTCGAAATAATAACCTTAACCCTGCCAATGTAGCCTGTCATTACGCCTTTTTCGTCTATGTTGTAGCAGTTTTCTAGCTTGATATTGTACTGCTATACTATTGTTTGATATAACTCAAACTAATAGGAAAAGATCTCTAGATCCTAGGCTTCCATACGTTCCTTGTCTAGCCCAGCTACAAACTTCGACTTTAAGTCTGGATGTCGGCTTAGGAACTGATCTGTCCAGTGTACACTAAGGTCTGCTGTATCGCCTTTGTCAAGTAATAGCTCCTTTGCCATTGTACGAAGTCGTTCAATCCGAATAGGCCAACCCCATCTTGAAAGATCCAATATCCAATCCCGAATGGCTTCTTCTTTAGCAGGAGATAGTCGTTGCATTGCCTGGCTTGCTTGCACCTTTAGAATAGCTCTATGAATACGGTCGTGTAGTGTTGAGTAAGCTACGCCAAACGTACGAGCTAGTACCTTTAGTTTCTGCTTCCCATTGCTGTCTATCCAGGCTTTGTAAGCTAGGTTAAGCCGCTCAGCGTAAGGTAGTTCTGGTAGTTCGTCATCGGTAAGGTTGTTAGTAGGGTTGTTAGTAGGGGGGTTGTCGATAGGAGCCGCGGCTTGGGTAGGATGTTTGCTAGAACCTCCATTTTCAGCAATGGTTTTTGCTACACGGAACTTATGAATGATCATTGCGAATTTTTGATTTATTGCAATCATAGACAGATGTAAGATACAGGTTTGTTTTCAGGTAAACAGTATGATAGTGTGCAATTTAAATTTTGGGGGATTCATTGCCTAATTCGGTATAGACCGATCGGTTGCCCCCTCCGATCGGTTGCCCCCTCAAATCTTCTACAATTAATCGAGTGTCAGGCATAACCGCCTGAAGATAAGCCATCCGCTGCTATTATTGTATGTACGTGGCTTACCTAATCGCGTCAAATTCTGTCAATCTTACCTAATATTATATGTCACATGAGAGTGTGGCGTTCTTCTAGAAGTTTCTTACCTTAGAAACTCAGACGGCGCTAATCCAAAACCGGCTAGCCGAGTCAGGTGACATATTTTGTTAGCGACGTCTGAGAAAATACGGCGTCGCTTATTAGTAGGTGCGGAGTTTTTATACGCGTTTACTAAAAGTTAGTGCGGAGCTGGGAAGTCATCAATCTGTTATTATTACAACAACCACTATAAGCAGGACCCCCAACACCTAATATATTATAGCGCAAAACTTGCTGATCATATCTATATAGATATTATGAATATTGACCAGCGCGTTGGTGAATAAAACTTGGTTTTAGTACCTTCAACGCGAGCCTAAAGCCAACCTCCACCAGCATATACGACTTATAATGAAAATAGCACGTGCTATCAACCACACCTATTTGGCTGACGATAGATTCTGGTGCTTTCTCCGAATCGACTTCGCACGATCGACTGACCTGGCATGAAAGAGCTTGGATTCCTTGCTGAATGGAGCAATAGATGCATTGAATCTTGTTCTAGTTGAGATAAACAACAATGGTCCAAATCCAGCTCGTTAACGGCTGGCAGTTTGCCAATGTCTGCGGCCAGTTGACAAACTGCACCCTCGATAACGATGCTATCCAGGATCCAGATATTGCTGGTATAGGGGTAGGTTCACCTTGACTACTTCCAGAGCAGCTATTGATACTAAGCTATAGGTGTTACTAGCGTTCATGCCCACAGCTGTGGTTACGGTTCTCACCGTCTTCCTGGCTTATTGGACTGAGTCTTTACCACCGAATCGCTATGCCGAGCTCGACGACGCAGCAATTTCAATAGTCCGCAAAATCCTGCATCTAAGCGAAAAATCACCTGCTTCTCACCCGTCACCGGATGAAATGGCTCTCCTACAACGATCAAGTAGGATCGAAGCTATAGAAAGGTTCATGCTAGCGCTGAGCGATCAGCAGCTCATTACTGCAATTTCGCTGCTGATCGCAGCCTATGGTCGGATTTGCGTAATATCAGGTTACTCATTCCAAGTCGTGGCCGCATCTGCCTGGTTTTCATGCACCACCCACCTATCGACTCTCACGGTCCTCCGACGTCATTTTGATGAGCACAAAGTCTCAAGGACCATACGAGTAATCTTGATGATGCTGTTGTTTCTGTTCCTTTGCATTACGGTGACGCTAGCTCAGTTACAGGTTACGGATTTGGGGGCCTTGGCTCTCTGTGGGATATCGCTAATAACCCTGGAATCTGACCCTTTGATCTCACTTGCAGTTGTGATTTCAATACTTACATTTATCATTTGGCTCTCTTATGGCTATGGAAGAACGATCATGGAGATCTATTCCCAGCAATATCGTTTAAGCACAGAGAACTGGTTGTCTTGGGTTATTATTAAAATAATGCTACCAGCCTCGGCTCCATGGCCAAGGAAGAAGGCAAGGTATAAAGTCTTAGAGGCTCTAAGCCGAGTATTAGGTCCTGTTTACCAATCATTTCTTTGGGAGATCGTTCTTCTTTGGCTATATCTTACTTATGGCTTGGTTCTCATGCTGTCGACTTTGATCACACCCGGCAACCAAGTGTTTAAAACTGGAGGGATGGGCTTTGGTCAAATCCTGCCATTAGCCCTACTTGGGTTACCTATTCTGACAGCCTGCGAGACATATTATGGTTAGTATCACGCTTCAAACAACCCCTTTTTAGACATTGACAAGGATGAATAGAATGGATGGACGGCCTGAAGAAACCTTGGATTAAGTCTTCAGAACATATCAAGCAAGACAGCACTTCTACAGAGTCGATTGGCGAGCCTACAGCAAGCATCCCCTTGGATGAGTTGCCGAGCCCCGATAGCTCCGATCAACAACAAGCTGACCACTCTCTCGCCGCTGCTATGAATGACTCAAGTACCACTTCAACAGAACATTTGGTTACCCGCAGGGGTGGGACAGAATTGGATTCGAGATCTACGGAGAGTCATGAAACAGAAAATTCTTCGCAGGTTCGTAAGCACGCAAACAATATTCTGGTGGTAATCCCCGAACTCGCAGAGCAACACACCAGCGATACAGCGGGTGTTGAAGATGCAGAACACCCACAAGCGCCGAGAGTAAACACACTGGAGCTCGAAGAAGGTAGGCCAACCTCACCGCCGACAGACATTATGACCACGCAACAACGGCAGCTAGTCTTAGCGCCAGCGACACTCACCCGTCGCGAAAAGATAACTGCTGCAATAATTTTCTTGCTGTATTTCTTCATCCTTCAAGTCTGGGCAATCATGAATAACTCCTTTATATACAACTGGATAGCCCAGATGGCCCGCTAGTACTACTAATTATACAAATTTTCCCCAATGTCATTTCATGCATATTGGTATGGATAGTGGTGGTACAGCCGATAGTGGAAGGCATAACTATGGTCTACAAAGCGAGAAGAGATTGGCCTGTGAATAAGGCTAAAACGGCAAGAGAGTAGAAGTAGGACTAGTAGAGGACTTAGGTTGTTTTGTGCATTTTCTACTTCCACGTTTCACCTCCCCGGCCCTGTTCAGGCCGTCTTCGATATAGAATTGATTATCGCTGTTGCGCTTTGATCACTCTACTCCGTACGTCATTTAGGCATATGCTGATGATGATGATGATATTAATTTATGTCTGGGGAACCTTAGTTCCAACCTCCTGAAGGGTATAAGGACGTGCTAAGCTAAGGGTTTTATATTCAATATCTTACTCTAAAGAGTGCCAAAAACGCAGGTAGCTAAAAATACCCCCTCCAAAACAAACTTAAGTCCCTAGTCCCATAGTGTTTTAGTGCTATTGTCAACCTTAGAAAGCATTTCAAGCAGCATTTTGCGTGTGACCAAAGGGCCTTGTGGCTATGACCTTCCCCAATAGGCGGGATGGACCACTAGAGAGAAGAAAAGAGGGTGTCACCTTAGGGGTTGCTCAAATGAGCGCATAGTGTAGCAGTCGAAGGACTAAGAGCGTTAGTGCCACAAGAGTAGTTAGTAGTCAAGGCCAAAGGCCAATAAAGGAAAATTTAGTGATATAAAGGATAAGATGCCCCAACGCCCAAACAGTCTCTAAAAGTCCTATAGATATAGTACATATATAGCAAGGTCCAGCTTGCCGAAGCGTTTGTTTGTACAGCCCATCTAGTAGGTGTAGTGTCACGATATAACCCTGTCAAGGGGTTGTTTGATAGCTGGCTTACCCCTAATCCTTGCTGAGGGGGCGGGGCACCACTATAAGTCTATGGGCTGGTCCCTCTTCTATGAGATAACCTAGTATCAATACATTCAATAATCCTCATGTTCATGTGCTCCGCCTATAAAACTTGACATGTAGATCTTAGAATAGAACTCTATGACTCCAAGCAGTTTCGCAAAGTTAGTTGGTTTTGCTAGAAGGCAAATGAGATACACAAAGCCTTTAGCAAGGTAGGTGTCACGGCACGGCACAACGGACCAAAAGATGAGTTGTGGATTGCGTATTTACGAGAATACTAAACTGAGGAAAGAAGAGAGGGAGCGGGAATGCTCCAGCTTTTTAAATACAGTAGCGGGTCGCTAGCGCTTCGCGTAACACAAGTGAATACCAACTCGTTATCAGGGACCGTAGGTCCAATCCATGACATTACCCCCCCCTTCAAGAAAGCCTGCCCTCAGGCTGGTTTGTCGTCGTCCTCGTGATCAGGGGCGTCTTCGTCAGCTTCCCAATGTTTAATCCATTCGCCCAATCGTTTTGGAGGCCCTGGTCGAGTAGGGTTCCTAATATGAAAATCGCGAACTTTGTGGGGTGCATGTTTTAGGTTGGAAGCTGGGTACCAGTCCGGGTCCGCATCGAATCCCAGCCACTTAATCCGATATTGCAGCTTGCTATAGTGCTTGCGTATGGCTAAGACCTCATCGACTTCCCACTCGGCTTCGCCGTTGACTTCAATCGGTGGCGGGGGCTCATTGTGCTGACTAGGTAAGGGGTCGTTAGCCGCTTTTTGGAGGCAGTCTGGCGAGAACACTGGCTGTACCTTAATAGATGCTGGGAGGTCGATCTTGTACGAGTTGCCGATCTTCTCTAGGATCTTATATGGCCCTTCCATTTGACTGCCCAATTTCCTGCTTGGCCGGTCAGTAGCCCAGTCCCTTGTCGATACCCAGACGAAATCGTCTTTTCCAAAGTTAACAGGCCTCCGTCGACGATCGGCTTGCTTCTTCTGAGTCGCTTGAGCCTTGGCCATGTTCTTTCGTGCTGTCTCCCAAGCGCCATGCATCCGGCGGGCGTATTGCTGGGCTTCATCTTGGTTTAGGCGTTCTCGGGCAGTTGCTGGTTCCGCTGGCTGTTTCCAGTCGAAAGACGTCCGAGGCTCGTATCTAGATTCGACCTGGAAGGGGGATAGTCCTATAGACTTGTATGGGAGGAGCAGCCGCAAGCTTAGCAAATTATTACAATTATGTTTACCTAGGGAACGAAATTGTACTGTATTAGTACAGTATTAGTAATAAAACGCCTCATTTTACAAATTCATGAAATACTATGATTTTACATGAGATTACATGACCCTTGTAAGAGCTCATCCTTTTGGGATATAGCCTTCAACTCTATATGTAGAATACAGAAATCAATGGCCTCCTCTTGCAGGCCTGGTTACCTCGATTTTCTCTAGTTTCATGCTTAAAAAGCCCAGATTTCCTACTCTCCCCATGCCATCTCTTCTAGATCTATAAGGCCATTAATTCCGATGTGCTGCAATGTCTGTGAATTGATGTATATAAAGAGTAACTTGTCGACAGTGTCAAGTGATAGTCGATTTCGAGATTTCGAATGGATGTAATTCATGCTTGACCATACTCTCTCAGACGGCACACTGTTTGCAATAGTATTAAGTAGACGAATTGCAAAAGCAGAAAGAGAAGGAAATATAGCTTGATTATACAACTAGAAGAGATCTCTGTCTTCTGTCATACTCCAAGCTTCACTTCCTAGATGGAAGATCCCACGTTAGTTTTGGAAAATCGAGGAAAGATTGGAAGATTGTGTTATAGTTGCTGAAGTATTACTTAAAGAGCTTGCGGATTTAATCTTGCTGGCCTTAGTTTATTGGCTAGTTGATGTTGTAAGGCTGTAAGAAGTATGCTGTAGTATGTAGACTTATAACTTGTCGATCAACTCAAGCTTTCTAAGATTTGCTATTGTTGTCTTCAAGGAAGGATTTGATTGGATCTGCAAATAAACTAAAAGACTTAGCAACTTTCTGAATATGAGCAGTAATCTCAATCTATTACTAGTAGACATAGGCTAGTGTTAACTTGTTATCCTCTAAAATGAGTTGTGCTTTGTGAATAGGTTGTAGCAGCTCTAAAAACTCTATAAGCTGACCCTAAAAGCTGTAATCTAAAAGAGATAATGTATATTCAAAGCTGACGTCTAAATGAACTGCGAAATGTCAAAGTGCTTGATAGGAGTTCTCTAACGATTCAGCTATTCAATATTGAGTTCCCTATCTTGTGTCTCCAGCTTGAATGATTGCTTGTCTATGCCTATAAACCTTCTCTTACTCTACTTGTAGATATACGTATAGGTATGCCACCCCTAACGCCTACTAACAAGCCGAATCTGATCGATTTGAAGTTATTTATAAGCTGTGTCGCCACTGACGCTGCGCTGTTGTTGCCGATCTCTGGCATAATAGCAATAACAACATTGTGCGCTCTTATGCGTCTGAGTGTGTAACTGTTCTTGTCCCAACTTGTTGAAAGACTCTAGTGCATCTCATCCAATATTGCTTTGACTGGTGCTAATTTGACGCCTATAGGGTAGATGCATGCGACTGTATAATTGTTATAAGTTAGACGACGAAGAGGACGTTCTATTGTGTTGGCGACAACTAGGAGTGAAGTAGCAGTAAGGCAGAGATTAAGACAGCTTAGACTTGAGCGTTAGCAGCAAACAATAGTGTACTAGCAGCAAATACTTATATATAACGGTATCTGCGACGATTGAAATTTCTATAGAAAGGTGAAGGCCGTGGAAAGATGGATAAGAGGTGATAGATGCGTGATTGGCGGCGCGGTTTTATTGCTGGTATACATGTCAAAGCATGGCAGCAATCTCATTTTAGATAATAGTGGCGTAGCTGAAACGATGGTGATTTGGGGAGCTGTTAAGATAGCAAGGCTATTTGTAATATCATTGAAGTGTGCGACGGCTCACTTATGTCCATTTGAAAGAGAAGGCACATAGAAGGGGCCTTGCTCAGCCTTATTCCTGTGATTAGTTATCCGCCCGTGCTACATTTACCGCCTAAGTTTCATGCGGAAAGTACCGACTACTGCGTTCTTGTAGTTCGAGCATTCTTACCTAGATGCTTGATAGTCTGGTTGGTGCTCTGTTTATATAATCCGAGAACCGTGGAAATGGGCTTGCAGGTCTTGTATCCATTCGTTGAAGCCGATAAGGCTGAGGATCTTAAAGCTGAGTATGCTCTTTGTATTTACCTTCTATAGCACTACACCCTTAAGACACGCTGGTAGGCTAACATATTCGAATCAGCGTCGTCGCCGTTTATGGACTCAACGGAGACCAGACGAACACTTAGACAGATTGTAAGACGAAGGCATTCTGGCTTAAGGACTTCCTCCCCAAAGACCTCTTAAACGTTCAGGTTATAACCTATAGATATAATGCGAGCGCGGCGTTTGGCAATACAACTGCAGACGTTATAGATCATGCTAAGGGCTTGCTTAGCAGCTTGATCGACAAGCGTGAAGAAGATGATGTAGGTTGATATTTAATAGGCAGTGTGAGATACTACGATTAAGATGCTTCTTAGGAAACGCGAAGACCTATAATTTTTGTTGGCCATTCTCTAGGTGGAATTGTGATCAAAACAGGTTGGTGCTAAAGGGCATGTGTATGGTGTTAAGTCTTACTAGACACTTTAGGCGCTGTTCCAAGCAAATATTGAGCTATGGTACTATGTTATTAGTAAGTCCACAATCGGGATTATATTTCTAGGAACGCCTTATATTAGGAGCAAAAAGGCTGCGTATAGAAAGGTCCTTGCAACTGTTGCTACGACTGTCCCGCACACACTAACGCTGCGTCTTGTTAATGCCTTACAAGGAAACAGCGAAGCGTTAATGCGACTCACTACGGACTTTCAGTTTTAGCTGCTAAAGTACTAGGTCTATAGCTTCTATGAGATGAAGCTGATGAAGATGCTTTTATCTTTAGTAGGCGCGAATTAATAATTTATTTGCAAGCTAAGAGTGGACTAACAAGATTGTTTACTAGGTCGTAGAGAAGCATTCGGCGTTGTTGGAGATTGACGGAGAAGAGCAAATACCTGTAGAAGCGAATTACAAAGAGACGTGCAAGTTCGCTGAGAGAAACGACAACACATACGAGAAGCTGTTTAAGCGGATACGTAGGATGCTAAAAGTAGTAGATACAGGTTATCTTAATCCTTTGTGTATGTAGATGGAACTATTTACACCTGCTACTAGCTATGCAAATTACTTATGCAAATTTAGATGCCTCTAGTACCCCATCCTACAACAAGTACTACTGCGTCCCTTACAACTTGAGCGGGATATTTACAGGTTGTAATAATGTTATCTAAAAGCTTTGCAATAGCTGTTTGCCTTTAAAGCCTAAAGACAGATTAACAGAGCAGAAACGATTTGTTTTGTATGGTCTTAGTGGCTTAGGAAAGACGCAGGCATGCCTCAAATTTGCTTAAGATTATTGGGAAAGGTAGGCAAATTAAACTTGGGTCTTTTATGTCTGTAGCTGCTGTAAGGCTGATATAGGCGATTAGATTTTAGGCCATCTTCTAGATTGATGCGAGTAGTTAGACGACAGCCCAACAAGGATTTCTAGTAATAGCTTGAGCGTGTGAGACTGAAGAAGACCTTGAAGTTATAAGACGGTGGTTATTGAATGCCTAAGAGCTATAGCTCTTAATTATTGATAATGCTGATGATCCATCTATGGACGTCTTAGAATTCTTTCTAGCGGGCAATAGAGGCTTGATATTAGTAACCACTTGCAACTCTGACTGTAGGATCCACGCAACAGTGGGCTCCTGCGAGTTTGGGGAAATGGATCTAGAGGAGGCAGTGACGCTCTTTCTAAGAGCTGCTGGGGTAGAAGATACTGCCGCTGAGATTGTATGAAAGGAGGCTGCGGCGGTGGCTAAGACCTTAAGCTGTCTAGCTTTAGCGATCATCAAAGCGGGTGCATACGTGCGGCAAGGTCTTTGTAGCATTAGAGAATACTGTGACATCTACTCTCATCGCCGAGAAAGTCTGCTAAGGCACCAGCTTATCCAAGCGGGGTCCGACTACACGTTTAGCGTGTATACGACGTGGGAAGTCTCCGTTGAAGCGATTAAGAGGATGTTGGGAGAAATTTTAGATAATGCTATTGAACTCGTTAGAATTTTCTGCTTCTTGCATTATAATAGCATCACCGAAGATATTTTTGAGTGCGCCTAGAAGAATAGCTGTGAGGGAGAAGACCTATCTAAGAATATATCTGGCCTATTTTACATTCGTCCTTAGGACAGGCTGGCTGAATGGGACCCAATTCTAATCTGAGAGGCGGTAGGTCTTTTAGCATTGTTCTCACTGATAAAAATTGACGCAATAGGACGTTGTATTTCAATGCATCTGTTAGTGCATATGTGGATAAGAGATTGTCTTTTGGAAGACTTGCAACAGCATTACTAGGCAGCGGCTAGTTATACCTTGGCTTCTAGTATATTATGGGCATATAAGTTGTCCGACTATGATTTCTAGCGGGTGCTAGTACCACATATTAACTCGTATATTAGTCTATGTAAAAATGGACCTATTGTTAGCTGTTATTCAGGCAGTAATCGGATTGAAATGGCGGCGAGATTTGCATTGGCCTTTGTGGAGAATGGTTACTTGTGGAGCGCAACGGAGCTGTTTGAAAAGGTGCTAGAGGCAAGCTAGAGGACGCTGGGCAGCGAACACCCTAACACTCTTAGCGCGATGACTGGCCTTGCTAATAGCTACAGCCAGGTGGGACGCAGGCAGGAGGCGATGGAGCTGAACGAAAAGGTGCTAGAGGCAAGCTAGAGGACGCTGGGCAGCGAACACCCTGACACTCTCAGGGCGATGACCAACCTTGCTGTTAGCTACAGCCAGGTGGGACGCAGGCAGGAGGCGATGGAGCTGTTTGAAAAGGTGCTGGAGGCAAGCTAGAGGACGCTGGGCAGCGAACACCCCAACACTCTCCTAGCAATGAACAACCTTACTAATTTGCCAATTAAGAAGTTAAAGAAACTTGATAAATTAATAGGATGGTTTAAACGCCTACAATATATAGCTAGCGGCAATGCGGTCGGCACAGAATGTCTCAGCTATACGAGTTAGAAGAATGGTGCAGGCTGATGATTACGTTATACTGCCTATACGCTTATAATATATTCTATTTAATGAAATCTCTATTTCATAGAGGGTTAGGGGGAACTTGTGCCTATATAGTGGTCTTAGTTGCCACACTGATTCTAGTATCTTCTGCGACGGTAATCTTACTCAAACAAACGGCCGGAGACCAGCGGCAGATATTCCGAAGTCAGGTGACAGCGCTTGCATGCCAGATTGTGACAGAATTTGACGCGATTAGGTAAGTCACGTACATATAATAATAGCAGCGGATGGCTTATCTTCAGGCGGTTATGCCTGACACTCGATTGATTGTGTATTAATTGACATATTACATCCAAAGTGCTCCGGATGCTCTCCTATATGTAGGGGTATCCCAGCCACCTTAATTATTAGGTAATTACCCCATACTATCCCCAGATTACGTAAGCACATCATGACAAATTGAGGCTAAGCCTACAGCTGAAGAACCATGAGCTCTTCCACCTTACCGCCTGTGTGTCCACGGCCCATTCTGTGGATGAGATATCCCAAAATGAGCAAACCGCCTTGATGTCCGAAATGGCCAGTAGTGCCAAATTAAAGGTGTTCCGAGTGACCGGCCTTCCAGTCGGCGTCAAACGACGAACAGCAGCGGCTCGAGGTGCGCGTGGCTTGCGTTCCTTCATGCGATGGAAGTCAGACCTTGAGCGCGCTGGTGGAGGTCAAAGGTGGCAATCCGAAATTCCTCTTGCAGCTTGACTAAAATCCGCTCGGCGATTGGCAAGTCGAGATGGGAGATGAGGACATTAGCTTTGATTGCCACTTCTTTGGCTTCACACAACTCTATGCTACGACTCCTGGACATCCTGTCACTGCCGAGTACCATCTCCCTCTAACCTATGCGACTCTGACGCTAATACAATTGCGTAGTATCGTTGCTATCACCGGCCTGGATGGGCACGCGTATGGATCTTGGAGGGGAAAGGGCAACCTAGGCCGTATGTGGCTCCGCGACTTCCTCTCGAAAGATCTGCCGCACTGTCGAACGATGATCTATGGCTACAACTCAAAGCTCTCGAGTCATGGTGTCGATACAATCATGGATTACGGGAGGGAATTCTTAGAGGGGATCAAGAGGGTCAGGTACACACAAGAGGTAGGAGAGCTGCAGCTCTACTCAGTTCCTTCTACTGATCAAGGCATCTGCCAGCTTAGGGAAAGACCGCCCTTCTTCCTTGCTCACAGCTTTGGCGGAATCATCCTGGCTCATGTAAGTGTAGCCTAACCTTCCCGACCTAGGATTGGAAAGGCAGGCTGATACAAGTGACCTCAGTGCCTCGTAAAAGCTGTGCAGACGGATGAACGCGACCATGCGGCGATAGCAGCCTTGCACAAAGCGACCTATGGTATCCTATTCTTTGGGACACCACACAAGGGACTCATTATCGATGACATTAAGCGCATGGTCGCAGGAGATGACGACCATCCAAGGACTAAGCTACTTGAGCAGGTCCAGGTCAAGTCTGATCTGCTAATGCACCAACTAGTCGACTTCAAGAATCTCAGCCGGGATTAGAAAATTGTCAGCTTTTACGAAACACAACAGACCAGACAATTAAAGCTAGTAAGATATCCAATCCAGCCTCCGGAGCCGGGATGATCTAAGCTTGCCATACTAGAACCATCAAACGCAATCGTGGAGCCGAACTGGTGCGTACATGACCGCCGTCACTTCTGACTCGGCCATTCTCCAGCTTCCAGATAGTATGGAGGTCAAGATTCCAGTCCATGCCGACCATTCTCAAATCTTAATTCAGACTGACCAATAAAGCCTGCATTGTTGAAGGTATCAGTTGGGAGTTGAGAAACTGACTCTGGCTGTATATCAGCTGGAGTAGCAATAGAGGGCTCTGGATTTTGTTATCCCTTTGCACGGGAATTTTTGGGGATTGAGCTACCCCTGTCAAGTGGCGTTTTGACAAATAGGGGACGTGTTTGACGTTTAGTTTAGTGAATTTAGTGACAAAGCTTCGCTAACTTAAAGGTCTCTAAACTTCTGGGGTGTTATCCATTTGAAGGAGTCACCTAAAATTGATTCGCTAGGCCTACTTAGGTCTAGACAGCACGGACCATGGAATTAAGCGAGGGAAATTTCAGCGTACAACAAGCTAGAATTTCAAGGACCTTTAGCCAATCTCCATCGCTAAATTCACTAAACTAATTCACTGAATGTCCAGGTTGTTTAAGTAGGGGACGCCCCTTGACAAGCAATTCCGATAATCTTTTGTTCAGATAGTCTATTTATTCTGCGTAACAAGAACCCTAAGCAAAGAGTAATCACATTGAATTATGCTGTATTTGAGACAGATCAACCCTATCGCCGCTGGGACCGAGTACGATATAATCAACAACCCTTCAATGTTCTTTATGTCCTGTTCTTAACACTGAATTGAAATTGTAACGTTTCTGGTTGACGAAAAGGAGTTGTTAGAGAATGGCAGCGGGTACAAGTCATGTTGAGGAGGACTGGTCATGCACCGCGAGGGTAAAATGGCGAAAGGAACTTGTTTATCTGCAGGACATGTTGTTAGATTAGAGGTAGAAAACACCGTCAACTATTGGCTTGTGCATACCTGGTACATATCTTAAGTAACAGTGTCGATGTTGTTCTCCCTCGCTGGCGAGACGAGAGAGCTCTATACTGTGGACATCAGACAAGCCCTCCTCATCTGTTGGAAGAGTACTAGTCAGGAATCGCCAGCAATGACAATAGGGAGTCTTGCCAATAGAGCATATTTTGCGTTGGCGACGATTTCGACAGATGGAATAAATCGCAATCAAAAACATGACCAACCCAAAGATAATTCCGCTGATAGCTTCTATAGTCCACGAGGGCTGTGTGGAAGAGAGGGTAGGTGGCGGAGTGAATGATTCCATAGCGGAGCGAGGAAGAGTTGTACAGCTCATTGAAATTGATTGTATCCTTAACAGCTCAAAGAGAATAGTAGATACACTTCCACCTCTGCATGCGCAGCTTCAGGATCTTTATAAATGGGGTTTCAATGTGGGCTGTGCTGTGTACGTCTATGGAAAATGGATCCGTGGTCGAAACATAGAAGACATCGCTATTTAGACACTCCAGACGAAATATTAGTCACTGCCATTACTCTCTGTACAAAATTGCCGTCTCCAACATCGACCGCCTACTATATTTGGTCGACCATCAAATTACCGTTCACCAACCCGAGCACAGAGACACCCGACGGAGGGTGTTTCAAAAATTGAAAGCCAATCATTGGATTATGCCGCCACTAGAACCCATGTTGTTATGCGACCGCCTTCGAAATTGGGTAGGCGGTCGATGCGGAAATTTGGCGCCTTGCAGCCATGTGTGCCTCGCTAGAACCACTTTTTGGCTGCATTTAAAATGCAAGGTTCTTGCAGTCGACCGCCCTCCTAAAGAGACATAGCGCCAATTTAGGACGATAGCCAGGTGCGATGCCTGACTTGAGCTCGGAAATGACTGTCCTTGATAATTACATCCGACCGCCTACTTATAAAGGTATCGCAATGCTCCACTTGTGAAGCTGAACCTAATATGGGCTGCTTAATTTTCAGGTAGAGATTCGCGAGTTCAGAGTGGAGGAGTTTTGAAGGCGTTTGTTTTCGTACACTCTCCTTAGCGCCAATGTGAGTATCCTGCGCCCTCTGAATCTAGAATGGCAACAAAGCGCAACTATGAATTCGTGCTTGAATGGTCCGACCCGTCGTCGCTTGCAAAAAGATCACGACGAGAGGACAAACCGATCTGCCTACCAGGACGTCGACTTGGTCGTGGACATTACAGCGAAGTATCCAAGAAAGCAAATGTCTTGAGGGACGGCCTAGGTGCTTGCTGGAGATGTCGATACCTAAAAAAAGTGGTAAGCAACTTGTAGATAAGCTGAAATCACATGCTGATTAGCTAGTGTGACAACGGGAAACCCTGCAAGGAATGTAGCCACAATTCTTCAGGATATTGGGGACTTCATCAAAATTTGGGATGCCGGAGAGGAAAATTGATGGATTTGGCCCAGTACCTATTTCCTGGTAAAACTTTCTGACTTGGAACACCAAAAGAAGTTCTGACATATGCAGAGAGCGTAGACTTGCAGTACCTTGACGAGGATAACGCGGATGACCAACTTCCCATTCTAGACCTCTTGGCCTCAATAAGAGAAGCCATCAGGCAGCTCCATCAGAAAACAATACTGAAGTCCGGACTCTATGAGTACCTAATTGATCTTATCGAGGAAGAGGCCGATATTATCCGCGAAGAGGTACGTGTTTCTCTAAATTCATTGCGTCGCTAATCTATTTGTCATATCTAGTCTTTGTTTCTTCCAAGTTTCAAATACCTCTGGGCATCTCTCAAGCTTCTACTCATCGTAACTCAAAGCCAGACCAGTCACTCTATCTTCGCTAGTCATGGCCTAGTTAGAAGCATGAAAAGCTCAATCCAAAAGGTCCTCGAGCAACTCGACAAGGTCATGTTCAAAAAAACAGATACTACAAAGACCCTCACTATAATGTTCACGATATGTGTAATCACAGTAGGCGCAGAGCTGTGGTTACTCTGTCTTACGAAAGCAGATCAAATAAACCTTAAAATCCCTGTAGATCACTCCATTGTGATCTACAACGATTGGCATGATACGATTGTTGCACTTTTCTCTGCCTGCAAAGACCTGCAAGTGCGTGGAGATATCAAGGGGTGCATTTTTGAATTGGTCAACTGGAAGCTAGAATACGGTATGGATACACTACATTGTCGAATTTCAAGCACTGCTAATGGACTCAATAATAGTGGAGTTATTTGCAGACCAGGCCACAAATTATAAAAAGTCGCAATATATGAACAACATGCCACATTCTTTCGAAGGTAGGCTTTTGTGGAAGCTTGCAACTATGCATGCAAAGCTCTTTACAGCTGCCGCAGATGGAAATCAAGAATTGGTGCGATCATTACTAGGCAAAACATCACACATTAAGATGGAGAGTGGGCATGGGTGGAGTGCGCTACACTGGGCAAGCAATAATGGGCATTTGTCTGTGGCGTGCCTTCTGGCCAGCAAGAGTCGAACTATCTCGATCAAAGACATAAATGGATGGACGCCTTTAAACGCTGCAGCAAGAAATGGGCACGAGGCAGTAGTGTCAGTGCTGCTAAAGCACGACGCAGATGTCAATTCTGAAACCAATAAAGGCTCAACAGCGCTGCCTCAAGCAGTGGAGAAGGGGCATCTGGCTGTTGTAGAGCTGCTTTTGCAGAACAAGCACACTGATACGAATAAGCCAGACCGCTATGAGGAGACTCCATTACATTATGCTGCGTCTTGTGGGAATTTAGATGCAGCACGACTACTAGTATCTTGCGGGGCGGATATTAATCTGTTGAATATATACGGAAAGAGTGCTCTGCACCTAGCGGCATGGAATGGATTCGTCGGGGTGGTGAAGACTTTGATAGGTTATGGCGCCGATGTGGCTATTACGGATAGCGATGGAGCTACAGCACTTCACCAAGCAGCACAAAATGGACATAAGGACGTGGTTTGCCTACTCCTTGAAAACGGGTGCCGCATCAACGCCACCAACAGGTACCAAGAAACAGCAATCTTTGGGCCAGCTAGAAGCGGCCATGAGGAAGTGGTTCGATTTCTGCTAGAGAAGGGATCCAATGTCAGAGCGAAGTCTCAAGGAGGAAAAACAGTACTGCATGTGGCTGCTAAGAATGGACATTGCCACATAATACAGCTATTACTGGAAGGAGGTGCAGATGTGAATGCAACTGATAGCGGCCAATGGACAGCACTATGCGAATCCATGATTAGTGGCCATAGTGAAGCCATGTGGCTATTAATAAGAAACGGAGCAATGGTGGACAAAGGAGCTTTGCATGCATCTAACGTATTCCATGCTGTAGCAGCATGTGGCTTTAAGCATGGCTTGCAATTTCTGATTGAGAATGGGTTAGACATTATGGCTAGGGATGGCTCTGGACAGACAGCTCTCCACTCGGCAGCGAAGAATGGGCACGAGACAGTAACGTGGCTGCTGCTCGAGAAGGGCGCAAATGTCAGGGCCAAGGATATCTCAGGGGAGACGGCGCTCCACTTTGCAGCGAAGAATGGGCACGAGGCAGTAGCCCGACTGCTGCTCAAGAAGGGGGCAGATGTCAGAGCCAAGGATGGCTATGGACGGATGGCGTTCCACTTTGCAGCAGAGGGTGGGCATAAGGCAGTACTGCAGCTGCTGCTTGAGAAGGGAGCAGATGTCGCAGTCGAGGATGACTCTGGATTGGCAGCACTCCACTTGGCAGCGAAGAATGGGCACGAGGCAGTAGTGCGGCTGCTGCTTGACAATAGGGCAGACGTTGCAGTTAAGGATGACTCTGGATTGGCAGCACTCCACTTGGCAGCGAAGAACGGGCATGAGGCAGTAGTGCGACTGCTACTCGAGAAGGGGGCAAATGTCAGGGCCAGGGATGGCTCTGGATGGGCGACACTCCACTTTGCAGTGTGTAATAGGCACGAGGCAGTAGTGCGGCTACTGCTCGAGAAGGGGGCAGACGTTGCAGTTGAGGATGACTTTGGATTAGCAACACTCGACTTGGCAGCGGAGAATGGGCACGAGGCAGTAGTGCGACTGCTACTTGAGAAAGGGGCAGATGTCAAGGCCAAGGATGGATCTGGATGGACAGCGTTCCACTTTGCAGCAAAGAATGGGCACGAGGCAGTAGCACGGCTGCTGCTTGAGAAGGGGGTAGATGTCAGGGCCAAGGATGGCTCTGGATGGGCAGCACTCCACTTTGCAGCAAAGAATGGGCACGAGGCAGTAGTGCGACTGCTACTTGAAAAAGGGGCAGATATCTGGGCTGAGAATGTCTTTGGACGGACAGCGTTTCACTTTGCAGCAAAGAATGGACATGAGGCAGTAGTGCGACTGCTACTTAAGAATGGAGCAGATGTTAGGACTAAGGATGGCTCTGGATGGGCGACACTCCACTTTGCAGTGTGGAATGGGCACGAGGCAGTAGTGCGGCTGTTGCTCGAGAAGGAGGCAGATGTCGTAGTTGAAAATGACTCTGGATTGGCAGCACTCCACTTGGCAGCGAAGAATGGGCACGAGGCAGTAGTGCGACTGCTACTTGAGAAAGGGGCAGATGTCAAGGCCAAGGATGGATCTGGATGGACGGCGTTCCACTTTGCAGCAAAGAATGGGCACGAGGCAGTAGCACGGCTACTACTCGAGGAGGGGGCAGATGTCATGGCCAAGGATGGCCCTGGATGGACGACACTCCACTTTGCAGCAAAGAATGGGCACGAGGAAGTGGTGCGGCTGCTGCTTGAGAAGGGGGCAGATGTCGCAGTCGAAGATGACTCTGGATTGGCAGCACTCCACTTGGCAGCGAAGAATGGGCATGAGGCAGTAGTGCGACTACTACTCGAGAAAGGAGCAGACATCGGGGCCAAGGATGGCTCTGGATGGGCGACACTCCACTTTGCAGTGTGTAATGGGCACGAGGCTGTAGTGCAGCTGCTGCTCGAGAAGGGGGCAGATGTCGCAGTTGAAGATGACTCTGGATTAGCAGCACTCCACTTGGCAGCGAAGAATGGGCATGAGGCAGTAGTGCGACTGCTGCTTGAGAAAGGGGCAGATATCAGGGCTAAGGATGGCTCTGGACGGATGACATTCCACTTTGCAGCAGAGAATGGGCACGAGGCAGTAATACGACTGCTACTCGAGATGGGAGCAGATATCTGGGCTAAGGATAACTTTGGATGGGCAGCACTCCACTTGGCAGCGAAGAATGGGCATGAGGCAGTAGTGCGACTGCTACTTGAGACAGGGGCAGATATCTGGGCTGAGAATGTCTTTGGACGGACGGCATTCCACTTTGCAGCAAAGAATGGACATGAGGCAGTAGTGCGACTGCTACTTAAGAATGGAGCAGATGTTAGGGCCAAGGATGTCTCAGGAGAGACGGCGCTCCACTTGGCAGCGGAGAATGGCCACGAGGTAGTAGTGCGGTTGCTGCTCAAGAAGGGGGCAGATGTCAAGGCCAAGGATGGCTCTGGACGGACGGGGTTCCATTTTGCAACAGAGAATGGGCACGAGGCAGTAGTGCGGCTGCTGCTCGAGAAGGGGGCAGATGTCAGGGCTAAGGATGGATCTGGACGGCTGACGTTCCATTTTGCAGCGAAGAATGGGCACGAGGCAGTAGTGCGGCTGCTGCTCGAGAAGGGGGCAGATGTCAGGGCTAAGGATGGCTCTGGATGGGCGGCACTCCACTTTGCAGCAAAGAATGGGCACGAGGCAATAGTGCGACTGCTGCTCGAGAAAGGGGCAGATGTCAGGGTCAAGGATGTCTCAGGAGAGACGGCGCTCCACTTGGCGGCGGAAAATGGGCACGAGGCAGTAGTGCGGTTGCTGCTTGAGAGGGGAATAGATATCTGGGCCGAGGATGTCATTGGACGGACGGGGTTCCACTTTGCAGCAGAGAATGGGCACGGGACAGTAGTGCTGCTGCTGCTCGAGAAGGGGGCGGATGTCGTAGTCGAGGATGACTCTGGATTGGCAGCACTCCACTTAGCAGCGAAGAATGGGCACAAGGCAGTAGTGCAACTGCTGCTTGAGAAAGGGGCAGATATTAGGGCTAAGGATGGATCTGGACGGCTGACGTTCCATTTTGCAGCACAGAATGGACACGAGGCAGTAGTGCAGCTGCTGCTTGAGAAGGGGGCAAATGTCAGGGCCAAGGATGACTTAGGATTGGCAGCACTCCACTTAGCAGCCAAGAATGGGCACGAGGCAGTAGTGCGGCTGCTGCTTGAGAAAGGGGCAGATGTCGCAGTCGAAGATGACTCTGGATTGGCAGCACTCCACTTGGCTGCAAAGAATGGGCACGAGGCAGTAGTGCGACTGCTTCTTGAGAGAGGGGCAGATGCTAGGGCTGAAAATGGCTCTAGACGGACGGCATTCCATTTTGCAGCAAAGAATGGGCACGAGGCAGTAGTGCGACTACTGCTCGAGAGGGGGGCAGATATCTGGGCCAGGGATAGTTCTGGATGGGCGGCACTCCATTTTGCAGCGAAGAATGGGCACGAGGCAGTAGTGCAGCTGCTGCTCGAGAAGGGGCCAGATGTCAAGGCCAAGAGTGTCTCAGGAGAGACAGCGCTCCACTTGGCAACGAAGAATGGGCACGAGGCAGTAGTGCGACAGCTGCTCGAGAAGGGGGCAGATATCAGGGCCAAGGATGGCTCTGGATCGGCGGCGCTCCACTTGGCGACGAAGAATGGCATGTTGATAGATTAAGAATTGAAGCGTTATGATTGAGTAAAGAACTAAAATGGAGTGTGGGACACGCGATAGTTATATACAAAAGGTGGTAAACTAGTAAGGTTGACAGGTCATATTAACATCTTTGTGCTCGCCTGTTTTGAAAGTGTGGATTGCAGATTGAGGTCCTTTTTCGAATCGAATTCCGCAGCAACATAGCTCTGTAGTCCACGGCGTGTTCCAAAGCAGATAATAGACGGTCTGTAGTTTGGAAGGAAGCTCACGTGTGGGCCTAGCGGGCCGTCATTGATCCGTTTCAACTTGTATATTAAACTTCGAACGCAACGTTCTATCCTTTTTCTTTTCCTTCCTCTTTAGCTTTGGGTCCTTATATATAGAGTTGCCAATTGTACAAGTCGTCGCCCATCTTCATGCGTGCCTATATTTCGATTGATTGAGCTTGTTATAGGATTTATGAATGTGTCACCAACACAAATTTTTCATAACTGTGATGATGAAGGATGATTCGAATCTGGCGACACATCTCCTCCTTTCCAAGCGCTACGTGTGTTATACGAAAGGATACAGGGAGAATCTCTATAGCGATAATCCCAACGTCTCCGTCCTGCCCATCCTGCCTTTTCAGCACAGCTAAAATGTTAACGTACGGCCAGAGACCCATGCCAACGCCGTGAATGAATACAATGGGGAGTTATGACGTAGAGGTGTGCAGGCGGTGGCAGTAAGAGAGCATCTTCACTGGAGACTTTTTAGTGGCAAGGAGTGTTATAAGGCGAAGGGGAAAGACTGTCGGAAAACGGAGGAGGGAGACGTGGTAGTACTGGAAGCTGTGATAGAGCAGAGACAGATAGGTGATATTATCAACCACAAAAACAATCTGTAATATATATATGAGTATTTGCGTCTCAAATTTGGGATTGGAAGAGGATAGGATGTTGGACAAAGGTGGAGATTCACTATATACCATGCTAAGCTTCGATACACTATATCCACTTGATCTAACGTCAATCTCAGACAATTTGCGTTGCCAAATCCAGGCTCAAGCTTCCAGCCATGAGTTTCCTCAAACTTCTCAACATATTCCTTTAATTCCTCTTCATCCATTTGATCGTAAACTCCGATGTTCAAGAACGCCCATCTGTAGAATTCTTTTACATTCTCTCTTTTGATCTCTGACAAGGGGGCATGCTTGAACTATTTCGCCAAGTATCGCTTTGGGTCCGGAATATGCTTGACACACCAGTCGAAGAGTTCTTTCCGTTCTGCTAGAGGAAGTGGAAGTAGATGGACGGCCGAACGCTGGAGAATCTATCGCTGGGAGAGGTAGACTAAAAAGCAAAAAGCTGTCTCTGCGATGGGCCAGGCACTGACGATGAGAGGGAGCCGGTGAGGCAGGAAGGGGACAGGCGACGCAATAAAGGATACTGAGTGGAGTAATGGCCCGGAGACCAGTAATGCAGATCCTTATGAAGACATACTTAAGAGTGGAAGTCCCAATCATGGTTTGCCAGACTCTCAACGTGACTTGGACAGTCACTGCTATTTAAATCCAAAGCGTTCTGAATATGGCCGTTGAGGGTTTGGGATGGACGATTGATTAGATATATAGTTGTGATGTTTAGGCAGGTCCACCTCCTTCACGTCCATTCTCGAATCGAGATCAAACACTATGGGCGCAAACCAGGAGCAGCTTTGTCAACTCATCCGAATACAGAAAATATGTAGATGACCTGCTGAAGGACGAGCTAACTCTATGGAACAACTGCTGCAAAACAACAAAAAGAATAGTGTCACACCAAAGCCACGAAGACTTGCCCTTTCATTGTGGAAGAAAGATCTACTTCAATAACAAGTGCCGTTTTTGATACAGATGACCACAAACGCATTACTTGAAGGACATTAACTTACGTTCGCTCTTGCCATCCTGACAGCAGCTCCACGACCGCTTCGCGCCCTTTTGGACGGACCGTGGTAGCAGCATCTGACCTCAGTCGTCCTCCGAGTCTGCGTTGACATGGCCTGTTGCTCGCAACAGCTCTACGACTGCCCAAAACCGTTTATTTTTGGCCAACAAGAGCGGTGTCTGACCGGAACCGTCCTCCGAATTCGGGTTGACTCCGTTCCAGTGAAGGAGCAGCTCCACGGTATCGACATTCCCTTGGTCTGCAGCCCACATTAGCGGTGTCCAATCTTTTTTATCCTTCGAGTCTGGGTCGACGCCATCCGTAGCAAGTAGCAGCGTTACAACTTCCCTGTGCCCGTTCTGTGCGGCTATCGATAACGGCGTCCAATGAAAATCCTTGTCCCTCGATTCTGGGTTGATACCAGCCTTTGCGAGCAGCAGCTTCACAACCGCCTCTTGCCCTTTCTCTGCGGCCCACCATAGCGGTGTCCGATCTTTATTATCCTTCGAATCTGGCTCGACGCCGTGCTTTGCGAGTAGCAGCTTTACAACTTCCACATTTCCGTTCTCCGCGGCCTCTGATAGCGGAGTCTGATCATACCACCCGCTCTTAGAGTTCACGTCGACGTCAGATCGCTCTAATAGAAGCTCAACTACCTCCTTGTGCCCTTTCTCTGCAGCCTTCGATAGTGGTGTGAAACGGTTGTAGTCCGTCAATTCTGTGTTAATGCCATCCTTTGCGAGTAGCAGCTCGACGACCGCCTTATCCCCGTTTTCTGCTGCCCACAACAGCGCCGTCCGACCGTCCCCGCCCTGCCTGTTCACATCAACGCCAACCTGGTCGAGTAGCAGCTCGACTACCGCCTTGTGCCTGTACTCTGCTGCCTGCACTAGAGGCGTCTCACCGCAGTTACCCGAGTTCACGTCGATGCCGTCCATTGCGAGCAGCAGTTTTACAACCCCCTTGTGCCCATTCATTGCAGCTTTCATTAGCAGCGTTTGACCGGCTATGTCTTTCGAGTTCACGTTAATGCTGGGTTGCTCGAGAAGCAGCTTAACGACCGCTTCGTGCCCCTTTTCTGCTGCCCACGACAACGGCGTCCGACCGTCCTTATCAATGTCATTAGAGTCTGGACTGACAGTAAGTAGCAGTCTGACAACCGCTTCGTGTCCCATCCCTGCCGCCCACGAGAGCGGCGTCCGACCTGTATTATCCTTATAGTTCATGTCGATGCCAACCTGCTCGTGTAGCATCTTTACAACCGCCTCGTGCCCGTTCTTGGCGGCCCAAGATAGCGGCGTCCGGCCGTAATAGTCCTTTGAATTCAATTCGATGCCCTCATTTGCAAGCAGCAGTTCTAGGACTGCTTCTTGTCCCATCTGTGCTGCCCACAACAGTGGCGTCTGAAGGTACGCTGCGGCCCCGTCCTTAGAGTTCACATCGATGCCAACCTGTTCGAGTAGTAGCTCAACTACAGCCTCGTGGCCGTCCTCTGCTGCACATGACAGCGGCGTCCGATCATACTTGTCCTCAGAGTTCACTTCAACAGCGACCCGCTTGAGCAGTAGTTCCACTACTGCCTCTTTTCCTTTCAGTTTGGCTAAGGATAGTAGTGTCTGATCGCTGTTGTCCTTCGAGTTTGTATCGGCAGCGACCCTCTTAAGTAGCAGTTCGACCACTGCCTGGTGCCCCTTCAATATGGCCCATGATAGTGGCGTTAGACCATACTTGTCCTTAGAGTTCACATTAACGTCAACTCGCTCAAGCAGCAGATTCACTACTGCCTCGTACCCATTCCGTGCTGACCACCACAGCGGCGTCCGACCATGCTTATCCTCAGAGTTCACTTCTATAGCGACTTGGTTGAGTAGCAACTTCGCTACTGCCCCGTTCCCATATCGTGCCGACCACCAGAGCGGCGTACGGCCGCGCTTGTCTTTAGAGTTCACCTCAATAGTGGCCTGCTCGAGCAGGAGCTGAACCACTGCCTCATGTCCCTTCAATACAGCCCATAATAGCGGCGTTAGACCGTCCCTATCCTTAAAGTTGATATCGACGGCGAACCGCTCGAGCAACAGCTTCACCACCGCGATATTTCCCATCTGGGCTGCTATGTGTAACGCAGTCATTTTGTTCCTATCTTGAAGGCTAAGATTAGATATACCTTGCAATAACCTGATGACCGCTTCGGAACCTCCCCAGACAGCACGATGCAGCACAGTCTGCCCATTATAACATTTATCATTTGGATCGGACCCGTTTTTCAATAACTCCTCAACTATCTCCTTGTTCCCTCGCTCGGCGGCAAGATGTAGCGCCTGCTGTCCGAGTTTATCGCAAAGGTTTCAGTTGGCTCCGCCTTTAATAAGCCACTTTACTATTTTGTTATAACCTTTCCAGGTTGCACGGTGTAGTGCTGTTCGTTCATACTCGTCCTAAACGTCAAGCCTAGCCTCTTCGCCCAACAGCCGCTGTACCTCTACCTCGTTTCCATTTTCAGCTGCTAACAATAAGTCTAAATTTTAACGAGGAGGTTCGTATACACTTTTAGGCGTAAGCGAGGCCTTCCCACCCTTCTCTACCACCAGCAGTGACGTCTTCATTAATACACTCGATTCTAGTGGCCTGGAATGGGCCTTATGCTGCCCCACTAAGCCCTTTTTTTCCACAATTCCAATATCGCCTTGATTATTAGGCTGATTATTCGTTGTTGCATTTTGCACTTCCCTCCAAGCTTCCCTCTTAGTCTCCTCCACCTGCCCCGAACTGACCATTCTTACTTCTACTTTCATACGACTTTCACTCTGTTGTAGTTCTTGTAGCAGATAAAAATATACAGAACCGACAAATTCAACTTGCGTTAAGGGCTCCTTACTTATGATTTTTACAAGTAAAGCCCTACTAATTAAGTCAACTTCAAGCTCAACTAAAAGGCGGTGTTCATCTTTCCGCTTCTTAGCTGAACGAAGTTTTCTTACTACTAAAGGATGTGTCTCTTTCTAAAAGTAATTTTCCTCAGGAACGATATCGAGGCGGAACACGTTCCACGCACCAACGACATCTCCATTTTCTTTAATACGTAGAGCAGCATTGGATAAAGCGGGCGACATATCAAGGAGACTTGTCGGACACCAATTAAAGCCCTTAGACATAGTGTCTGAATTACAGAAAAGATGTTCGTGGCAGATTTTGCCAATCTTTATCAAGATCCTTCGGTAGATTTGTTGCTGTAAAGATGAGGAGGGTATATCAACCCCAACTAAAAGCCCTGCAATGATAGCAGTATCTCTAGGCCAAGATGTATAGCGTGGACCTAGTATAGTCAGAAGATGGTTGATCTCTGTGATTCCACTGTTCGTCCTCAGGTTGGCTATCGCCTCAGTTGCAAGTTGGTGACGAGTAGAAGAACCCTTATCTCTTGCGAGAATGTCTTCATCAAGATCCTTTATGAGAGGACCATGGGATCCTTTAAACACGACCTTCACTTTGCGGGACTTTGCCAATTCCAATGCGGTCCAGCCACGACTAAACCATGGCGACATAATAATAGCGAAGCATGCATTCTCAGCATTAACCCATTCCCACTCTTAAAGGTAGCAATCATGGACCAACGTTATTCGGGCATCTTCGTAATTGCTCTGTATCTTGTTAATAGCCTTGCTGCGTGCAGCTTTGTCATTGGGAATACAGATTGTGTCCCACCAGATTCCCTCGCATTGGAATTGCTTGGCGATCCCGCTGAAAAAGGAATACAGGCATTTATTGACCTGTCCTCCAAGCTGGGTTCCAGTTCCAGTTCCATCGGACCAGACATGCGAGATTGCCATGAAATTCCGAGGAGGTTGAATCATAGACTTCCCATTTAAGTCCCACGCTGTCGGTTTTCCCTTTTCCGCAGCCATATTTAGTACATCTCTTAGAAACACATCCAAGAGACGGCTGCATGGATTTTTTTTGCAGGAAGGCCACTCATAGCGCTGTTCCACTGATGTAAAGTCGACTTGTGAGTGTTCGCAGAAATTGGGAGTGCACTGCTCGTGCCCTTTATGGCCCACCATCTGTGTAGCATCTGCAGTAGTAGGTACAAGGGAATTTAGGGCTATAAGCCCTGACGAGAGGCTTTTAGCTGCTCCCCATACGCGATTTGGACAAAGTTTGAAGTCTGTTATGGCTCTCTGGAAAGCTTTGTTTATCTTGTCATCTTCCTGTATCTTCGTAAGTAGAGCAGATCATGTAGTTATCTATTTAGTACCAACGCTAAGCTGCGCACTACCAACTCCAGCTTCGCTTTCTGCGTTCCACTTGTCGATGGACCATTTACGCTCCATTTTTAGGTAGTTGCTATTAGAAGTTATAGCACACGCAATACATGGTCATTTAATGGAGCAGTAGTTAGTAGGGTTTTGTATTGCCTATATGATAATTCTCATGATTATTCTTGCTTCTGATGAGAGATGCGACAGATCTATAGTAAAACTCTGATCAGGTCATGACTCATAACACCCGTGGTGTTACTAATGTGCCCAAAACCCTGACATCGGCGTCTTATATCTCCGTCCCGCTTGTAGCTCTGACCAATGGCGGTGCCTGCAATCTAACACATCCCCTCAGCTGAAGCAGCAGGCATGGCTGGACTTATACAGCACCAATTTGGTCCTTGTAGCTTAGGCCTCATTAATGTTGCTAGGTTACTTTTCCGGGTTGCCTGAGATATCAGGCTAGCGCATGGTGACGGTACGTCCAGACACAGCTGAAACGCTGACATCAAGGAATCACAGTTAGATTATGAATTTAAGCTTACAGAATAAATTCAATTGAAACATTACTTCGTACGAAGTTTAAGTTTTGAGGTAGCGCCACAGTGATTGTGGCTCATGAAGCGGCAGAATATACGGGGCATCCCGATCGGACTTTCAGATGGGACTGTCCCGAGACTCGCTGACTTTCTCTTCTACTGTCTAAAGTGGAAGGAAGAACGAAGCAGCCTACAGACAACGATGGCAGACAGATGGGGGGGCTTAGCATATGCGTTAGGGGTTGGAGCCGACGTAGAGATACGGGGACAAGCAAACTAGTGGACGGAGCAAAGGAGAAGTGGAAACCAAATATGGGGATCATTAGAGCGATCACACAGTTTGTGAAGCTAAAGGGAGATTCCAACCTAGAGCGACAATAGAGGATACAAGGGAAAGAGACAGAGAGGTAGGAAGCAATTTCTAATTACACCTACAGCCACAGCTAGGTATCCGGCCAGCTAAGTCTTAACTGGAGCAATAGCAGGCACCGGAAAAATGTGTTAGCTTATATCCTTCGAGGCAAGAAGCTTACATAGTAAACAAACAAACAAACAAACTTAGAGATATAGACAGCAGCGCCGCCATGCGTAGAATGGTATATATTACCGTATCAATAATACCTAAACACATGAAATCTTCCATCAATGCGGCATTTTGAGGCACCACTAGGGTCCACCATCCTTTCGAATTCGAATTTTTCGTTCCATCTCCAGCTTTCACAGTAGAGGTTTCTGGCCCACGACAAGATAACTGGGAAATATTAGTACTTAAGCAAAGAGTCTGCTCTCTTAGGAACATCACCCACAACCACTGGTGAGCAAGGAGCTTGTTGTTCCTAATCGCCGCTCTCATCCTTGCACAAAGCACTTCTACTTCCTCGATCCGCCACTAGTCCCCATCAGTAAATCTCCAACAGCACAAGAATCTCGAGTGACTATACGTACGCCCAAATTATTGACGAATCGCCGGGAACAAAAGTCTTGTACGCCACGATCCAGCCTCAACTGCTCCCAAACACCTACCTCCCGCTCCCACGGGTCATTCGACCACCTCCCAATTGTAATACAGAGTTTCCTCTCCACCACATTGATGAAGCCCACGGACTCCAGCCTGTCCTTGATATAAGGCCCTACATCAAAACTCATCCCTGCTCTGTTCCCCGCTTCTAGCATCGCCTCGGACCACTGCTTATAGCAGTGGTCCTCACCAAGCGTGTTATGGTAGCTCTCAAAATACAGGTCGGGCTCAGCGCAGTCAATCCAGCCACCGGGCTTCAGTGCCCTTGGAGAAACAATGAAGGTGAGCACAACTCTTCTATACAAGGGACTCAGGAGCCAACGCACCTAAAGCATTTGGCATAAAACTCAGGCCAGTTGGGGACTGAGCCGAGCAGCTCACGTTCGTGGATTAGGTCGTATTTGTTGGCATCACCCCAGGCAAGGTTAAAGTCGTCGATCTCAAATTTGGCGTTGGGAGGAACCCAGCGTGGCTGGATGGGGGAGACGTCAATCCCTTTAACAACTGCTTCGGGGTGTTTTTCTGCTACGTCACTGTGAACTAGAGGTTAGAAAGGACATAGAAAGGGGCCTAGATAATTAAAGAGCAATGCCCAACATCAAAAAATTGAATGCATACATGGCCCAAATTCCAGTTCCGGTCCCCAGATCGAGGATCCGCTGACGGAGCATAGATGTTAGGTTTCCGCACTTCATTGGTCTTATTAATGGTTCACTCACTTGCGGATTCTCCACTGGAGCCAGGTAAAGTTCGCCTTTTAACATCAACCCCCAGAAATGGTGGCTTTGACCATGCTAATCAGTCGCTATTCCCAAACCCTGTAATTCTACAGTCATACCTAATATCCTGCTGATCTTGTGCCAAAGAGTCATTTGGACCCCAGTGCTCAGTAGAGCCTGTCGAGGATTAATACTCCCCTGTTAGAGGCGATGGTGAAGTCTCCCACCGTAAGAGTGATACGTTCTCCCGTGTTCTTCGCGATATTTCATGATACTTGATCTCAACGAGGTCGTGTCGCTGTAGATGGACTGATCACCATAAGCAGAATCGGTGCCGTCGTCAAAGGGTGGTTCATCAAACTCATCTTCCGGCACTGCTGGAACAGGGCCCTTCAGATTAATGAGCTGATGTAATTCAAGAGCAGGCGTTGCAGCGCAATTGGGAAATACCTCTGTGACCAGAGCCGCCGGTACTTCTCCTTCGGTTGCGTCAGGTGGAGACCGGCTCGCAGGCGATGCAACCCTGCAGTCAGCAGTTGGAGACTTGGTCGCTGGTGGAGATATGGCAGTTGGCGGAGAATCCCCTTCCATTTTCCCTTGTTACTATGCGACTTTAGAATTTGCGATGGTCGGTAGTCGGTGGTCCGAATGATAAGAGAGAAAAAGTAATTTAATAGGGCGAACAACGGCGGCTGGTAGAGCCAGCGTGTTTATAATGATAAAGATAATAATAATAACAAGGATAATCAATGATAATACTAGCATAATTATGCCTTGGTCTTTATGTGCACAGGAGGAGAGTACCCATTGATAAAGACCAGCCTCCCGTTTGGCGCAACCTGCTGCTACATGAACATGTCAAAGAAGATAGCGATCGCTCTGACAAGCTGAGGTATGGACGTGCTTTGGCAATGGACTCTTCTTATATGGGGCCTCTTCCAATCGCTTCGACACGCCCAGGCGCATCGGCATCTTCCGGGAATTCATGGGAGAGAGGATTAATCCAGAGATAGAGTTTAGCCTACTCGATTGAACATTTGATCTACCCTGATGGCTGTGAGCTTGACTCTACAGATAGCCAAAATGACTGCATGCGGTCACCCAATTACAATTGTCAACTGTTATTCTTTCTTCCAAACATGACAAAATAGCTGTGCTAATGGCCCCTTTAAAACGTAAATTATTGCCTGTAGGTTTGAATCTGGTTAAAAAAAATACAAGGGTCTGGGGATGTTAGTTCGCGTTCGGGGAATCGGAAAGCATGCACGTCCTCGAGTTCTAAAGCAAATGCATCCTGCGGGCCCCTGTACAGCGGCTACAGAGCTTCAGCAACAGGCTAAGCTCGGCCTCGCTTCACTCTTATTGACGTGGACGGAGAGACCCACCTTTCCTTATCGTTATCATCAGCAAGCCATTATTCATGCTAAAATTACCCTATAAGTACAGGTTATGGGGTTCCTATTGTATGCGTATTGTTACCACCACCTTCGACCCTGCCAACTGCTCTCAATAATCTGTGAAAAGCCCAAGGTCTGTCACTCGCTCGTTCATGATGGATTCCAAAGCCAACAATTTGCGTGTTCTGATTGTTGGTGCTGGTGAGCATTTGGAAAGGGTCCCTTGTCATTGTAATCCACCGCTTATGCATCTGCATTAGGTTCTGGTGGATTGCTCACCGCTCAGGCGCTCAAAAAGGTATCTTGCAACTTTTGCTGACCCGGTGGCATGTTAATTGATACGCATAGGTGGGCATTGCATGCACCGTGTTTGAGCAGGATACAGCTCTTGCAGCACGACCAAGAGACTGGAATATCGGCATCTACTGGGCTCAGTCGCGTCTAGACGAATGCCTTTCAGATGATCTGAAGGCTCAGATAGAGACGGTCCAGACTGACCCGAGCTATAAGCCCAATGCCGACAGCATCATGCCAGTTCACAACGGTCAGACGGGCGAGCTGCTGAAAAATCTCCCTGCGCCGTGGAGTCTCCGTGTCCACAGGAGGAAATGGCTGAAGATGCTTTCGAAAGACGTCGATGTCAAGGTCAGGAGCCACATCAGCGTCTCACCGGAGATTGTACTCATGATAAGTAGTACGGAAAACGCCTTAAGACTGTGGAGACCGGAGAGAATTTTGTCACAGCAATCTTCGAAGACGGCACAAAGGAAACTGGTAACCTTCTCATTGGTGCCGAGGGTGCCCATTCTCCAACTCGAGAATTCCTACTCGGCCCAGTAGAAGCTGCCCTCATCAAGTCGCCTGTGGTTGCGAGCGTCACCATAACCACTCTCAGTCGAGAAGCTGCTTTGGCATTGCGGGCGTTGCACCAAAGATATTTAATCACTTTCCACCCCAATGGCGTATTCACTTGGACAAGCAGTAAGTCCCTGAATGCACCATTCAGATATATCCGCACTATGAATATTCAAGGCTGATCAATTCTAGTCCATGAGTGTTCATCCAAAAACCCAGAAGAATGGACATGGATGTTGATGCAGACCTGGCGATCTGACGAGCCAACCAATCTATCTGGCAGCAGTATCTTAGAATCTTGGTGGGAGAAAGGCAAAGATTTCGGATATCCATTTAATGAGATGTTTGCAACGACTCCGGCAGGAACTAAGGTCTGGCACAACAGACTTTCATATTGGCCAACAAAGCCGTGGGATAGTCACGGCGGACTTGTAACTCTTGTCGGAGATGCTGCGCATCCGATGACTTTCCGTATGTATCTTCCTACTTCAAAAGAACCTGACCAAGCTATATCTTGTAGGAGGCTTGCTAACGTCCATTTATAAAGATCGCGGCCAAGGCCTCAATAATGCCATAACCGACGCAGCCGACCTGCTTGCTCATCTCCGCAATATGAAAGAGCAAACATTAGAAGAGCTAAGAAAAGCTGTTCAGGCATACGAGAAAGATCTGTGGCCGCGTGGCCGCGAGGCTGTCCTCGCGTCTAATGAGAACACGAATGCGGTACATGATTGGAATACCATGTTGAAATCTCCCTTATTCACCGGTGGGTTGGCCAAAGCGGGCGACGCCGTCAAAGTTGAAGCCGACAAATCTGACGCTGTCGCCACTGATGCTGTGAGGAATTGAGTTTACGTTTAGAGATGAATTTCGAAATGGTAGCCATGAACCATCGTATATCTTGCACGGCTTGCGTACACTTCAAATGAACCCTCCAATTATATCTAGTTACAAATATCGTCTAAGAATCAACGACGTAAACATTCAGAGTTCCTGGTCAGCATAGCTTGTCGGACAAAAAGAGAATTCCCTGGATCGGCGTTGCATAAGTTTGCATTAAACGGGTCTGTGGGGCTTGAGCATTTGGAACAAGTTGTCCAAAGCCTAATTTCCCTCATTTGACGTAAAGATGCTATGAACCTCACGTGTCTGCTCCGCTCCCAACCGGCTAGCTCCCAAGTCTGTTACCGCGGCCTGTAACTACAATCCAGCCAAAACTATTTTATATACTGAGGACACCTGACTTCTGCCACACGAACCACAAAATCTTGAAATGCTCTCCTATAAGGGCAAGTGAACCTTTTTTTTTTTTTTTTTTTTGACATAGTAAATTCAGATGCACTACATACATTTTAGAAATTCATGGCTTGCATCCTAAAAATGGCCAGAAATCATGAAAATGATGTTACAGAAGTTATACCTTGCACACCTTACCTCCTTAAAGTATTTCTCCGGCACCATCTTCCTTCACAGCACTGTCCCCCCTTCTCGCCCATGGCCTGTACCATCTAGCAGTCGCTTGCGCTTGGATGGTGTCTTTGGCGTCTCTGAAATCTCAGTTTACCTTTAGAATGATACTGACATTCTTTCTGTTTTCTAGCTCTCTAGCAATTTGCACATGCCCCATCCAAACCCCCAAAATTTCTTGTCTTCTGTTTAAAGGATGTAAATGAATTCTACGTATATCCCATTGCCCTTCTTGCAATTGTCACACCACTTGTCCTATGCTTTTTGTACCCCCTAAACCGTTAAGTGTCAGGCGCCAGAATGTACAGCGTATAATTCAGGTCGCTGCACATTTCAAAAGCTTCAAAGCGTAGTTTCTCAGGCCGGCTGACACTGGCTATGCTTAAAAAAGGGATCCCAAATCTAATCCGACACTCAAAATAAGTATAACTCAACAACCACGCTGTTAGGGTTAGTAGTTAGATTGAGTAGGATTAGGGTAGAGGCCCCCTTGGGAGCAGTGCCTTTAGGTATGAAACGTGACTTAGAGGGGACGTCGTAGACCCGCTAGTGGACTTAGAGTTTGATCTTTTTAAAATTTCGTTATATTTTTCGCTGACAAATAACTAGCGAATGTGCTCCTTTTCTTACGGCCCTGCTTACGGACGGACTAACAGACCGCCAGTTAGCAGTTAGCAGTTGGCAGTTGGCACTTACAGCAGTCCATGTGATTAGCTAGGATCATAAGAGCAGCTCTTTAGCTTTAGATTCTTGTATTTAGAACTACTAGTTGTACAGGTTGTCGCCCATCTTCACGTGTGACTTATACCTCGATTGACTAAGTTCGTGACATTATCTAGAGCTCAATCACCTTTCTTTCCTGCAAAGGAATTTAAACATATTTATTAAATGGACAGATCAGACAGAAGACAAACATTTAGGATTCTCCCCCAGCAGCTACTACAGGATAGAACTTCAGGGCATCAAGTGGACGGTGAAAGTCAACGCACAAACTAGAGCCAATTTTTCGGAAATTACGCCACCCAATTATAAGACCTAAAACCCAAGCAGTAGCTAGTCGAACAGCTAAATCATCAAGCACCCAAAATAGTAATACATAAGAAGAGCTAGCAGCAGCTCAAGCCGAAATTGCACAGCTATCAGCCGAGTTGACAGGGCAAAACACACCCTCTTATAAATAGTCCCTAAACGTCCTATAGTTTCTTGCAGTCCTTACGGCCCTTACTCGACGGCTTACAGACAGCCTGCAAGGGAACCAAGGACGCCCGAGTCCGCAAAGACTGCGGATCTACGACTGTTTATAGATAGGATTAAACCCACATTCGCAAATTAGAAGCTTTAGCTGCAAGACAAACTCGAGGTCAATGCGGACCACTTTCCAATTGTCTAGTCTAAAATGGCCTATGTTTTTAGCTGGAAGGGTAGGGATGCCTAGACGCACTTCCACCTACATGATACAAAGGACTTAGCAAAACTTTTCTCTTTAGAGAAGACATAATCAGCCACCTAGCATCTATCTATAAGGACCTATTCAAGGTCCAAAACGCTTAACTAAACTATAAGAGCTTAATAATAAAAGCGATAGAGACTTTTTTAGCCTTTTATATCTTTTTCTTGCACTTAGCGGGCCAAGCCCAGATTCTAGCAGAAGACATAATGCTAGACATTTTCAACAACCCAGCCTTAAACTTATGGCGAGTTGCACTGCCGTTTTATACAGCTGGAAAGACCTTATAGGAGCTTACAAACTACTGTTTAGCCTTAGACTAAAGCTGTGATGGCACGTACAAAATGCTATTAAAAGAAGATGAAGGGAGCTTTGTAGATTGCACTGTTCGAAGACACTAAGCTAAGGAGAGAAGAAAAGGAAGGAAGGGGAGCATAGCTCCTTATATACATAAGCCGTCCCTGGCTAACTGCCCGTTAGCTAACTGCCCTTGGCGAACTGTCCGTGGCGGTTTCAGTGCTGCTCCGAGACGGTAATTGTTGTATGCATGTGGCGAACCGTCACAAAGGCCACTGTTAGATTAAGGCCTGCTTAAACCGCCTAAAAGCGCAAACAGTAGCCTTTACGGACTGTAAACTGTCTGCAAATACTACTAAGATTGCTACAAATCGTAAAGCACTTATAACACTAGCACAGCAGATTACTTAAGAATCAACTCCTACGCCTACTACCCCTACTACTTCTACCTGTTGTTTATTCAACTACCTACAACTACAAGCTCTTAGCGACTAAAGAGCTTGCTTTGCTTGCAAACAGCTAGGTTGTATTGCTTTAAATTGTCTGTTGAAACTTAAGGATCTTATACATATGACGGCACGTACACAATGCGAGAGTAATCCGCTTTATAGATTGCATTAATCGAAGATATTAAGCTAAGGAGAGAAAAAATAGAAGGAAGGCGGGAAGAGTAGCTCTATATATACCCAAGCTGTCTCCGTGGCCCCTAAGAACAGCCCTTGGCTAACTATCCTTGGTGTTTTCAGTGCTCGTCTGAGACGGTGGTTGTTGCGTGTATGTGACGAACCGCCACAATCCTAGTAGTTTAGGAAGTAAATAGGGATGCAGATACGGGTACTAAGTCGGGAAAAGAGGAACCTTAAAGGAAGTCTCTACTTTAAGGTTAAAACGTGTTATCATGTTTAAGGTCGATTTAAGTTGGTTGATAAGTAGAAAAAGCCTTATTGTACTATATACTTTATCCCGAAACGGATGTAGAGCTAATACTACTGCTTTAGGTGATACTAGAGTAAATGCCTTTACTCTTCTTGCTACTAAGTGTGCTAGGAAGATCTTTGAAATTTCAAACACTCTACTAAAAACACTAGAACGGCCTATCCCTATTAAAGGACACAATAGACAAATAGGAAGGCCTATTACATTAATCTTACAGATCCATTTATAGGTTAACAAGCGACCATTGTACAACATGCCCATCCTTGTTACAGACTTAAGCTACTACGATGTTATCTTTAACTGTAAATGGCCAGCCTATCTTGATCTCTAACTCGACTTATAAAATAAACAGCTAATTTAGCTTACAACTTTGCCCTCTATTATTCCGGAGATTTCAATTGATATAAAGAGCCTTTGTAAGGACATATCACGTGGCTAGCTAGTGATCAGCCCTCTAACCCAGTGACAGGAAATGATGCAATGTGGCTTTGCAATCGCCGGCTTATTTCCGGTGATTATGACGTGTATTTATAGTCTAGCACGTTCTATTGCTTTGTAGATCGGAGAGTAGTCTCTAGTTACTTCCTAGCTAAGCTCCAACGAGCTTCTAAACCTCATACTCGTTCTCTCTGAGTGATAGTGAACCCTAGCTTGTAGCCGACTGTCATGAACTCAAATTAAGACAGGAGCAAGGACGCGACCACGGGTTGCGAAATCTGATCAACTGGCAATTCCAAATATGAGAATCTAAAGCTAAGGAAGGAAGACGAGAGGTGTGCTTGAAAAGCTGCTTTTAAGTGGTTTAGGGGTCACGTTTGTTAGCTAACGCTTAGCCTATGGCCAGAGCCATAGTAGTCTGTAAGTAGACCCGTAAACGCCTAACGGTCCGCAAGCAGCTTTAACAGGGCTGTAACACATATAGCCTCATATTGTATTTATAAAGCAGATAGGAGGCACTATTCACACGCAGGCTAGAACTAGACATACCCTTAAATGATAGGCACAAACGAAGGGGCCAGGCACTTTGTATAGTAGATGATGTATTCGGGGAGGCTAAGGCAGTTTACTTTAGCCAAACGCTTGCTCTTCTGTTGGAATTACAGCTATAGTGGACCACAAACCCCATAACTAGCTGTACAGAGTGGCAATTGGGACATCCGTAGCTGAGCTTTCAGCTATCATGTCAATGGCAACTAGCTAGGTGGCAACAGCGGTACAGCTGCTTTGCCACTGCTATTGTATATATAATACGGACTTACGTCCCACAGGGTTATTAAGCAATTCAAGCAATTCTATGCTGCGCATCTACAATCACTAGTTATAACCTTGTGATTCCAACAGATTTTCTTATCTTGTTAAATGTCCGAAGTAAATATCCACCATCTCTGCATGATGCCTCAAATTCGTTTCCTTCACATACAAACCCCGGAAGAATTCAGAAGTTTTGAAGCATATCTCTGTAAAACATATACTGTTTCCCGGATCTGCGGTTCATTAACTTCTGGTGCTGCTATTCTCCCCATGTTTGCCCATCTGAAGCACCCTAACAACATGGTATTCTTCATTCACTGATACCCAATTGTTGGATATAACGTTCTCTTTCTCTCATTTATCCTCTCATCTGTCCTCTTATATTGTTGGAATCAATAATGAGTTGTCCAACCAGCTGAGTTCTCAGCTTCTTATAAGTAGCAATTTGCCACATGGCAAATTGCTTCAGCTGCCTCTGATCAATGGTGTCAGGAACGCCGAACCGTGTTGTATATATAAGGGACCTATGATCCCACTACAATCTTTACATACAATAGTTGTAGCAATCAATTTGATGAGTCTGTTCCTAAGAACCGCCCAACCTAGTTGCAAATGCAATACCAACTCTATGATGAGTTGCAGTCTACTGCAACAAGGCATTTATACCTGAATGGAGCCAATACAAATACATGTGTTGCTACCTTATCTGTTCATGCACGTCGCCTCGGTTGTAATATACACTTGTCTCAGACCTTGTTAAAGCTATAAGAGTTTACTCTCATGAAAAAGCAATCCATACCCTCACCAATTCTCACTACAGTATTGAGGTCTGCACTTCAAATCAGGTGGGTAAACGTTTCGACATTGGCTCCAGTCTACCCACTCTATGTTGGGTCAATAGATCTATCCCAAGCTCGCGCTCGCTGCTAAGCAAATTCTCTACGTTGCCTAATGACTTCGAATGATATCTAAGCCAAAGGAGACCCAAAGCGCCAAATTCCTACAAATCAACCCTAGAGGCAAGACTCCGACGTTTGTTGATACTGATGGCACCGTTGTTATCGAAAGCTTTGTTATTCTCCAGTATCTCAAACGATACTATCCATCTCCTAGTATGCTTCCTCCAGCTACGAGTAAGGCAGCCTGGACTCTGGAGATGGTGCTTTTCAATGAGACAGATAATCCGCATAACTTGTACGGACCTATTTGAACTGCTTTTCCTTCCCAACTGGCAGGGCCATCTAGCAGACATCTTGCAAGCGTATCAAGATACTCTAAACGAACTGGGTGTCTGGGAAGGCTATCTAGCGAAAGATCAATTCCTGTCCGGTGGAGCATTTGGGTTGATTGATTGTGCGTTTTATCTAATATTGGCGTATATGGTACTGTACATCAAGGACTCACATTGAGCATATCATTTCCAGTGCTTGAAGGTTATTACGGCAGGTGCAGAGAACTTCTCGTGGTGATTGAGCCTTGTCCAGAAAACTGGGAGGGACCTGGTAAGAACCTTTTTGCATGATGTAAGACGCTTCAGCAAGAGCAAGGAAATTAATGTGTATGACCAAGAGTATGTTCCCAACCCTTGGTATAGGTGTTGGAACTATACAAGTTCGGTGCGGCTAACGGCCTACCTATTGCCACCAATTATACCAAAGAAGTCATATGACCGCGCTGCTTCATTAATAACTTCTTCATACTAGAAGATTCTATGTTTCCTTTAAAAGTCTATATAAACCTGTAGTTATTCCTATGTAGTTGAGAACTCAAGTTCAAGTCCCTCGTTGTATTCGCTATGTACTGTACATCCAGTCAAAAATCCAATAACAGGGCCAAGCGGTGCCTCGAGTAGTTATAAGTATAGTCTGGTTTTTTGGGATATGTAATCCTGTCCATAACCGTACGAGAAACATTGGGGTGGTAGTAGAAACGATATTTTTGAAGCTATTTACCGTTATAAGACGGTTTTGTAGATAAATTAACAATGACTGATTTGAAGCGAACCAGTTAATGGAATGAGCAGCCAGCTCAGGAGAATTTCAGCATCCTGGGTTTGTGGGAGTAGCTTTTCAAGGCGACACAAATTTCGAAAGACCCTTTTTCAACATAAATGAAAATCTAGTAATGACGCCCTCCCCTGCTGATGCGACGTTCCCCAATCCCTCGCATCTCAACTAGTTCTAAAATATGTTTCCGGTTACTTGTTAGTCTGGGCTCTTGTTCCGATGGTACCCTAACTCGCGAGTATTCCGGTACTGACCATTTTCAATATTTCATTTTAAAAAATTCTAGCAGCTTCATTAGGTATACAGTTTTAGTAATATAGCTCATAAAACTAATCGTCTGTCATGGTTAGAACGCTACGTTCAGACCGCGTAAGTCTTATAACTATTTCTTACCCACCCCACATTTTATACTTTGTAAATATTACATATTTTAGTTTAAATTCGAGCATTAGCTTTCTACGAACAGTTTTCCTAATAAAGAAACTGGTCACCGTTGGACTCACCTTTGTGGGGAAAATGGACACGTGCTCAATAACTGCGATCGCCGAATCCTGGCAACTTTGAAGCATAACTGCTTACAAATATTGCGGCACACCTAGCACGATTCACGCATAAACAATCACCTCTAAGACTCGATTCGGATCTTTTATGTGGGCGCGTGCTCATAATTCAGGTTTTTGTATATTATCCATTGATTGGGGTTTCTTAGCCCACGTGCAAACAAAAGACATGAACTCTAAATGCAGGTACGCCGAACTGCCGTTCGTCAGCCATAGCGAAATTGCAGATGCAGTTAGGGGCGTTATTGCTGCAATATGACTTGCGTTGTTAGCGAAAACTACACTGCTTTCACGTAAGGACCCTAATGTGGCCTTCCCTTTTAGGCGTGACGTAGCCGGCTCGCTTACGAAAAAGTAGGTCCCAATTTACATTTCATGTCCATGTCTTCCCCTTCAATCTCAGAATTCTACACACGCCTGACGCCGCCGTCACGCAATACAGACTGTTAAGCTTTGCACTACTGTGTAACAGCTTCTCTTCTTGATACAGAATAGGCCTAGTGACGGACGAGGGGCTCGCCGGCTCGTCGAGTAAAATGCAACTTCAGCCCACGTGCTCTCAGGTCACAGCGCATCAATGACTTGCGCCCTGGTTGCAGATCATGACGGCTTATGTTCTTGAAAAAGAGATAAGTACAGTATAGTCTTCTCACCTTATCTGTAAAAGTCATCTGTATTGTACATATCTACTTGCAGTCACTGCTGTATTGTCTCTCTTTTATTGTCACTCTGCTGTTGATTTAGAGATGCGTTTCTCCAATAGCATCATTGCCATCGTTGCACTTGTTGCACTTGCAGTCCCTACTTTTGCTTTAAACTACAATGTCTCGCTCAACTCCCAGACTCATCTGGCCTATGCGGGTCCTGATGGGATGATGGTGAGTTGGAACACCTACAATCAGCTCGAGAACCCCACAGTCATGTACGGAACGGACCCCAATAATCTTAATCTCGTGGCTTCGTCGACAGTCTCCGTGACATATAACACCTCCCTGACATACAACAACCATGTCAAAATCTCTGGCCTGCTTCCCTACACCACTTATTGGTATATGCCAACGTCACTAATGGCATCCGGCCCCGTTGGACCATTTTCTTTTACGATCAGCCGACCAGCCGGTGATCCTACGCCATACTCCATTGCTCTGGTTGTTGACATGGGCACCATGGGCCCCGAAGGCTTGAGCACTACAGCGGGATCGAGTGTGTCGCCGAACAATATCCTCAAACCGGGCGAGAACAATACCATCCAGTCAATCATATCCTTCTTGGATGATATTGATTTCCTGCTGCATCGTAGGTTTCGCGCTAATGTTCATTGAGACCAATGCTGACCCCGAGCTTAGCTGGAGATATTGCTTACGCGGATGCCTGGATCAAAGAGGCAGAAGCGGGATATATCAACGCGACAATCGACTACGCGGAAGGCTACAAAGCATACGAATCAATTCTTGACGACTTCTATGATGAGATGACTACAATCACTACCATCAAGCCATACATGGTTGGCCCCGGAAACCATGAAGCAAATTGTGATAACGGAGGTACTGGTTCTTATACTACTAGTGTATGCATGCCTGGTCAAATGAACTTCACCGGATTCAGGAACCATTTCCGCATGCCAAGCAATGAGTCATGCGGTCTTGAGAATTTCTGGTTTTCGTATGACGTTGGCATGGTTCATTTTGTCCAAATTGACACAGAAACTGACCTTGGACATGGCCTTGTCGGACCCGATGAGCCTCTCGGAGGAACAGAGGATGCAGGACCTTTTGGCCTCATGAATCAACAAATCAACTGGCTTACAAACGATCTTGCCACCGTAGACAGATCCAAGACTCCTTGGGTCGTCGTCACAGGACACAGGCCTTGGTATTCTTCCGGAAGCATCTGCACAAACTGCTCCTTAGCTTTCGAACCTCTCTTCCTGGAGTACGGTGTCGATTTATACATGGCCGGGCATTTCCATGTGTATGAACGGATGACACCTATCGCGAATCAAGTCTCGGATCCGAATGGGCTGAACAACCCTTCTTCTCCCTGGTACATTGTCAATGGAGCGGCCGGCCACTATGATGGTCTTGATTCCTTCACGTTACCCTTGATGCCTTATCATGTCTATGGCTTATCGACCAATGATGGTGTGTACGGATGGAGCATGCTTACTTTCCACAACTGCACTCATTTGACGCAGAGCTTTATTGCTAGCAACAATAACAGTGTTCTCGATAGCGCTACTCTGTACAAGAACCGTACATGTGGCAGTCCTAGCAATAGTGCAAGCTCGTCAATCTCTTCAGCCACCTCAACCACCCGTTCAGCTACCGGTTCAGCGACTGGATCAGCAACTGGTTCAAGCACCAGCTCAACCACCAATTCGGCTACCAGTTCGGCTACCAGATCAGCGACTGGTTCAGCGACTGGTTCAGCAGCCGGATCAGCAACTGGTTCAGCGACTGGTTCAACCACTGGTATTTCATCCACAGTCTAGGTTTATTTAAAACGCTAACATCATGATAGCCTCGATTTCGATGACTACGTCTGTAGTCTACACTACGCAGACCTTCACGATAACTGCATGCCCGTCGACAGTGACAAACTGCCCTGCAAAGTCCACATTGGTTGTCACTAGCACCATTGCTCTTTATACTGTAAGTATACCCTTCTCTGGTATCATTCATTCCATATTGACTTAAGCAGACGGTCTGCCCCGTTACACCTGCGACCACTACCCCCACGCCAAGCTCAACTGCAGTCGCTATGACCACTTCCGTCGTATACACTACGCAGACCTTCACCGTAACCTCATGCGCGGCCACAGTAACAAATTGCCCAGCGGAATCCACGAAAGTAGTCACTAGCACTATTCCTCTGTACACTGTGAGTATATCCAAGCCCTTACTTGCGATGCCATGCTAATCAATGTAGACTGTCTGCCCTGTTGAAGGTACCTCGAGCAGTGTAGTTTCAACTATGCCAGTCTCGAGCAGCGCGGCTGCAGCACTTGTCTCGAGCAGCGCAGCTGTAGCACCTGTCTCTAGCAACACAATTGCATCTGTGCCTGCCACAAGCAAGGCGGCGTCTCCCGCTGCGACCACAGCCACTTCTGTTGCCGCCGGTAGTAATAGCCTGACCAAGACAACGACTGGGGGGCAGGTCCAGTTCACCGGTGCGGCTAGTATGATGGGCGTCAGTCGAGCTGTGGCTTTGTTCAGTGTTCTCTTGGGGGCTATTTTTTTATTCTAGAGTTGAGAGATGATTTTGGAATTGAGATTGCAATCACATATACCTTATACATACCATATTAAATAATTGAGTTGCCTGTCGTGGCCCTAATAGCAAAGCTGCCGTGAATACTCTTAAACTAGTGTACGTAAACTTCGATTGCAACGTAGTATGATCACATGATTTGCCCGCACTTCTGTGATTCTATCAGTGATTGCTAAGTTGGGCTACGCCGCCAACCGTAAAATATTAATTATCCAGATAATACTTCGGCCAAATCGGAGTCGAAAGGGCGAGCAAGGTATGAGGATGATATTACAAAATTCTTTACCATGCGGCTGTATCAATTCTCATTTTCTTGGCTCTTTGATCATGGCCTTCATGTTGAGCATTTATTGTGATGAAGCGGCACAAATTAAAGAGGGGCCAGGCATACCCATCGTGCACATACTCTACAGCGCCAAGCAACTAGTATCCCCGCGCGATTTCTCTTCAGCTCATACGATCGAGTATCTATCTTGACACATTAAACCTAGTTTTGTCGGATCTTACCTTGGTTTCGAGTTTTATACATCTTCTATTCTCAGCTTGTCTTGGCACTGACAGTTGTTGTTTTCAGTCTCTCTATTGCTCCCTCTAGAATCGGACAACAACTTCCGCCAACATAGTCCCTCCTGTCACGATATAACCCTGTCAAGGGGTTGTTTGATAGCTGGCTTACCCCTGATCCTTACTGAGAGGGTGGAGCACCACTATAAGTCTATGGGCTGGTCCCTCTTCCATGAGATAACCTAGAATCAATACATTCAATAATCCTCATGTTCATGTGCTCCGCCTATAAAACTTGACACCTCCCCATCTGATTCCTCACTCCTGCAAGCATTACCGGCGGTTAGTTGTAGACTTAGCGCCGTCCAAATATGCTCAGGTAATACTCGTTGAAAAGAACGAACATCGTACTAGTGTCTTTCGAGCCAAGATCGAAAGGAACGACGAGGTATTATAAAACTTCACACAGCATCAAGTAGCCCACATGGCTGTGGACGGATGTAACTTATGCTAGTGAATTCTAAGTGGTCTTGGGGGGATCACAAACACGTTACGGACGACTTATTGTTGTATACTGTTAGTGCGTACGGTCAATGCCAGACAAGGATAGGAGACTACGTCTCCACGGAGATTAGTCCTTGGGGGCAGTTCTACGGAGGACAGCTCCGCGGATGCAAATCTCTTGTATGAACAGTTCCTCGGAGGACCGTTCCCATTAACACGGAACTCCTCGGGGATTATACCTGTAGAGTAGTATATATAGGGGGCCGCATGTCCCACTTAAACAGGCAATCAAGGAAGTTATTATGGTCCTCATTAACATATACTACGATCTATCATTTTGAGAGAGGCTTTGATATCAACCTGGTTGAGTACTTCGGAATCTGCCGTAAGGACTTAGAATAGTCTATGCCAGAGATGCAGCATGGTTTTCGCAATTTACGCAGTGAAAGGTGGCCAGCTCTCATTTCCTTTTACCTTCGATCAATCTCAATCCTGCTATTTATATTTCGTACAGCAAGATTGTGGTGGTCAATGTACTGGTTGGCTAATATTGGATATAACGCTCCCTTTCTCTCGTTTTAGCTTTCATTTACTCAGGCACCCCGATTCAGCTCCAGGCTGCAGGCACCGGAGACTCCGAATAGGAGGCAGAGCCTCCTTTGCGAATTGGGTATATATATATCGTAGCTATGGAGCACTTAATTCTCCAAGGATTTCAATAGCAATCAATTGATGAGTCTGTTCCTAAGAACCGCCCAAGCTAGTTGCAAATGCAACAGGTTATGAGCCCGGCTCGCGCATCAACTGGAACAGACATTTAAACATCAATCCTTCCCGAACTAGTACCTCTCTTTAGGTGCAATCTACAGGAGTGCTAGCACTGCACTAAAAATGAGCTTGGGGATGTCAACTTGGCCGTATATTTCCAAGGCGGGGAAAGCTGTTGGGGAAAGACATCGCGTAAAATCGGCATGTCGTGGAGTTGCAGCATGTCGGGTCTCATTTTCTCAATATGCTTGCAGTCAGCAGGTCACGATACTTTGAATTTCTCATCAAGAATACACCGTGCAAATGTGAAGATTTTATGACATGTAGAAGTATCTCTCCTCTAAGTTAAACTTGTGTAGGCCTCTTATTCTACCTTTATTGCGAGAAGAATCTATAGATTGCTGTATAAACAGAATGTAAAGATATTTAGCGCTATACTCAGAGAAACGGCAAGGGCTCTACAATACTGCTGAGATGTGCTGAATGCCCCGTTAAATAAGCTGAAAAATTTCGCGGTGGCATTCAAAGAATTAAGGAGATGTCCTAGAATTAGCAAAAGGTTGCTTGAAGGAACAAGAACCATCTACAGAGAACTCGAATATGTACGCAAAGAGTGGTGCTCGGGCCAGCTAAGCGTGCGTAGTGAGGCAGTGAGTGAAGTACAGCGGTGACTACCTACCTGCAATGTCACGGTGTCAACCCGTGACAAAAATAGTGATCGAGTATGTGTAGAATATCCAACACACCAGCTGCAAAACTACTTCTGTAACAATCATTTTGCTAGCTTATTAAGTATTAAATAACTTATAAATAATAATATTTAAAGGACTACAACAGCATCATTTTTTGGGCAAAATCAATTTTTCGAAAACTACAACTTAATAGTACTATTAATTGAAAGCTCTTACCGAAACGAGCACGGCAGTGCTCTTCTTATTTCGAAATGTTATCGTTGTCGAGCTTAACGCGTTGTGAAGGGCTGGACCCTCTAGCAACGCGTTTAGCACTAGCAATGTCCCACCGAACTAGGAAGCCTAAGAGGAGAAATCATTGGGGAAATCATGGAATTAACCGACTAAGGGAGGCAGGGAAGTTTTCCGATTAGTGCGCTGCTAGAACTGTTTAATAAGATAATTAATTTCGTTGAGCGTGTGCTTACAACGCGTCGCTTGAACAATAGTATAGCTTGCTAGGCGGAGTAGACCTTTAACACCGTACGACGCCTTAAAAAGCAACTAGTGTTAAGCCAATCTCTAACTCTATCTACAGCAACAACAGCAGCAAAACCTGCTCGAACGTGGGCTGCGGTCGCATCCCGTCTATCCTTTCCGTCTAAGGAGGAGGGTGCACTTTAATAAGTCAAAGTCCAAGTTGACGACCTATGTGAGCGAACAGCTCTTTAGACAATTGCAAGCCACAATGTACCTAAGAAGTTAGCAGCTAAGGAGAGGGAGGTGGGTGTTGTTAGCATATAAAAGCTCCTAAGTAGAGATATAGTTATTCAGCTTAAGGATAGAAAGGGGAGGCAGGCTCTAGCTAATTGGAGACGCTGGCTAAAGGAGGTTTCCCCTTCTACACAAATTATACTAGGCTTTTACACTGTAATAGTTTATGAGGTAAGGATCTTAAGGGTTAATACAACAAACTAAAAGGAAGCGATCTAATCGCTCAAAAACTAGAATAGCAAGATATAGGGCTGAGGATGGTATAAGTCGCATGGCCCTAAAGGGTTAGCAAGACTATAGGGAGCACTTATTGTTAATAGTGTTCATCTTCTCGCTTAGGGCTGCTAACGCAGTAATTGCTAAGGGTTTTGTCAAAGTAGGAAGGTAAAGCTAGTTAAGAGGTTTTTGACGGGCTCTAGTCTTATACAATGCTTTAAGTGTTGCTTGTACAAGCATATAGCAAAGAATTGCTGAGTGAAAGCTTAGTGCAAGCACTGCTCTAAGTCTTATAAGACTTAAGAGTGTGTCTAAAAGGACAAAAAGAGCTGCGCAGCATGTAAGACTTTAGGACACAAAAAGACAGACTATAAAGCATAGTATGAGCTATGCCTAGTGCGGATTACAGCGCGGCAAAAGCTTTAAACGAAGCTTAAGACCCGTCTCTACTTGTATTTAGTTACAGTGAACCTGACAGGAGGCCCCTTGTAAGACCCTCTTAAGAGCTTAAAGTATGCTGCCCTTGTACGGGTACAAATGTAGCAAGAGACAATAAAGCCAGTTAAGATGCTATAGATGTTAATGCAGGCAGGGAGAACAAATGCAAGAGGCAATTAGCCCTATTGTTTATGACGGTAGAGATGGAGATGGACACTCTTAAACAGTTAGAGAGTTAGCTTACACGTTCTACTTGTACAAGTGTGTGTGGCTTGTACGACTAGTTGCTCTCTTTAATTCTATTAAAACACTATGAGAAAGCCCGTTCCGTGGATAGAGTGTATAGGTTTTCCACTGGGGCTTAGTTTTTCCTATGTAAATACCTATAGAGCAATCACTGGTGTGGCTACATCAAGCCGTAATAGCAGACAATAAATCAATCAATTAATCATTCAAAGGACTACGAAGCACATCATTTAATTCCTCTTTATTATACAAGGTTTAACAGAACATTTCCTTGAAGTCAACATGATTCATTCGCATTCATAAGAGTGATGAGGATGGAACATTGGTTACAGCAAGTAAGGGAGCATTGTCTTAGACACAATCAAGCAATTGTTACTCCTTAAATGCAAGAATCAAAGTAGCTGCTCATAGAATTTGTGCATTTCCTCCCTCGAGTATTTTCTCTAGATCGTCAAACATGGACTGTTGCTCTTCATTGAGGACAACCCCAGGATAAATAGTGGCGATATAGCCTTTGGCCCACGCCGCATCTGCCATGGCCGCCTAAGAATCGTCCTTCCCATCCATGATCTCTATTATCTCGTTTTCGCCTACAGCTGGCGAGCACATGCCTGTCTCATTATGAATCATGCAGCAAAGTCCGTAGTCCGAAATTCGGTTATTTTCTGCCAAGACCGATATCGATTTAGAGTTGCCCAAAATTGATGCCCGATCCAACATATACGCTTGTTTTGAAGACTAATCCATACTGAAAGGAACACAGCCGCAATACAGCTTGAAGATTAGGATCAGTCTCGACCACGAAGATCTTTTAACGCGAGCAATAACGCGAGCAGCGTCAAATATGCTCAGGAAGCTATATCAATCGCCAAGGTATTATTGCTCTAGTTCTTCTCATCTGCGTCCCTATACTGACTAGGCATCCTACGAGTACTACAGATCATCTTGAGAATAAATCTAGAACATCGGGTATAGGTATGTTAGCCCTCCCGGTTATCGGGACCCTACTGACTAGACGCTAGCTATTATTAGTCTACTTACCATAACTTGCTTGCCTTCCTATTTATGCACTCTCTCATACAATTGAAGAATTCAGTTATGCAGGTATTGGTTAAATTTATAATATGGTTAAGGATGCACTTGCCACTCAGTAATTGTAAGTATTTGTTTTGAAAATTCATCCTGATATAATGTTAAAATCCAAAGCAGCCAAATACTCCACAATTACACATTCCCACTAGCCTCATAGGCTCAGATGACCAAAGACTCTAAGATAATCCCTTAAGCAAATGCAAAAAGAAGGCCGATAACAACACTGAACAACACACCCCTCGATTTGTGGCTACTGCTACCGTTCGTTGTGGTGCTTGCAGGTGCAGAAGTAGTTGTAAATGCCGATGTAGATGGCGTCGGCGATATCGATATGGTGGAATTTCCTGAAGTGGTCGAGTTTGGCTGTAAACTGCCAGGGCCGGTAAACGGGTTGGTAACGTTTGACAAAACATTGGGATTGAACGGTACAGTTGCATTGGCGAGCGCTGAAATTGTGTTACTCGAAGTGATAGTGCTGCCGGGAACACAGGTGGCATTGCCCCAAACGGTTCGATAAACACGTTGCCATAGGTTATCGACCTGTAGCAAGTCGTCAAACGTATAGAATATACGACAATTGGCTGCCTCATAGAGAAATTGGAGGGGCGTCTGCGTGGGATCGTTTGGTTTGAAAGCATTGCGTAGGTTGAAATTGGGTGACTGGATCCCCAATGCTGGTCCAAGCGGCGGGTTGTTTGACGACGGTATCCATTCTGGTGGTGGCAGCATGGGTATCTGTTTGCCTTCTGCGGTGAAGGTCTCATTTATCATGGGAACGTAACTGATGAGAGTCTGGATGAGGGAGTAAGAGTACACTTGAGAACTGAGTTCGGGTGGTCAGTCATGTGCTGTGAACAGTTTTTCTACTAAACTAACCCTTTGCTTCCCGCCACATACTGCATAGGGCCGGTTTGCGGTCTGCCTCCAACGACGACTAAGATCAATGTTAGTACAAACTATGAGGATCGTCTTCAAGGGGCGTAATGTAACTTACTGCTGCGAACACCACCTATAGTCTTCATCAGCTCCGCGAAGACAGAGCATGTTGAACCACATAGACCATCCATAAGCAGGATGATATTTTCGGAGATGAAGGGCTGTGGAGCAATATTAGAACGGTCGCCGTAACCTGATATGGTTATTGTATGTTGTGTAGGATCTGACAGATTATATCGTAACTCAGCCGAGAAGTTGTCATTGTAGTATTGATATGGACCAAACATAGCTCCTGGGTTAGGAAAGTCGTTCCCATTCACGTCTATGTTTGCTTGTGTCTGGTAAACTGTATTTTCGTTGCTGTTATAGATGCCTGCCTCGCTAAAGAGATCGATGAAGAAGTGCGCAGCAGGAGTTGCACGGACCCTGTTTCCGCCGAAGGGATCAAGCGTGGGAAATAACTGTTTAAAAGCATCGTAACTGTCACGAGAATTAGGGTACGATCTTAAGAATAACAGATGCTATACATGCCCATTGAAAACAAGGCCACCGCCATTTGCACTCAAGTCGACGATGAGCTTTGTCTTGCCGGCTGCTGTGCACTGGGCGAGTGTGCTTTGAATGGTCTGTTGGATTTCTGCTGCATCGTTGGGATCGGTTGTATTGCTGCCTTCAAAAGCACTCATCTGTAGGACACAAGTGTCATCGTAGCCATCAAGAAAGTACCCAGAAATATATCCCTGGGGATGTTGAGCAATAGGGTTTGGGGGGTAAGGATTAGCAGTCGGGAGTGATCTCTCTTTTATTGCGGCTTGTGTAGTAGGCGCTGCAGTAGTAGCTTGTGGCAAGACAGATACTGTAAAAAGATCAGCGCCACTGTTGATGTTGCTGAAGTTTCCAGTAATGTACGCAAAGTTGTTGTATATCTTAGGGTTCGACGTGTCATTAGAGAAAATGAACGATGAAGTATCTTTCAAGCCAAATGTGTTGAGGAAGGAGTGATATCCGTCCCCCGCCTTCTGCTGGGCTTGCGCCGGCGAGTAAAATAGCTGGTTGTAGAGGGCATCTGGATCTTCGTAGTTACCATAGAGTGAGACAACTTGAAGGTAATCCGATATAGGTGTGTTGTCAATTGACACAATCGGAGAGGCTGTCCAGTTGAGCGTAATTCCGGCCAAGCTCGCAGCATTTATGGCATCAAGATCGGCTATCACAATCTTAGTTGGAATTGCAAGAACTGGAATAAATTTTGCTCACTTTTTACATATACCTGTGGCACTTGTAGCCCATCTATTGAAACAGAAACTAAATGTAAGGACGTATAAAATGCGAAAACCTGGCTGAGTGGAACAGATTGGCCTAAGGTAAGATGGAAATCCTTCGGCATGATATTAACCAGAGCATTGATATCCTTTTCGAATGCCCACTGGCTAATGTAGCTGCCACTCTGAATTTTGTTCTTGATTTGGTCCAGGCCGCCAATTATATCAACTCCAGGCAGAGTGTATCCAGTTGGAGGGTTTTTGAGATATGCTAATGTGCTCTGGAATTGAAGAAAGGGGTTTAGATAGTCGATAAACGCAGCAGATCTAACGCTGTCAAGTGGTACAGCATCAAGACACGCGAGAGCTGTCGATGGAGGGACGAATGGCGATAAACCCACGTTACTTGCTACGACGTGGACATGCGTTAGGTGCAAAGACTCAAACCGGATTTCCTTTGATGGGGAGACTCACGCTGTGCCAAAAATGACGACACAATGGTACTGACGACAGCACATGGATCGCCAGTAGCTGTTGGAAACAGTGTCACTGAGCTATCAACCGTAATTGAGCTTGTCAAGGTGGGTGCAGCAGTGCTGATCAGCTGAGCACTGGAAGTAGCGACCAGAGTGGCCGCAGCTACAAGAGCCCCCGAGACACGCATGTTGGAATAAAGACTCACAAAAGAAACGAGCTGAAATAGAGAGCAACACCAGTGAATGGAGAGTGAACAACCAATACTAATATTACGGGAACACTTCAAATGCTTATATATCTCACCACAAGCTGTAGTCCAACTTTACCAAAATAACCAATGTTGATAGCCTATTTCACATGGTCACTAGGAACACGATCAACGGTACGTGAAAATTGGTAAGGTACAGATGCGACAAGGGCAAGCACACTTGTACCTCAGCCCCAGTCATGCGGAGAGGCCGTGAGAGGTGGATCTTTGAAGCATAATAGATCCTCGTTGCCCTATGCAGCAGGATGAAATACCATCACGCTCCAGATAGGCTTAAGAAGATTCATGGTCAGGATTGTTGCGCTGACTCAGTCTGAAGGATGGAGGATTGCGACAGGTGAAAGATACGACCAATTATTATTAGCATTATGTGAACTAGGAACACGTCGCTATGTGCTATACGAGAGTCCAGTTTTGAGAGGTTGTTGATGGGATGAAGGGCGGATTGCGAAGGAGGCTGTGGAATAAGCGCTAGTGTGGGCCATTTTGTGTTGTTTCAGCCTCCGCCCGCATTTTGGGAGCCGCGTCGTAAAGCTCGCATCTCATTGGCTGTCCTTACGAAAGTCAAATGGCAGGAACTCAGCCTCGCCAGGCCGTGACCAAATGTTAAGCTTAAAAGGGTACAAATGCGCACAGCTTAAAATAGATCACCTGCTTCGTCATGTGCTTGGATTTCAACCTATGCTATATCTGGGAAATTTCTATCTACGTGCAGTGCTGAATTATCAACAAAACATCATCTAACAGTACGAGTTAGACACATGGTTGATAACAGACGCACTTTATTATGACTCCTCTTTGTATACTGCACAGCCTCAAGTTTTGTTGATAGGCAAACTTTTCCGGCCGTCTCGCCGTAAGACTATACAAAGATACTCTAAAGGAAGGAAGCTGTCGCGTGCCGATATATCACGTGACAGCGTGCATCAATTATATCTGTCAGAATTTAACGCGATTAGATAAGTCACGTACATATAATATTAGCAGCGGATGGTTTATCTTCAGGCGGTTATGCCTGACACTTTATTGATTGTATATTAATTAACATAACATCCAAAAATGCTCCGGATGCTCCCCTATATGTGGAGGTATCCCAGCCACCTTAATTATTAGGTAATTACCCCATACTATCACCAGATTACGTAAGCACATCCTGACAATATCTATAGGCCTCTCAACTATGGTTGACAGTGGTGGTAGCAAAAGGTAGAGCACAAGAAATAAGATTACTTTAGGGTGTGGGATTGTAAATAGATTACCAGCTGCCACTACGAGTATTCTTACGTTGTGGACGACATTTCTGTGAGGAACGTACGGCGGTGTGGTGATTAATTAGTACAAGGGCTATGTAAATCGAAAAAGTTTACCAAAAATTGTAGTAGCATTTACCTTTTAATTAATGCTGTTTAAACTAGTACTTTCCTCAAGACTTATCTCTTTTATGTTTATTGTCATTGTACGTTGATACGTATACGTCTAACTGCAGTTAAGTCGTCATCGGATATGTCGCTATCAGGCACATCTGTGGCATATTCCCAGTGACTCTGCCTATTCCCTAGTCTCATTCCCAAAGCAGCTCTAACCATCTCTCGCTTGACTAAGGCGTGCTTATGTCTTCGGTTCGTCCCAAGGGAGTCTTCTACAAGCAAAACTATGGTCATGCTATCCTCGGTGTCTCTCAGCATTCTAACTAAACTGTACTCGCTTGGATCGAGCTCCAAACGCATCTTCCTTTTTCTCACCCTTGGCACCTATAGGACATTGAAGACGCTGCGATCTTCATCATAACCAGTTTTTACTAGCCATCGTACGCAAGGGAGTGAAGCGTCTCTGTGCCACTCTCATTGAGCTTCCCACAGTTCACTAAGTGCAAAAGGGTCATCACTTTCTAGAGTCTCGACGTATGCTGTTATACGCTCGCTGCGTCTTACACTATCAAGTGAGATCATGCCACTCCAGTGGACTCGATCAATCAGACGAAGGAGGCTATCAGTGGCAAGAAGCTCAACCAAGCGGACACGTTGAGCGTTCGCCGTGGAAAATACTACGAAAATCTTCTAGGTCTCGGGTCCCAACTTAGAGGATCATTCTTCTATTCTTCTAGGAAACCTTCTTTCATTCATTGACCATCGTTAGTCTTCCATATTGCTGTACCCATGAGCTGGACACCATGCGATCCCACAGATATACCTGCTTGTCTAGCATCAATGTAACGAAACAGACCACGTGATCGAAGTGGATGCAGCAGATGTGAACCCCTCACTCTGTCTCTGGAGTCTCAAATTGAACAGCTGTACCGCGACCACCTGAGTTGGACTGCGCTCTGCGCTAGTGAGAACTCTCTTAGATTTTCTGAAAGGCTTTTCTTCCCCTATAATTCCTTGGACTTCATTAGTAGCGATCGACTTCGAGCCATTAATCGAATTGGCACTTTTATCATCTTCCATCCGCATCCAGTGACATAGCCTCTCACTGCGTCGTAATGGCGGATGTAAACCATCCTCAAACTTCCAAGGGATGATTGACCCGCCTCCAACGTTGAATTTTTTTTTTTTTTTTTTTGAACGCCACTCATTCTTCTCAAGAGCGACCTTCCATATTGGCGCCCATACCAAAGTAAAGTCTTTAATAGATGCAGAAATATAAAAGGCTCTGTTATCATCTCATCCGACATGTGAAAGATCCAAACTGCACGAGATCCCGTCAAGCCACTGAGGCATGCCAAACGATGTGGTTCGAAAAGTAAGGCAGGACGATTTAGTTTTTCCGCATTCAGCGAGAGTACAAGTTTAGATCCCTCAGACTGCAGTAATGCACCCTGATTCTGGCACACATATATATGCTACTAAAGCAACGTCAAGAATTTGTAATGTAAGCCCCATCATCTCAGCTAAGAGGAAGATGTCCTCCATCGACTCTGATTGAAGTCTAGCTGAGATACTATGCCCAGGTAGTAGGGTTTTAGAAACCAGCCATAAGCCTGATTTAGTCAGATCCCCTCAGCAATCTAATTTCCAATTCATGAATATCGCAAACTCCGTAAAGCCCCATGGTTGGCCGTCCCAAGACTCGTCCCCTTCTATCCTTGACATAAGTACTAGTTGATCGCCTCTGATTAAGTTACTGAACGCCCCGGAGAGGTGATTGAGTTCCACGCAGTGTATTGGCGACAAGCTCACGATCGCTTTTCGTGTGTTGCACGTCAGGATTGTGATGTTTTGGTCTTTAAGACCTTCCTGATGTAGTATAAAGAAACCGTCACGCAATCTCCCGTAATAACGATCGCACGCCTTAAATCATTCTTTTACAATAGATAATTCGTATTCATCTGGAATAGAAATTTCGCTTGGGAATGGGGCGCTCTACCGTACCTTTAGGCCACTTAAGTCCTTGCTGGATGAAGTGAACACTCAGCCCAGGGATTCCGCCAACATGGGAATGCTCTGCCGTTCCTCTAGTGGTGTCCGACAAGACAAGGTCATAATTGAATTCTTGTCGATTTGGACCTGAGCATTCCTAATTTTACGCTGTTTATGACGTCGAGCTGTGAAAGAGCTTCCATTGCCCTTATCGCCTCTACGGGATTGACGCGAACGTCTCGGAAAGACAGAGCCTGCGAGGGCGTTCTGTCTCTGCGCGATCCTAGACTGAGGCACATGCCCATACTCATCTCATCTTGGGTAGAACTGTCATTTCCGCGGGCGTCCTCTAACATTCTCTCCCTCGCCTCCAAATTCAGCCGCCCTGTTTATTTCTACAGTCCTTATCTCTTATATTCTGAGGGCAGCAAGTTCGGACTTTTAAACGTAGCACTATCGTCCTGTCCAGGTAACTCCATTTTTTTGTCAATAGCTTCCTCAACCGTACTATTTACCGTCCTATAAACAAAGGGTTGTATATATGAATTAAATAACGCAAGCTATCGTACGGTACTTGAATATCAGAACAAAGCTATTAGATGTTAAATTAAGATATAGTTCCAAAGTATTTAATGAGAGAGCAAGAAGTATCTCTACCACAGTAATTAAATTCAATCATCGCCAGCGAGGTCGATAATCTTGCAGAACTGTCTACAACTCCGCGGCTGATGCGGGTAAGTCGAGTTTTGGCGGAGGTAACTCGAATTTGATGCTAATAAGTTAGTACGTCGGTCTAATACTGGTAAGTTGGGCCTTGATGCAGGTAAAGTGAGGTTTGAAGTAGGTATGTTTAATTTAGGAATAGCGAACATCGCTTATCCGACGCAGGCAATGGCACTATACGTCACGTGTGAAAATGGCGGCTTATCATAGGTGAAAGAATTGGCGTGTGGCACTCTAAACTGCAATAAAGCAACTACAATGTCATGTATCTGTGAGGGTGGTTAGGTGATAAAGTTATCGATAGTCTGTTAATGCCTCTTAACGTCTCAGATGCTCTATTCTAACGATTCAAGAGAGGTCCTTAAGGTATAACTGTCTTGCCTCATTATATATTCTTCAGCTAGATTTGCTAACGACCTTCGCTGCAATGACAGCACTATCCTGCAAATGACAGGTGCTACATCGGTATCAATTTATTCCTCGGTAAGAACCTCTTGTGAAACAAAGAGTCTCCAAACCCTAAACTTTTCTATCTCCTCTGCGAACAGACTCAGTAGCCCCTCCCAATTGGCGGTGAACTGAAACATATGCAGAGCGGATATCTTGCTTTTGCCGTCCTTCAAAAAATAAAGGATCACATCGAACCTATGCAAACTTAATGCATTTTCGGGAATTATGTGCGGGCATCAGCTTTCAAGAATAATATGGGCTAGCATAACATATTTGTCAGCAACCTACTCAGCAAGCCAGCCGTGGGAAGATTGCGTAGTACTTGCGAAAAAGCGTCCTGCCAGCGTGTGAATGCCACTTGGGCCTGAAGGTATCGGAAGTCATACAACTTCTGACCTCGAACGCCGAAAATCTCGTAAGGGAACGCTGCAAATCGAGAAAATCTCTAAGAAAATACACTAAGATGGGATAGGAGAGTAAAAAAAATATAGCAATGCTCAGTTTTGATCTGAGAACCTCCGGGTTATAAGCCCGGCGCCTATTAAATCCCACCTCCAATTTAATTCGTAGCTCATGCTTTCCTGCGACACAGTGCTCTTATTGCAATAACCGTTAAGCTACCTGTTTTTTTATTAGAACAGTGAGTCTTATTTTGGTATGCATAAGAGAATTATGACTCGGACTGCACAAGCGAGGGCGGAAGGAGTTCACGCAAGGAGTGGGTAGTCACGTGACTTTTCGCAGTTCAAATTGTGGACGAAAGCTGGAGCCTCTGTATCACATCCGTCAATGAAACCGTCACTCGAGATCAATACTTTTCTACTCCATCTCTGCCCTCAGCGGTGTCTTCGTAATATGATTCAGAATTAGGTCTCATCTCGCGTAAGATTTGCGCATTGTCTATTTTAAACCAATTAGCCTGTTTGACACGAACCAACTTTGAATTTCGCGAGCGATCACGAAAATGCATCATGTAAAAAACGTCTGGTTGGTTTCACCATGACATCAAAAAGAGGAGCCAAATGCTCCGCATCAATCCAGCATGAAAATCCCTCAAAGTACGCAAAACGAGCTTACCACAAGGATGAAAAAAATTCTGTCGCAGTCAGATAACCAAAGGATTCTTTCAGTGCGACAATGATAGACGCGAAGACATGACGCTCTGAGAATCTAAGAGTCGTGCAAGAATAGAAATGGTTTGTTGAGTTCGCAGCTTCCTATTTGCGTACCTGCAGGTGTCGCACTCGGCGCGTTCAGCTAAACTTTGTATAAACGAGAAAAAATTTTTCACGCAGGCCCCAATCTTAAATCCAACCATTACTGTATGTCCCCCCATATACCCCACGTTCATCAATCTTAATCATTCATTTAGTGGCGTGCGTCTGACGCCGTTACATTTCATCATCGCATATGGAACATGTGTAGCGCTGACGAACGGGGCTGTTGGGGCTAGCTGAGCAGGGTGGAAAAAGTTTTTGATATTTGACCAGGATCTGATGTACTGCCATATGATGTAGGTGGTTCGATGGACTCAAGTTGGGATTTTACGATCTGTGGAGGTACAGATGATGCATATCCCACGTCCCCAGAAACAAATATAGATCCAAATCGACGGGGTGGATTTTGGGGTGCAGGCAGCCAGTGAATTTCGGCGCCCCGGGGCTTGCATACGAAGTTAGTGGAGTACGTGAATGGGGGTACCACAGCAAACAGTGCGCGATAGACGAGACAGGGCAGGCAGCGAGTAGCCTTGCAGTGTACTGTAGGATCGACGAAGGAAGGAAAATTTTTCTCGTCTCGTCTCGTATCCTACCAACATGTATGGAGCAATATTAATTTTGGCGCTGCGTCAGCTCCGCGTACCTGCTTTTGTGGTAGCCCAGTAATGGAGCTCTGGGAGCTGTATCTCGGACAAGGCCGCTGCGCGTTCTCAGGTGACGCCTCCAGCCAGCTGTCAAAAAAGGGCTACATCCTTACGAGGCCTAACCCTCCTGCATGAAATTCCTGCATGACCCCCCAGAGACGGAAGTACCGGCAAGGTCCAGCACAGCACAGGCCAACAGCAAGCCAATACCATTTGCCGTGTCTCGTACTGCATGCAGAAACAGCAGATGCGTGGAAGGTGTGGAAGAAAAGTGGTCTTGGATTTTTGACAAAGGGTTTAGGCCATTCACTGGGGTCCACATCCCGCATCAGATAAGCGAGTACGGCACCAGTATTTCCGACACGGGAACAAAGCTGCAAGATAAGCACAGGCTGGGCTCCTCGCGTCGAGTCCTCTCTTTTAGGAATAACCCCACGCGCTCTGGACGCCTCTGGAACGCTGCAACTCGCCATTCTAAGCGAATAGATAGGGGTTGATTGGCACAGGGACTGTTTTCAGGTAAAAATTCTCCGATGAAAAGAATTTTTCGCCTCTCGCGCTTTTTGGGGGGGGTGGGTAGTACTTAACAGGTATTGGTACTTTCTTGGGGTATGGGATGAGGTAGGGATGAGGTGGGTAGGTAGGAGGTAGGGATAGCTTAGCAGGGGAAGAGGTAGGGAAGATTTTGGTGGAAAAAGCAAGCGAGGCATTGTTACGGCCAAGGAGCCGCCAAGAGCGCAATCGGTGGGGGGAGAGAAGAGCCTGTGCAAGCGTGGGGTGTGGCGGGCACCTTACTAGTAGGAGTTACCTTACACAATTGCCGACTATCGCGACAATAGTGGTACTTTGTTGTCTATAGCAAGTGCCACATAGTTACGAGTACCACTTTCTGCTCTGTGCAATTCTGCAAAATTATGTCGTGTGCCAGAGAAAGTCCCGAGTGCATCAAAAAGGGAGTCACAGTACGAAGACATTGCATGGCCGACGAACTTAACGGGCATGTACCCATGCGGCTAGGCAGTGGCGTCCATCAAAGATAAGGAAAAGCTCCAGCAATGGACCACTCTGATTTGCGCAAAAGCCACTGAAACACAAGCTCAACCATTCAGGCCCCCGAAACCTTCCGCATAGTTCATTTTGTTGTTTGGCAAACCAATCTTCCTCCCGCGCCCTGTTTTCTGCGGGCCGTCGTCTTGGGGAAAGCTCATTGGCTACCGGCGACATCTCTATCTCCAGGTTCGAGATAAGGTGCCATATGGTTAGAGATTCCAAATTTTGCTAAGAAAAAAGACAGCATGCTTTTCCCTGTAGCGCTGAGGTGGGCTAGAAGCTGGCTCGAGCTGCCCCGTCCCGAGGCCTACATAAACATTGGCATCGGCACGGTTGACCCTTTCGTCCTGCTATGATCTGAACAGAGCAGAGCACAGTGTGTATCTTGCCCCAACTCCCACAACCACCGCGAGAATGAGTAACGACACAATCAACTACTATGCGCCCTGGACGCCCATCGGCGGCAACACCGGCGACAATGCCTGGCAGCTCACAGCGGCCTCGTTGGTCGCGTTGCAGAGCGTTCCCGGGCTCGTAGTCCTGTACGCAGGCTGGGTCAAGCACAAATGGGCCATCAACAGCGCGTTCATGGCCTTCTACGCTTTCGGCATGGTCCTCATCTGCTGGGTACTCTGGGGATACCGAATGGGCTTCGGAGACCAAATGCTGCCTATCGTTGGCATCCCTTCCATCGCCGTCGACATCAACTACCAACTCAAAGAAGCCTACTTTCCCGCCTCTGATGTCGCAGTCAACATGCCGCAATCAACCATGGTCTATTTCCAGTTTGTCTTCGCGGCCATCACACTCGTCCTGATTGCGGGCTCCTACCTCTGCCGCATGAGTTTCTACGCTTGGATGATCTTCGTCCCGCTATGGTTGACCTTCTCCTACACCGTCGGCTCCTTCAGTCTCTGGGGTGGTGGATTCCTCTACCAGTGGGGCGTCATCGATTACTCTGGTGGATACGTCATTCACTTGTCAGCTGGCACAGCTGGCTTTGTCGGCGCATGGTGGATTGGCCCGCGTCTTGAGGAAGATCTCAAAGACTGTCAGCCAAACAACATTCTCATGATGCTCGTCGGAGCCGGCATCCTCTGGATCGGCTGGAACGGTTTCAACGGTGGTGATCCTTACTCCGCATCCGCAGACGCCGGCGTCGCCGTGCTCAACACGAACGTTGCAACCGCTATGTCCTCTCTGGTCTGGGTCGGCTGGGACTTGGTTTATTTCCGCAAGCCGTCTGTCATTGGCGCCATCCAGGGCATGATCACTGGCCTCGTCGCCATCACTCCCGCTGCTGGTGTTGTTGCCGGCTGGGGCGCTATCTCTCTCGGCTTCCTGTCTGGTACAATCCCATGGGTCACTATGAACATTGCCGGACGTAGGATGTGGATCTTCAGCAAAGTCGATGATACGCTTGAGGTCTTCCACACCCACTTCGTCGCCGCCATCGTTGGTGGCGTTGGCACCGGTATCTTTGCCACCAACCCAGGCTGTATAGCCTTCGCATGTATCGGTCCAGGCGGTGCTGTCGCTGGCAATCCCAGGCAAATCGGCTTGCAGATTGTCGGCGCGTTGTTCATTATTGGCTGGAACATTGTCTGGACCTCGCTGATTATGGTCTTCATCCAATATGTCTGCCGTGTGAATCTGCGCATGTCGGCTGAACAGCTCGCAGTCGGTGACTATGCCGTCCATGGTGAGGAGCCGTATACTTTTGCGCATTATAATCGCCAATTTTTGCTTGCCGGTCCTCGCGCCAAGACCAGCGATGAGGAAAGTGGTGTGCTTACGGGCAAGGACCCGTATGTTAATACGGCGAACTTGAATACAAGTGGCAGTGATGAGATTGCGGCGGAGAAGAGTACAACTAAGGTGGATTAGATGGTTGGCGATATACATTTGGCGGAGGTTGTTAAGTGTGCATTAGCATCTGACATTGTAATCCTGACTTCTCAGTCTGTAGTCTTTTAAGTAACATCAATTATCTTTTCAGATAGCCTCGACGGGCCCTGCACAAATTCGTGAATGCTCTGCACCGGTGATGAATTCTTTGGCATGTTTGAGACCCACAGGTCAGTAAGGTTCGTTACTTTTTGGGCGATCATTGGCTGATGGGAGCTCAGTTCTGGCCGGCCAATCAGACCCCCTGCCGCACTTTACGCCGACCCAAACGCCGTATCGGAACGAAGCCAAGAAAAAAAGCCCGGTATCATTAGGTCGCTGGTCGGACCACCAAAACTCCACGCCTAGACTCCGGGCCGCTTTTACGGCATCACCATTATTCATTCGAACTCCGGAGGCTGGAGCGTTAGATTTTTTGAGACAGGACTGAATTGGTCATCTCAAAGGCTTGGCCGTGGGTGGCGTTGAGTATTTGTGGGACTGCCTTCCGCTGGTTCTCAACAAGTGCTTTGCCTGTTTTGCGATGTGAGATCTTCTTGTTGATTTCGCGGTGCCGGCTAGTCGCTCTATGCGAGCGATGTGGGACGGGTCAAGATGAGCGGGGGTGATAGGCCACGGGATATGGTCACGTGCTTACTCCTTTTTTCGTATCAATTTTTTCTCTGATCGGTAGGGTCTCTTGGTAGTTTCTTGGCGGCTGCGATTGCCCACTGTTTCGGAGTGGCTTTTCAAATCTCTTCTGGCTGCGGCTCAAGGAGTTCGAGTTCTGGTAAGCTTACCAGTGAAGGTGAACAGTTCTTGCAGAAGGGCTGGTAATCCTTACGAGCTCTGTCGTTAAAACTGAGCTCGAGTGCGGAATAGGAGCTTCTCAGCGTCGCAAACAGAGGGGTCGATTTTTTACTGTTCAGTGAGGGCTGTTCCTGTTTTCCTGATGCTTCTCGGCTACCCGTTTGAAAAGTGCATGGTCGAGGCGAGCGGTTTGAGGCCGGATGGAAAGGCTCCAAGATGGAATTTCTTAACGCTCAATCCATCAGAAAGCCATTAGCAGCAGCAGCAGCAGCAGCAGTAGCATGCCATTATATCTGTTAAAGGCCACGATCTTACCCTTCGTGCTGCATCCGCTTTGTTACGTAACCCATTACCTAAAAGTATACGGGCTACTCAGGCGACGATCAAATTTTGCACGACATGGCACAGCCTAGGCCCTAGGTACCATCTCTGACGTATACACAAATGCAATGTCTCCTCGGAGTCTAAGAGGATAGCTTCTGAGAGTACGAAGTATGAAGCAGAGGAGAAGGTATCCAGTAGAAGTATTAGGTGGCCTTGTGCTTGTACCACACAATGAATTAGCCACAATTGAGTTTACGATGAGATAAGCTAAGTTAAGAGCCTAAAAGGTGCTATTAAGAAGCTTAATTCACTTCCTCCACTGGTGGAATTTCAGTTCTTCATTCTATAGACATACCGGCCTCAAACCATTAGTTATGATAGGATGCTTGAAAATTGACGGTTAGTTTTTCAGGCACTCGCGCCAAGGCATTTCGGGCTAGGTTAGACAGGAACGAGGAGGGCATCGACGAGGGCGTTAGCGCGCGCGCGCGAACTAGGAGTTCCAGCCGGACTGGCTAATCTGGAGGACGATGCGAGCATTAGTTTTTGAGTTATATATGGAATTAGGGTTAATTGTTTGATGTTGGTGGCGCTCGCTCTGGCGGTGCCCGCTTTAATTCCTTCAAGATTTTTTTTCGGCCCACGTGACCCAATTACTAGCCTTAACCTTAAGGCATCACTTTTATGTTTTACTTTGGGCCAATTTGCCGATCTCGAGCTTCCAAATCAACCAAACAGCCCACCTTCCTAATTTCTAAGTCCTTAATTTTATAAGTCAATGACTGTAATGGGTCCCCAAAAGGGTGGAAAGGGCGGGCGACCTCGAAAGAACCCTACTGTTGAAGAAGCCCCGAGCTGTAAACTAAGCGCGAGACTTGCAAGCAAAAAGGGCATTGTTAGAGCCAAGTAGCCGGAAATCCTCGCTTAGCCTTTGGCGGCAAAACAGGTCACCTACCTATAACTCTTGATCGAGTCGGGCCCAGTTCCTTGGGGCGCTAAGATGTGCCTGCAGTTCCATTGCCTGTAAACTTGGACTGGCGCAGATCGAGCGGGGGGGCGTGGAGTTGCAGAAGGGTAAGGGGGGCGGCATTCTCGTGGGGTGGCGGCATTTTTGGGTGGGAAAAATAGTCGAGCTGGCCACATACCTGTAACTCTAGAGGCGTGTGAGAGCGAGCCTAAAAATGTTAGATGGACCTGTAGCGTTCAAGCAGCCGCCTTAGTCGCACGCGAATCAGGCGCGGTTGGCGGGAGTTATATGTGTTGCAAGATGCAGAAAGAATCGGCGCACAATCTTATTCGGTATAGGAATGAGCATTCGATTCCTGATTCCTAAGGCCAAGAACTAAGAAGGATTTAGCGCAAGGCTTCGGCGCTGGCCCGGGCTCGGCTCTGGGCTCTTTTTCCTTCTTCCTCCTTAATTGCTTCTCCAGTACAAGTACGACGCTGCACACCCAACAAAAAGCTCTAATTCACTGCGCTCTCCTTCCTACCTTGCGACTAAAGCGCTACACACAAGCCCTTTTCCCTTCTCGAAACCGCCCTTAGCGTTGCCTCTGCTGCAGACATTGTAGGAGGGAATGAGTATCGCATACAACTAACGCATGTAGGACCTCCAACTGTGAGATTAGTGGACGACTAGTGTACTCAAGTGAAACCAAGAAGGGAATATGGGAACTTAATTCATCGTCGAATTAAACGTGCAAATCAACTGCCCAACAAAACGCAAGGGAAAGGATCTCTGTCTCCAAAAGGAAAAAGGTCAACGAATGTATTTAGGATTAAAGACTTTTGCTTGCAGGTTGGTAAGAATTCCTTAAATAGTCTGCTGCTCGGCTAGATCAACTGACTAGCCAGCCTGGAAATCACCTGACTAGCGGTGAGCCAGGTGGTGCCGCGAAACCCTCCTACAACACATCCCCTAAGCCCCCGTGAAAAGGCCCCTTTTTCTAAGTTCTGCAAGCAAGTTTGTCTTTTGAGATCCTCTGCTCCTTCGCTTTAGGCCCTAGCTTTTATTTTGGTGTCGAGGTCTTTTACTCATTGCGTCTAAACTTAAACGACTTGTTGTAAATAGCTTTGCAGGTCCTAAAATGCAACATAAGCACAATATCCCTCTTTCCCTTACAAAATCTTGCTTTCTTTAGGGAGTTTGCATTGTTAACGGAGTTTGAGGCGTTTGAAACCTTGCAAGACATTAAAAACTTTAAGCATTTACGTGGCGTTAAGGAGTTTAAGGATTTCCTGGGCTAGCTTGCCTTTATTACTTATTACAAGGACTTTAAGCTCTTGTTGTGTTCTGCTGGCAGGCGCTATTGATCCTGCAAACCTTAAGAAGCACCGGGCCCAGCATTTTCTAGATGCAAAGGGGAAGGGAAAAGACGGCGTTGATCTTGAGGGCTATTAGTGTCCTAGGGGAGCTAGAAGTGTCATCCTTCCCCTTAAGTCTAAGTCTAATCTGCTCTTTTGCTGCTCCTAATGTCTTATTGCCCTTCCGCGAACTTGATACTAGACATAATTTGCTGCAGTGCTCTTTGTGTTCTTACGTTATCTCAAACAAGGACGCATACAGGGACGAGGTTTTAAACCTTAAGGACTTTGCCTTGTTTGATTGCTATATAGTTGTAGTAACAGAGCAGCGCTTAAACGCGAACAAGTTCTTTTCTCAATAGAAACAAAGAATGTGGGCAAACAACTACAAGTCAGAGAGCAAGAGAAAGGTGGGACGCTCCTCTTTTGCTATTGCTAATGCTGACTCTGTAGGGACCCCTTTAATGTCAAACATGATTCGAACCTGAGATAAATAAATGTAGTCTGATACAAAGAATGTGTATGTGTTGTCGGATGATGGTAGACCGGAAGCCTCTCAGCTCCCCTGGCCGACGAGCTTGCTTCTTTTGCTCACTTTCTCTATGAATCCAGAGATGGAGTCTGTGCCGAGAATCTCGAAAACTTTGACCTCGGCTTCGAGGTCTCGCACAATCCAGTTTCGCAGCTCTACGGCAACGAGACTATCAACTCCAAGATCCATGATGCGTTGGGTCGGGCCAATGTCTTCTTTAGCGAGGCCGAGGATGCCAGCCAGCCGCTCCAAGAGGGCATCGGTCATGAGCTTTAGAGCCTCGCCGTGAGACGGCGCCTTCCGCAGGAGCTCCTTGATGCCAACCGCGCTGCCACCATTCGCATCTGCACCGGATTCGCCCGTGGCTCTTCCAACCAGGTGAACGAATCTCGGGTCGCGCAGGAAGGCAGGAGGAGACTTGTTGGTGCTCTCGTTGTAGTCGTAGTGGATTCCGATGGCGATCTGGCAGTCGTCTGGTTTGGTTGCCGGCTCGACAATCACTAACTTGAGCAGTCGGAAGACGTGTTCCAGCTTGACCGGCTGGAAGCCTTGTTTGAGCAGAAGCCTCACCACTTCTGGGTTCTCGGCGACGTAGCCAGCGGACTGGATCATGCCCAGGTTCAACGTGGTGCCGCGGAGGCCCTGAGACACCCGATGACGGGCCAGCGCGTCTTGGAATGCACATCCCGCCGAATAGTTTGCCTGGCCAGTATTTCCCACAATCCCGGCGACCGAGGAGAGCAGGATAAAGAAGTCCAGGTCTTGCTGATTGGGGACGAGATTGTGGAGATTGATTGACCCGTCTATCTTGGCTTTGATCACTGCCCCCCATGCCTCATGGGTCATGTTCTCAAAGACAGAGTCTCGGAGGACCATAGCGCTTTGGATAACGCCGCGGATCACGGGCATAGACGCCGCCATGGACGTCAGAGCCTCTTGCAAGGCCCCGGCGTTCGAGATGTCGCAGGAGAACAGGCGGACGTTGATACCTCGCGATCTCATCAGCTCGAGCCAGTGGAATTCCTGAGACTCAGGTCGGGGAATGGAGCGTGATAATATAGCGATGTGGTGGGCACCATGGCTGTGCATCCAAGTAGCAATAACCCGACCCAAGCCTCCAAGTCCGCCGGCAATAACATACGTAGCGTCCGGTGAGAACTTCAGAGGCGGCAACTGGTTAATGGACTGTGATTCATTAGCGTTAGTTTCTCCTCGGAAGAGTGGTATATCTTACCGGAACTTGCATCTCTGGTTCTACCATGAAGACATGATTTCCGACGTCTCCTTTCTGCATGAGACGAAACACTTGAGTCATATCTTCCAAGGCGTGTTCCTTCGCATCGACATGCAGGGCTCCCTGAGTGACAAGGCTAAGAGCCTCATCGAGATGTTTACCATACAAGTCAGGCCGATGCTTAAGAACTGTCGTTATATCGACCGAGAAGAAAGAGAGGCTCTTCTCGTATGATCGGAAGTCGCAAGGGCCACTTTGCCGGGCTTCTTCAGGTAAAGAAAGGTCGAGTACACGACCGAAAGGTGCCATGCAGGCGGAGATGCCGAGCACATCGTCGCCAGCGGTGAGATTCACGAGCACATCAACTCCTCTGCCGCTGGTGAGAGCGTTGACAGCGCCAATGATGTCACCGGATAGAATCCTGTTCCCTGGAATTCCAAACTTCTGACCTGTAATCTCCCCATGGAGTGAAGAATCAAAAGTGAGGAGAATGTTGGCACCCAAGTGCTGAGCAAGCTGAATTGCAATCTCGCCCAGAGGGCCTGTAGCATTGTGGATGAGAATTGACTCCCCCTTTTGCAGCCTAGCAAGGTGCAACAGAGAGTAAGTGATAGTAGGGTAAGCCACAGGTATAGCGGCAGCCGTGGCAAAAGGCAATGACGTTTTCCGAACAGCCGAAGCCTTAGGCACTGGATGCGATGCGAAACCAGCAGCGGTCCAACCACACACAACATCTCCCAGTTGGAATTGGTCCTGGCAGCCAGTGCCAACAGCACGCACTATGCCACTAAATGTGCCAGACATGCCTGAGGCAGAGCCAAAACGACCTAGAGCAATGGAAAGATCCATGGAATTGATGCCGAATGCCTTTGCCTCGATGACGAGTTCGTCTGATTCTGGAGATGGCATTCCCAAGCCACGATCCACCCAGCATATAGAGCCAACATTACCAGGGGCTTGGACGTCCAATTCCTTTAGACCTTGGGCATTGCCGAACTGGCTTAGCTGCGATTGGCTTTCCACAACAACTTCGGATGCATAAAGGCTTGCGCGGTCGTGGCTGAGGAGGCGCGTGACACAGAGAATACCGTCCTTTTCGAAGAACTCCGTATCCTCACTTCCAGACCTTCGGCCCTGTGTCATACTCTGAACGTGTTGGACCATTGCGACCGCGACAGCGGCTTTCCTGCTCTCATATGCTGTTTCATCGCTGTCCATCTCGACAGTTACGAAAGGCAAGTTCGGGTTCTCCGATCGCACGACCCGGGCGAGACCGACAACCATGCTGCTTTGCGAGGGTAGGAGAGATTTTGTGCTCTGACCGCGAGTTATCCACGCAATGCCCTCTACTGCTGAGACTATAGTCTTGATTGCGTTGAAGTCGTCAGAGGTTACGCTTTCAAGCACTGACACCGGGCCATCATCCAACACGACGACCACACTTGATTCGGCGCGTATGTCGGTGAGTTTTCCTGTGTGGACATCGAGACCGGCATGCTTTCTAATGCTTTCGACCAGATGAGGCTCAAAGTTGTCGGATTTGGCAACCAGCGCTACACTCAGTTTTGGTTCGCCCTTTGGAGGTGACCAGGTTGCATGTGTAGCTATGACTCCATAAGGCCCGGTTTCTACCGTATTAAGCTCTGCCCCAGAGAATTGGGCCTCCTTAAGAGCGGCATCCCATTGCTGCTTATTGAGAGTCGGATTGTCATGACGGTCTTCTTCTTCAGCCTGCCACCACCCAGGAAGTGTGCCAAAAAGCATGTTGATGTATAGCTTTGGGTTGATTACATCAACAACAAGCAGAATACCACCAGGCTTGAGGAGACGTCTGATGTTCTTCAGAGCCTTGCGGATGGACTGGGCGACGTGCAGTGTGTTCGTGGCGATAATGAGATCGTAACTAGCTTCAGTGTATCCCTGGGAGATGGGATCTTCTTTGATTGCGAGTTTCTTGAAGTTGACAGGAGTAGTACCAATGTCACTGGTACCCGACGTCTCTTCCGGAAGAAAAGCAGACGGGCTGCTAACGAAATCATAAGCCATGCAGGAGCCTTCGAGGACTTCTAGGACGGGTCTGCAAGGGTGTCCGACAAGGTTTCCGTATTCGAGGACTTTCAAGTTGGACCTTTCGTGCTTCAGAGTCTCAAGATATCGCTGCATGACGCTATAGCACCTCTGAAGATCTGTCTCTTCGAAAACCCGGGCCAGTGCACCGTCTTGAGTCATGAGTTTCATCGGATCCTGGGATCCTTTCACAATCTCAGCAAGATGCGGACCAATGCGAGTGATCAACTCCCCAGTTGCACCCAATTTCTCGAGGTTTTTGGGTTGGTCGTGACCGGCTGACCCATTGATACCATTTGGGATTTTGGTTCCTGCAAATCCATTTGGGATTGTAGTTCCTGCGGATCCATTTGGAAGTTGTTGGCCTGCCTCTGTGTGATACTTGAGCCATTCGAACAGCTTCACCTTGTGCCGTGGTGTATCATCATCCGGCTTCCAATTTTCCAAGACGTCAACGGCGTGCTTCATGTAAGAGATAGAAATCCGTTCGAGTGTCTCTGTTCGAACTGAAGCTTCAGTAGGAATTGTAGTCCCGTCCGTAACGAGACGTCGAAAAGCGTCGCCGGTCAAGATCATTGTTCCTGGCTGACAGACGAATCGGTTGCAGAGGCTGCCGTGCTTCTGCCGCTGGCCTGAGTCTCCGGCTTTGCCCAGACTGGAATAGAGAAGGCCTTTGCCAACAACCAACTCCCTATCTTTACCATCTCCCGATCTGACGCGGAACCGTACATGACACTTTCGAGGGCCTTGGGCGGAAGCGTGGGCTAGAACGGAAAGTCGGGTGCCTGGCGCATGTAACATGTCTCCAGAAATGGTAAGAGAGCCTATGTGTGTCGGCACCATCGTCGTAAGAAGTGCATCAGCTTCGAACAAAGCGCACAGAGGCGTCTGTAAGAAACTGTCGATCGTGGCAGGATGTGCTATCTGCGGTAGCTCATATCCCTTGGGCATGAACTCGGAAGTGTCAGGTACGACAACTTTGCCCAAGGATCGATTAGGCTCGGTGAAGACTTCTTCGATACCCTGGAATGGTGCTTCATAGAAGTAGCCAAGTCCTCGGAGGTCTTCGTACAAGGTGGCGCGCGTCCTTCGAACCCAGGTTGACAACTGTCGCTCCACTTCGTCAAACTCACCGAGCTCGTCCGTTGCGTTATCCTTTTGGGAGCTAGTATCGAGCCCATGGAAAATCCTGACGAAACCGGTACAATTCTCGTTCCAGACCTTGTCGGCAGTGCAGGAGTGGATGGTGAACTTGAAGCGGGATGAGGAGGCATCCGACGAGCGAGAAAGAGGTTCCAGCTCTGTTTTCATCTCGACGCCATCAGGACCATCCGGGACGGCGAGTGCCTTTGTGATGTCAACGTCCTCGAGAACGAATTGATCAATTTTGCGATTAGGCGCCTGCATCAGGTTGTACTCGTTACAGGCTTGTAGGACAGCTGCCAAGAAGCCGCCGGCTGGATACAGAATTTCGGACTGAATGCCGTGGCCTCTGACCCAGGGGAGCTCAGCGGTGCGGATAATGTTCCTCCAGCAAGGCTTCAGCGGGTTCCAGTCCATGGAGGGTACGCCGAGCAGAGGGTGCTTTGGACGGCTTCTAAGACGATAATCGGAACTAATGCGGGATTCGTACCAATACGTGGTGGAGTGATCCCAAGGGTACTTGGGGAGATCGACCATAACTCGAGGTTTCGAGTGGCTCTTGGGGTTGATAGCATTGTAATTCAGTGGGCAACCTCTCGCGAAAGCATTGCCAGCAAGCGAAAGAAGCGACTCAACAGTATTCTTCTGACGCACGATGCTTGGCAAATAGACACTATTGACTTTTGATGTCGACGGCGAGTTTAGAATCTCGCGGAGCGGCCCTGAAAGAGCTGAATGGGGCCCAATCTCAACTATCATGTTGGAGAAATGGCCTTTCCCACTAGTGGCAAGGTCGTTTGCAAAGGACTGCACCGCTTGCAAAAACTTGACTTGCGACACCATGTTGGTAACCCAGTAGTCACCATTGAGTGTCCAAGGACAGTCCAAATGCATGCCCGTGACGGACGAGAAGAATTTGGCCTTGGACAATGGCTGGGGTTTGACGTTGGTCAGAGCACTTCTGTAGTTCTCGGCAACCTTCTCCATATGATGCGAGTGGTACGCCGTGTCGACACGCAGCTTTCTTGCGAAGACGCCAGCGTCAGTCAACGCAGCCGCCAGATAGTCGATGGCTTCGGCATCGCCACTGACTGTGACGCTTGAAGGGCTGTTTACGCAGGCGACGACGGCTTTGCCGAACTCGAAAGGCAAGGCGTCAATATAAGAGGCAGCGGCTTCTTCGGACAGTCCGACAGCCAGCATAGCCCCGTTGTATTGGGGGGCAACTTTCTTCATCTTGCTGCACCAAAAGCCACGATGGAACGAGGCCCTCATTGCATCTTTAAGCGAGAGAGCGCCACATGCGTACGCAGCCGCGATCTCGCCGCTCGAGTGACCAAAGACTGCCTGAGGATGAATGTCCCAGGTCGCCAGCAGCTCGAACACAGCAATCTGTAGAGCCGTGCACAGGGGCTGGGACAGCTCGGCCTGGTCCACGCGCGACGAGTCTGGTGCCTTGCGCATCTCGGCAATGAGAGACCATTGGGCACCACACTCGCGCAGCAGTTCTTCGCAATGTTCAAGAGTCTGGCGGAAGACCGGATACGCATCAAGGAGCTCTTGACCCATCCCAGCCCACTGGGCGCCTTGGCCAGTGAAGCAAAAGGCTATGGTTGAGGTTTCTGGAGGGTTCGCAGTTTGAGAGGTCGTTGAAGAGCGCCCTAGTGCATCGACAAAATCCTGATACGATGACGCCACGACGAAATCCCTGTGTAAGAAATGAGATCGACGGCAGTTGAGCGTATATGCCATGTTTTCCAGCCCAACATCGTTGTGGGAGGTGAGGTATGCTGCGATATCTTGCTTCCGGGCCTGTAGAGCCCTAGAAGTCTTGCCACTGAAGAAGAAAACACGCGGTTTGTTCAGAATTTCAGAATGGTTGCCGTTGACTTGTGCGGGATTTGCACTTGGCACCTGAGAAAGATGGTCGGAAAGGCCGTTACTGCGAAGGTATCCCTCGGCATCGTCAATAATGGCATGGCCATTGGTTCCGCCGTAACCAAAGGCGTTGACAGACGCTCTACGGAAATTTTTGCCAGGAAATGGAAGAAGCTCTGATGATATGCGGATATTGAGCTTGTCCATAGGAATCCTCGGATTGGGGTTGCGGAAATCGAAATTGGGCGCGATCTGAGCATTCTCTAACATCATGACAGTCTTGATCAGCGCAGCAAGGTTGGCGCAACTCTCGAGATGGCCAATGTTACTCTTCGCGGAGCCAATAATGAGCGGGCCATACCCTTCACGACCTTTCCCAATGGTCGACGCAATGGCGCCGGCTTCTACTGGGTCTCCAGCGGGAGTTCCCGTTCCGTGAGACTCACAATAAGCCGTGTCGACCATGGTTAGCCCGGCCCATCTGTATGCACCCAAGATCATATCCATCTGCGCTTCCTGAGATGGCATGGTGATTCCAGGTGTTCGGCCATCCTGGTTAGAGTAGGTGTTTCGGATCACGGCCCGGATGGGATCCCCATCAGCGAGCGCAAGGTGCAGTGGCTTCAGGATCATGGTAGCAACTCCTTCGCCACGGCCATAGCCGGACGCTCGGTCATCAAATGAGAAGGATCGGCCTGATTCCGACAGAAAGCTGAAGACAGTGAGTCAGTACAAAGTTCGACACGGTGGATATTCGCAACGCATCACATCGAACACGTACCCCATGTGTGTCATGCCAACTATAGGCAGTGGATCGAGAATGAGAGTTGCAGCGGCAACGATAGCCATAGAACTCTCTCCAGACTTGATACTCTGGCAGGCTTGGTGCAAGGCAATCATGCTCCCGGACGAACCAGTGTCCAAGGTGATGGACGGGCCTCTGAGGTCGAAGAAGTATGAGATGCGATTGGCGATGAGGGCGCTGCCCGTGCCAATCGTCTGGTACTTGGAAATGTCCTCGGGGTCTCTCGAAGTGATGTACGAGTAGTCGAGGTTGTACAGATTGACGAAGACACATGTGCGGCTGCCAACCAGCGAGCCGGCTGGAATGCCAGCGCTCTCGATGGCCTCAAAGGCACTCTCGAGGGTCAGACGCTGTTGGGGGTCGATAGCTCTGGCCTCGGCGGCCGAGATGTTGAAGAAGGGAGCATCGAAGGCTGCGAGGTCCTCAGTGATGAAGTGACCCCCCTGCACGTTGATTGTGCCGTTCATATCACCTTGTGGGTGCCAGTGTGCATCCAGGTTGAAGCGTCCCGGTGGGCATTTGTTGGACCATGCACTGCGTCCTTCTCTGAGCAGGTCCCAGAACTTCTGGGGCGAATCCGCGCCGCCGGGAAACTTGCACGCCATGCCGATGACGGCGATTGGCTGTGCTTGCAGCGAAGCCTGGGCGCTGTTCATGGACTCAGGCATGGTGGAGATGTTCGAAACTGGCAGTCGCCTTGCTATTGAAAAAGGTTTATCTTTGTTACACGAGCTGTGAGGAGTTGACGGACATGGCTCATGATCGAATATCGATGGCACTGGCGCTTCTATAAAAACAGCTCGACTCCCCTTATCGAGTGCACATGTCGTGACTCCTAGACACTTCGGTACTGTACAAACGTGGGATTATTCGTATGGAATTCACCTCCTCAAGGATCACGTACATCAAGTCGTGTCACACCAGTGATGGGGTGGGGTGTTGCAAGGATCCACGTCTTACGTGGGGCCAGCTCCTTGGATCCAGGGCTGCATAATTTACGTGAATTACCGTTCTTCACGATAGATACGGTTTTGACGTTGGCCAACAGAGGTTCCTGACTGTAAATTACAAAATACACGTGACAATTTCTCGCCTAACTAATGAGTAAAGGGCAACGACCTGTAGGGTGTGCCTTAAATTTAGAAGATATCTTGGAGTTTCTACCAGAAATCAGCAGAAAGACTACATACAATGATGGAAAACTCAATATTAGGCATTAATAACACTGAATTTTATGTATTTACGTGTATAAAGCTTCATCACGAGCGTAAACTTACTAGAGGGGCTCGTATTTTACAGGTAATTTACAATGAAAATCGTATTTTACAAAAATGGTAAATTTACGTCCTACTCAGAAATATGTTTATCTGGCTAAACTTTATCATTCCTGACTGGGGTCTTCTCTGCGCCTCCCCCTTGATAAGAGATAAAGAGGGAGACGAAAACTTTTAGGGGATTTCTGCCTCGTTCTGCAAGTAGACCATTAAAGCAAGCTTCATCCCACGTTCATCGGGTATCCGGATAGGAAGTGGCTTTTGAAATTATTACCTAGAATTGATGTAACGATTAATTTTTGGATTACATGTAACTAGTGCTTTTTGTTACAAACCGATACGCCGTTGTCTATACTTATTTTAGTATAAGTTGGAGTGAATTTAGGCTTATAAATTTCATATAACCAATAGCGGAAGACACGCTAAATCACGTGCTTTTTGTAACAATACAGCAATCAAAAAGTTCAAATTACATAGATTTCACGAAACAATTAGAAAAACGAAGTATCCAAGGTACTAGAACGATGAGACACACCACCACATTCTACGCCGCGTTCGTACCTTATCTTCTACTCAGACTCTTGTCAGTTTGACAAATTTGGATGACGACATTGCTTTTAGGCTATACTTTGAACCCCACGCATCTAGTTACCAAAGTCAGTATAGCGTGCGTAATGACGTTGTATTCGGCTCGGGACGTGCAGGCAAGTTTCAGCCTCGTCAGGCCTGGGTGGTCGTGACATCCATGACTATTGGCTCTAGATAAGACCCACAGGTTCCATGCAGGAGTATGCATTAACTCCATCGTACATATACCCATCAGCAGTTCGCTTTCGTCGCGCATATATAAGCTCGAGTCTTTGCGTGTGGGGGAAGGAGTCAGGCTACCTCACACTACCACGTTGATGGCGCGCCTCTTCCAAATTGGCCCTTCTATTAAATCCCTTATCGATTCCTTCGAAACCAACTTCACCCACTCTCTCACCATCCCAGATCTCTAGACCAAGGTCAGCATTCTGAAAATCCCGCATCGTTCAGACACCCACAACCCGCCCATTCTTCAAGATGGACAGAATTCAACTCACCTCAGGATTCGAAGTCGGCAAGCTTTCCCTGGTTTTCATACTGGGTGGGATTTTGCTGTCGGTTTACAAGATTTATCAAGCCCTGCTGCCGAAACCTCTTCCGGGCATCCCATGTAACAAGGAAGCTCTGGGTTCCATCCTCGGCGACATGCCAGCTATGGTCAAGCATATCTCTAAAACTCAAGAGATGTATGACTGGCTGAGCGAGCAGAACATCAAGCACAACTCACCCGTTGTTCAAATCTTCTCACGGCCATTCGGCAAACCCTGGGTTGTGCTGTCTGACTTCCGCGAGACGCAGGACGTCTTGTTGCGACGAACCAAGGAGTTTGATCGGTCTGACTTTACTGCCGACCTCTTTGCTGGCCTCATGCCGGACCACCACATCCGGCTGAAGACAAACGATGAGTACAAGAAGCATCGGCGCTTGTTGCAGGACCTTATGACTCCCGCCTTCTTGAACCAGGTCGCTGCCCCCCAGGTATACGAAAGCACCATGCGCCTGATCAACTTGTGGCGGGAGAAGAACCGCTTGGCAGGAGGTCGCCCATTCTCGGCTACCAGGGACATCAACCACTGCGCCCTGGATGCCGTCCTGGCCTTTACCTTCGGTACTAGCGTGGACCTTAGTGCAAGCCAGCCGCAGCTTGACTACCTGTCGTCCCTATCATCAGTTCCCCTCCCATCAGGCGACGGTGATGACACAAAGCCGGTTGAGTTCTCATACGCACCACTCAATCCCTACATCGAAGCCATGTTCATCCTTTCCAACAGTCTCGAGACCTCAATGAAGGCCCCGACTCCCAAGTTGGCCCACTGGTTCCTCCGTCAGACGAAAAGCATGAAGACGGCCCGGAAAAATAAGGAGGAGCTTCTCGCTCGTCAAATCGATGAATCATTGGCAAGGGTGAAGGGAAGCTCCGATGACCATGTTGTGCGGTGTGCCGTCGATGACATGGTACGGAGGGAGACCGGACTGGCAGCGAAAGAACAACGTGAGCCAGCCGTCCACACGAGAGTCTTTTGCGACGAGGTAAGGACACACACCCACACAAAAGGTTGGCGAGTCCCGAGTCACTGACACAAGACACACAACCAACAGCTCTTCGGCTTCATCCTAGGCGGCCATGAGACAACCTCCAACTCCAACCTGTGGGCCGTCAAGATCCTCGCCAACCACCAAGCGGAACAGAACAAGCTTCGCGCCAGTCTGCGGGCTGCAATGCCAGCAGCTGTCGCCGAGGGCCGCAATCCCACCGCGCAAGAGATTATGCAGGCGCAGTGCCCGTACCTGGATGCGAGCATCGAGGAGCTGTTCCGGGTGTCGCTGACGGCGCCGGCGTGCGCACGCATGGCGATGCGCGACACGCAGATCCTGGGGCACCACATCCCCAAGGACACCATCCTCTTCATGGTGTGGAACCGGGCCGACTACGTAGCCCCCGGGTTCTCGGTCGAGGAGGCGCTGCGGAGCGAGAGCTGCCGGGCGGCCGAGAAGAGGGTTGGCGTGGCGGGCGATGTGTTCGACACGGCGGCGTTTGTGCCCGAGAGGTGGCTGGCGAAGGCGGAGGACGGCAAGGAGGTGTTCGACGCGACGCGTGGGCGCAACATGATCTTCAGTCTCGGGCCGCGGGGCTGTTTCGGCAGGAGGCTGGCGTATGTCGAGTTCCGCATGCTGGTGGTGCTGGTGGTGTGGAATTTCCAGCTCAGGGTGCTGCCGCCCGAGTTGAATACCACCAAGGCCTATGACAAGTTGACGAGACAGCCTCAGGATTGCTATGTCAGGCTGTCGGAGGCTTTGTAAGGTCGCAATGTGTCGAGCGTTCGAAGAAATCGAAAACCTTGAATGAGTGCTTTCGTCCTAAATTTGTTGCTGGCCTTGAGCGTATCATTCGTACCAAGGCAAGATGATCTGTCTGTTCACATTTAGGTCAGAGTCTAGGGCAAGTAAACATCCACAAATAAGCCTCCATTAGCGACGATCCCACACGACGTTTGGCTACTGCACTAATGAGAAGTGAATTGCCGGGGCCTTTGCTACCTGTTCTTCAATTTGAGGCCACGGCGACCGGCAAAGAAGACGCGAAGTCAGGCTACCTCGGCACAGGTACTTCATCCTACCTTACAGGAAAAGGAGGGGGGTTTTTAACGGTCAATTGATGATCCAAAAAAAATTTTTTAAATGGTCTAGTATTAGTCTATTTTAGTGATAGTCCCGTTGTAGCGTTATGTTATGTTACGTACTCTTCTACTACCCGACTACTGTCATGTAGTGTGTTCTATAGCTTTATTTAAAAGAGACAACTGAGCCCCAGTGGAAAACCTCTGTAACTGTATCTGTTCTTACAGGCCTTCTCTTGTTCTTATGTCCGTAATACCTATACTGCTAGGCAGCGCCACCTCCCCATCCCTCTATCCTAAATGAAAGCGTAGCCTGCCTGTGCCATTTCACTGGCGGAGCTGAGGAATCAACATCCATAGCTTCTCCTAGGGCTCTCGTCCTCATCCAGTCAGCCCTGTCATCAATGTAAAGTCCATATGTGAGGCAGTAACTTCCGCTATCGCATGCTGTGCTATACCTAGAAAACTGATAAAGGATTACTATATCTCTAATCAAACTTCGGCTAGTATATTCGCTCTTAAGCTACATCCTCTCTGCAACAATCTTTATTAAGGGAAGTTGGATAACTTAAGGTAAAGGAAATCCTTTGGCTTCTTTCTAATTACTGGCCAATATGTTTAGCTTTACAAGGCAACCTTCTCGTCTGGGATTTGGTAAGATCATATTTTATTCAATCTAGCTCCTACTAGGAAATAAAAGACTGTAAACTCAAAATTCATGTGATATTATTGTTCCATACCCCAGAATTCCCACCCCAATTCGCCGTGACAAGCCCAACTCCTGGTTGCGGTAGGGGCGGCCATGGTTGCCCATTGACGACAACACTTGAAGCATCTGGTTGCCAGTGTTGGCTCGACTGATAAAAACCATTATTCACCGGCGGCTCCGGCGGCGCCTGGGCACTATACCACTCAACCTTAATAGGATTATCCTTGTTGACTCTCTGGCCATTATGCCATAGCTCGAAGCGGATGTCTGCGGGGCCCAGCGCAACTTTAATGACATAGTTGATGCGGTGGTACTTCTGGCCAGTGTTCCACCAGTGCCGGTTTTTGAGTTTGAAAGATGTGAGAGGGAAACTGGAAAAGTCAGAGGTGATTTCGCAGAGGGTTCGGCAGGCTATGCGTTGGGTGTTAGTGGTATTGAGAGGAAGGGGAGAAGAGGACGCACAGGCGTTCATGACCAGAGGTAGCCTCTCTCTGTCGATCTCGCTTGTCACAACAGCGGTCGGAAAGATGCGGGGAGGATTTGGGGCGAATTGGCTTGCTGGAAGGCATTTTTGGAAGAATTGCCTTACGATTGGGTAATCGATTGAGACGGGTTCTCCCTATACACCTATTAGCTTCTGGAACATGCCATGTGAATTTGTAACTCAGTTACCTGCTTGATAAACCAGCTAATACAGTGCTTGACGTACAATTTCCCATCAAAGGGATCTTTCTCCGTCTTCTGACCGAAGTGTTCCGGGTTCTGCGGGTTGTAGAGCTGTTTACATAACGTCCCATATGAGGCACGACAGCATCGCCATCCTAACACAGATTTCCCGCTCTTAAGCTTCTGCACTCTATCGGCAACGATCCCCTTGCAGACGACGAGTTGTGGTTCAGGAGCTACCCGGACTTGTAGAGAGCGAGTATTGGGGAAAGGGGCGCCGCCAAAGGAGTAGCGCTCTCGGAGACGCCTTTGGACGTACGCAGAATTTCCGAGGCCACCGGAGAGCACGAGATGGGCCTGCTAACGGTCAAATATTGAAAATAGCCGGTAAAATTCGGAAATAACATACAATTTGTTCTGTCGGAAACTTTTGCTGTAGGCGAATGAATTGCTTGTCGATTAGCTCGAATAGTTTTGTAATCTGGAAGTGTTAATTACGCTTCTGTTTGGAAATCACTCGATTAAATTACCTGTGCGTCAAAGTAACCCTGGATTTCGTCTCTACATTGTAGTTAGATAGTCCGGTGATGCAAATTGCTTCTTAGCGAGCAAACTAACCTCCTAAATTGCATCTCTCCATAGCTGATTCCTGCATGATTGTTCACATAGTCACGGCGAAGCTTGGGTATGGCAACAGTGAAGAACTCCGTATCATCATCTGAAGAGCCGTATTCGCATTTGGCGTTCTGATATTCCTTACTTTTAGCCATCTCCCAAGCAATATTATCTAATTCCTTAGGCTGGAACCCAGTAGGTATGATTCGATTCGCCACCTCAAGCCGCTCCCGTGCAGAACTTTCGAAAGCTGTGTCAAGTTGAACGGATCCGATGGTAGCACCTTGTGGCAGATTAGGGACTGTGGGTCAATGAAATAGGATAAAAAAAAAGAGCTGACATACCCTGGACGACATCCATTTGCTCCAGACTCAGAGCACCAATTCCGCCAGTGTTTGTAACCCTGAGAATGCAAAGATCCTAGAAACACCAATCAGAAACCCCACTGGAACAAGAGGGATTGGGCTATCAACTGTCGTTCCACCTCCAACATCACAAACCAGAAGCACTTCTCTCTCCTAGCCAGATGGTTAGTTTGTGGATGCTAATAGGTTCCGAGAATGGAATCTATACTTTAAACAACTTTGGAAATACGCGGGCAGTGTGTACAGCAGCTGCCTCAGCTTCCGTCAATCCAATATCAGCCCTATGATTTGGATATCTGCCGAAGCCAGCGCGCTCAATGATCGACCGGAATCGTTCAACGGTTGGGACCGGCTTCCAAGTGGTCGGGACGCTAAAAATAAACTCGATATTCGCATCCTCCCATCGACTTGCCAGTTCGCCTTGCAACTTCTGTTGAATGGTCTGGTATAAGAATATGAAGAAATCGCAATACCTCCACGATATGTCAAGTGATGTTCGTTCAATACTGGAACTAAGACTTACAGTCGCTCAACTTCTTGAATCGATTCTGGACATACGCCTTGCGTCTGCAAATTTCTTCGAGCCTGCTGAAGCCTGTCCTCATCCAGAAATGTCTTGAACCATTCCTTACATTCCTTGTCCTCACTCATCTGCTCAGTGGGCTTTTCGGAAAGGAAGCCCCACGACGATGGGGTAGTGGAATTTTTGGGGTACACAAGTACAGTAGGGACCTGCATAAATGCGTGAGCATTTTACCTGTATGGAAATACGGGTTTCAATCGGGATAGCTGCATCTGCGCCGCGACGACATACCTTGTTCTCAATTGCATTCGCTCTTCCGGGCCATTTTTGAAGCCATCGAACCGTCTCCTCTCCTGTTGCCACGTTGCAGAATGCGACGCCTGTACCTATGTAGAGGGTTAATAAGAAAACACACCAAGAGAATGATAAATAAGATCATACATGTCATGCCAAAGTCAATAGCGATGACCAAGTCAGGTCGTGTACTACTGTCTGACATAACTGAAAATGCAGGAACACGCAAACTGAGAGAGCGGAAAGCGGGGGAGTGGACGCGATCGTAGAAGACGAAAGAGAACGTGTAGCTACGGAGTTAGTATATACAGGCAGGAGTAGCCCGATAATTGCACTATTAAAGCTCACATTCCGCTCTTGTCTTATAATCTTTCAATTTAGTCATCTAGGGCGTGAATATGATCCATAGTACAATTGCCGTCGACTCAACGCCACTCAATGTCGTAAGACAACTAGGGGAAACCATCTAGGGTGGCTGATTTTGTACAATTGCCGGAAACCATGTTCCCGCCTTATCAATTTAAGCTGCGACAGTCTCGACCCAACGCCACTCAATATTGTACGGAAGCCGTCTTGGGCGGCTGATATTGCCTGGACCCGCGGGAGCCGAAATACTAAACCGTAAACGGAATAGCCCTAGATACGGAATGGGAGGTACGAGAATTGTGATTAGTTAAGGTTCAAGTAAATACAATTCTTTTAACCTCTTCCAGGGCGTCCTGCAGGAGCTGAGATGGCCTGAGACTTTTGTCCTTGGTTCGCTAATATTGCCCGATAACAGCTACTTCGAGGCGCGGGGCTGTTTGGTGTGACAAGACTAGGTATGTTCAGCTAGTTAGCTCCAATTTTCAACTAAAGAAGAGGACTGGAACATTCTCCGCGGTAGATCACCGAGGGTTTTATAGTTCCTCGTCTACCTTTAAAGCGTCACAATTGTCCAGCTCTTCACAGAAGCCCTGGATTACCGTCGAAGATTCCTTAAATTTCTTCTATCTCATCTTGTTCTTCTTTCTACTTAAATTTAATCTTAACATGGACGGCTCAGATCCAACCACTACAGCACTCGACACCAGCACATCAGTCCCGACAGCCTCAATCACAAACCATAGCTCATTTGCTCCGACAAGCTCAGGTACAAACTCTACATCTTCCAGCCCCACCACTTCCGCAACGCCGTCGCAAACAAACCCAACCACAACAGGAATTAGCTCTATCTCCCCTCCCGCAACGACATCGCCAACAGTAATCGCAGCAGGGAATGTCTCTCCTGGGGCTGCCATTGGAATCGGAATCGGATGCGCTCTGGTTGGTGCCTTACTCGCGGGCCTGATTGTCTTCCTACTCTCCCGCCGAAAACGACTACCAGCTTATCCGCAGCAGCATCTTCCACCAAACGGAAGAGAATATGGTAAACAGGAGAAATATGGCATGACCGCCACGAGTGCGCCTGTCCGAGGTGGTGTGGTGACGAATATCGACCGTCTCTTGCCTCAACCCGCTGAGGACGATGCAATTATCGGAGCACTATCCAAAATCCGTGATGGTATTAAGAACCACGCCCAGAACTATTACCACAACGCTCCCGTCAGGCACGACGCGGTGGATGAGGCCAGGCTCGTTGAGCTGGCCAACACAACCACGATGCCAGCTTCTGCCATACGAAACCTTCTCCTGAATCCAGCGACACGTGTGCCCACGATCAGGCTTTTCCTTGGGCATTTGATACTCTCGAGGTGCACTGAACGAGCTGATGGGGGGCTCTCATTCCTCCCAAGCGAAATCTCTAATCTCGCAACCTTTCCAACAGGTACTGGCGGCATGACGGCTTGTAAGTCTGACCCCTCAATTTCTCAAACTTGACTCCAGGCCCTTCTAACAATCCAACCATAGCTCAAGCGGCCTTCTTCAGTAAATGGAAGGTCATTTCGGGCGCGCTGCTCCAGCAGAAGTACGGACACCAACTTGAAGAGAACGATCCACGTAATGGCAGCATCGCACAGGCCCTCGCGGCAGCTGAACCCATACTTCATCCGTTCATCAACCCAAGTATAGACATGAATGCACGTCGCCGCAATCTCGAGGGCATCATGAGGCGCGCGGCCCAGTTTGCGTTCCTGCTGTTCTCACAACCTGGGTCGTTCCAGTTCGATTACACTGGCACGGGACAGCGCGACAGCCTGCTCGTGTTCCCAGCATTGCTGCAGACGGCCAACGACGAAGCAGAACCTATCTCGCCGCCACGGGTGTTGAGTGAGAAGGAGGCGGTAAGTGGATTGGGTGTGTAGGTTTTGAGGAGGCGTTTGTGGCGGGTTGGGATGCAAGCAGTTGGAGTGACTTTGGTGTGTTTTGTTTTATTTTGAAGGTAACAGAAGAGCGCCATGTGCCGGGGCGTCTTGTCTCCGGCCCTGCACCTGGACTGGGCAGATAGGACTCTAGGCACTCTGCAGCTGCACGAGAACTTTGCGAGCCCGATGCAGTCGGTTGTTAATAATATTCTTAAATTTAACTTTTTATTTATTTTTATACACCTAATAAGATCGAGATTTAGTAAGCATTAAGGCTGGGTGATGGTGGTGGGGAATGAATAGTTTGCGGTCGCTTAACAAACATGGGCTGGGGTATGGTTGTGCCGTAGAGGGGTTTGGCCTCGATGATGCTCCCGCTGCCCGGGTTCACAAACCCCGCCGTGCTATGCCGTGCCGTGCGCTTATCACAAGCCCTCTCTGCCTTTCAGCTCCTTCCAGCCTCTTTCAGCTTTAAGCCCCTGAATTGATCTCAGTGCGAAATGGACGAATGTTGATCGGGCATCCTTGCAGCTGAAAATTGTGAGGTGGGTGTCTTACGGCGCGAAACTAGTACTACAACTAGAACAGTCTAGAACTGTTGCTTTTTCGGCCAGGCATCACTCTGCTATCACAAGTCACTTTCGCGCCCACAGTCCGCGCATCCTAGGAATCAGGATGCTTTGCTGTCGCATTGTGGTCCGATTGTCTAGCAGAAAGGGTCGCCCAAACGATTTTTCCATATCCATGGATTAAGGCCACGATTCTCCTGATCGTGACTCGGACGCTGTCGGGCCTTGCCGTCGTCCATCAACGCCACGTCCCAACTCTCACCCCCGCACCTTTCGCGATCCTCCTATTTGTGCATTATCATCTCGCACCGTGGTCCCAGCATCACGATGGCAGATCCCATCAGTGCGAGTGCCGCCTTTGCATTTCTCAACAGCGCCTTCAAGCTCGCCGAGTATGCTGTGAAGTTCAGCGCAGTCGAGTCCGAAAATGGGGTGTTCGTACGCATGATCCAGCGAGTTCGCCTCGACCTGGAGGAAACGGAGCGGCTTCTCTGTGTCCCGTCAGTGAAGGAAAAGCTCATAAGCACCCCGGGGAAGTTGCCATGGATTAAAGGCGTCGTCATCAGCGCCAAAAGCGCTCTCATCGACATTGGGAGATGGGTGGAGCGAGTTAGAGCAGACAAAGAGGGATATGGAAGTATCTCATGGGAGAATAGGGTTAGGTGGGTTTTCAACGACCATGATAAGTTAGTAACTCGAAGGATGGAACTAGGGACATGTCATCAGGCTCTATCGACTGTACTGTTATACTTGGCTCCGCTGGAAAAAACGGAAACCCCAGTGGATGCAGCACCCCCAAAATATGATGATTCTACCTTTTTTGACGACTTTCTGAGCCCGAGACAGAAAAGGCAGAAAGCTTGGGATACGAAGAAGAGTTTTGGAGCAGAGAAGAAAGATGAGGGTATTGTCTCTCACGTATGGTGGTGTGACGAGGACTACTGACACTGACATGCGCCTTTTAGAAGCTTTTAATGGAGGAATGTGTCAACCCATGCAAGCACCTATTTCTGTATTCTCTACTTCACAGCCCATCGCGTTGAAGGAGGCTGGAAGCGGAGGAGATGTCAGAACATCAGGCGATACGAATTCTTCCCAAACTTTGAGCCTACCTTCCGCTTCACCGTGGTCTACTACAACAGGGAGAATGTCTACATCGTACTTCCCTCCCTCAACTATCGAATCGAATCCATTTCCAAATTCAACGCCAATGACCTTGCTCTCCGAGTCTGCAACTCAAGAATGGTCATTAAAATCCGACGAAGCACCGCCAACTCTGCGATCATCCTCTGGATCTGTTATCTCTAGGCGATCAGTATCACCTTCGATTCCCGTTTCTTCGACGTGCTCGCTAATGACGGTGCCATCATCTGTAACATCTCCAATACCCTCGGGGACTCTAGCACACTCACCAGGATATGGTGAACAAGCGAACATTCCCGTCTCGACAACATCTACTTCATCTTGGCCAATCACGGTTCCTAATCAGTCAACGTTGGCGGCTCAGCAAACCGACAAGATGACTTCACTGCGATCTCTTGATCCATCTAGCAATTGGGTATTTCCTCAAGCATTGTCCTCCGCTAATCCGCTACCGGCATTTCAACCTCCAACATCACAAGCTCATCAATCTTTAGAAGGCACAAATGCTTGTATGTCCGATATTTATCCCCAAAAAGCTCCTTCTCATCAGCCCACCTCCTCAACATTGCCGCCAGTGTCATGTCCGACATCAGAGCAACAATTCAGCGCAACAAACTCCTTGGGCCCCATAGATCCATTTGAGCTTTTTGCAGAATCGGATGCACAGGCTATCTCAACCCGTTCACAAGACCTGCATCCAGTAACAGTTGAGTCAGTTTCTGCCATTCAGCACCCTATATCTTTGCAAAATCGGCCGGTCCCCCCGAAAGCGTGCGAAAGCTCCGCCCAAACAGACACTATAGCCGAAATGATGGGCGATCTCTTAATACGTCACCAGGAAAACCATAGTTCGCTGGCCGATATACCCAAAAATATTTCTATTGCACAATCACCGTCGACCGATTCATTCAATGAACTGACGGTGGCAGTTCCTTCCTGGCAGGAGATGCCGACTTCTCAGTCCAAAATTCCAGGAGATGCAATAAATAGACATGCCACGTGGTCGATTTCCGCGACAGAGGTACCAGCAGAACCGTACTATGCTGTAGAAAGATCGCAGAATCCTCCTCCTCAATTTGGCGGTGACGCTCCTACATCCACCTACGCAGAGATGCCCTCGCATGCTATCTCACAAGTTTCTCAAACCCATCAGCAGTCCCCTCCATCCATTCAACTCCAGACTCAATCCCAATTAAAACCCCAGTATCAAAGCCACTACCAACCATACCGCCCTCAGATACCAACACCGGGCTCTCATACGAGTTTTTTGAACCCAATAAGCACAGCTACACCATCCCCAATTTCATGGCAGGAACAACAATATCAACAGATAGATCAAATGCCCATGTCGCCTCCAACACAGGAAGCCACTACAGCGCAACCAACGGAATCAGCCATGGAACAGAAGTCTTCATTCTCAAGGCCAATGACTTTAGGGGAAACAAGGAGGAGGAATCAGAAGGCTCTCCTTGATTTAATAGGCCGCGGGAGTTCCGGGTGATAGTTCTGGTTCGAGAAGGAATATGGATGAAGATCTTTCCGGTCTCAGTACCGTCTCATAGGCTGTGGCGGGGAGGGTTTTGAGAGGGTTAGAAGCGTTAGTTCGCCTTTGTGTGGAAGAGGGCAGATGAAACTGAAAAGCGCTGATGACAAGCGACAAAGCCAGCCGTAGCGAAAAGTTCTATTGTCGCTAGCCCCAGCGGTCTTAAGTGACAGATACTCAAGGCTTGAAGCAGCACGAACTTTTTGGCACGTACACTACGTAAAACAGCGGCCAACCCCCTCTCCGCAGAGTAGTAGTCAATTTGCCGTTTGGTTGTTTAAGATAGTTTATAAATGAATTAAAAAAGTGTAAATTATAAAAACGCCAATTTTAAGTATTAAAAAAAGGGTAATTATATAATAGTTCACACGACTAATGCAAAGCTGATCGGAACTTTTGGTGAATTAGTACATATATACCTAAACCCTTAAAAACACTTGAGATACAGTTGATCCTACGTAAAGTGGACTCTGACGGCGAGGGAGCAGGCGGTTCGCCGCCGAGCAGTCCTTGAAGCAGCCGTAGCAGCTGTAACGGTGGCATGAGCGACGCGACAAGTGCGGCGATGACTATACCAGCTACCCCACCTGAGACTATAGGATGCTAGTAGACGAATCTAAAGGATGAATTTGAACAACTAGCCGCCTATTTGGCTAAAGAAAGGGCGCTAAAGGCAGCCAGCAATACCTTCAAGCGGACTTACAACGCGGACACTAAACGCGTTAATAAACGGGCAAATACGCTCATAATACACGCCTTGCAGGAGGCTGTAGAGAAGCTAACTGTAAAAATCGAGGCCAAATCAGCTGGACCGAACGCAGCAGGGCTGTCAGGGTCCTCGTACGCAGCAGCAGCTTAGCAGGGAGCAGCTGCAGTGCTATAGAACTGCACAGAGAGCTTAAAGCTAGTGCCTGCCTAACACAAGTGCGAAGTTATAGTCTTAAGAGGTAAGGAGACTTTAACACAAATGCAACGCTTAAGAAAAGAGCTAATAAAGCAGCTAAACAGTATGGGAATAAGGGGTTAAATAGCAGTAGCAAGTTGCTTGCTAAGCAGGGATATTGTCCTTACGACAAACAAAAAGACTCATATACCGTAGCTTATAAACCGCCTGCGGTCTTTAAAGGACGAGTGCGAGTGAAACAATAGGAGTTTGTGGTTCTGGTGCATAAAATTAAAGTTGCTTAAGCCCAAGAGACTATATAGACTATAAGACATTTACAAACAAAACCTAAAGCTATAAGGCACTATAGAGATTTTACAAGTAGCTTAGACAAAGAAGCTCCTTAAGGTAGGCTGTAAAACTAGCCTGCAACATATTAGTATTGTAGAGCTAGAGCAAGCTAATGTCCTTATACAAAGCAGCTTAATCTAAGACTACCAGCTATATAATGTGGAGGGAATGAATCGATGTGCCGTCAAAGTGCACGATTATCAGGACACTAGGTAGGACAGCGTACATGCTTGAAGCCACGGAATAACTGGCAATAAGAAGGCAACGCTCAGCGCAGTGCTCAAAACATATAAAAGAAAGGACTCAATTCCATGTCCGTAAAGCTTCCTATCGGAACCCGTAAAACTGATCTGTGTTACGGACCGCTTCGCGGACCATCCAAACCCTGGGATGGGCAGTTTGAATAGGCGGTTGGCACTTGCCTTTACAGGCAGGTTTACAGGCAGGCTAACAGCTGTTGCGGACACAGCTAATTACGGACCGTAACCGTTAGCGACCCGTTAGCTAACCCGTTAGCTAACCTGTTAGGTAACGCACGTGACTATTAATTGTATATATATATATCCCTTCTACAGCACCACTCCTTCCCTTCTTCTTTCTTCCTTTAGCTTTAGATTCTTGTATTTAGAACTGCCAATTGTACAGGTTGTCGCCCAGTTCCTGCGTGACTATACCTCGATTGATTGAGTCCGTGACAATCTGCGTCCGGAAACCCGTAAAACTGTCGAAGCACCCGTAAAATCCTGTGATGCTCGAAGGTAGTCTACGAGCTAGCTAAATACATCAACGCTCCTGGTATGGGAACAACTGTTTCCTAAATCAGCTGACCAACAGTTGAGTCAACAGAACCACGTAACCGCTATCGTCGACAATCACGTGATTTTGAAAGGGGATCACGTAACCCTCTCACACTATCGCTAAAATGAACCACACAATTTCGTATGTGCGTTCCCATACAAATGCAAAGGTTTTATGATGCTGCACTCCACCTTCTCAAAAAATATTATTATAAACTTATTGTAACATTGTTTTTATGGCTAGCATACCCTATGTATCTCAATTATATCTAGGGTGTGTTACGGCTCTGATAACTGCAGTTATCACGGGACACTACTACGACCTTTGCGGACAGGCTTACGGATTGGGGTTATGGGCGGTTAGCTATGGGCAGTTGGCAGTTAGGTAATAGACGGTCCATAAGCGACACGTGACCCGCAAGGGGCTGTATGGTCCCGCCCGTAAACCACCTTCTCTCTCTCCCTCTTTCCTCAGCTTTAGATTCTTGTATATAGGACTACCAATCGTACAGGATGTCCCACATCCTCGTGCTTGACCATACCTCGATTAGCTGAGTTCATGACGGGGTGTCTAGTTGTGTATAATATTGCAACCAATTTCCATAACTCAAGGAATAAAGGTGCTAGAAACTTCACAAAGGCATAATGTTAATCGCCCGGTATACAACGATTAGTTTATAAATTACTACGTTCAAATATCGTGGCGTTGTGAAGTGGAGTGAAAATAACCGATTTTCTGCATATGGAACACTATACAAAGCACGTGATTCATTTTACCGATGCGAACGGGCTGCCGTACTGATATGTCTGCGCCGCAAGCGAAAAGGATTTGGGGGCGGAAGCACGGAAAATGATCGCCCTTAGGTAAAATGCATCTTAAATCGAACTACGAGGCGAACATCTCCATCGCGATTTTCAATTCGCAACACAACCTGACGATTGTGTTGCTTGGGATATAAATGAAGAGGATGAATCATGGCATCAAATCAGTTGTCCGGGAACCAGAATGTCCAAGTTGTTGAATCAACGACCGTACAAATCAAGTCCGAAGAATCCGGAGGTCAGACTTATGGCGACTACCCCACGTCAAACATCACTGCTTCAACAAGTGCACGCTCTCCCATCAAAAGTTCGAGAAGTAATCCAAACCTGCCAATTCAATCATGTCAATTATGTCGTCGAAGGAAGATTCGCTGCGACAAGTCCACGCCTAGCTGTACCCAATGCTTGAAAGCTAACACTGAATGCGTATATCCAACGCGCAAATCCCGCTCGTCCACGTCCGCACTCAAAAATTCAGTTGGAGCACAAGGCAGGGAGGAACAACTCTTGAAAAGGATAAGCAAACTGGAGTCTGCCATTCAAGGCCTTAAGGTCCAAAGCGCGCACGTAGCTGCTCCCGATGGTGTGAGTACATCAATATACGATATCCAAGACTGCGAGACATGAGCACCTTTAACAGTTGTAGGAAATCGCTGACCCGCTTGGGAAGCTGACTATTGGTAAGCCATATCTAAGTGATGGCTTCTGGGGTAGTAATGAGGTATGAGCCTTGTGATGTGTAGCTGACAAATGTTAACACCTAGCTTGCAGCTCAAAGAGCTTCTTGATGACTCTACCGACGCCATGGAATCTGAAGATGGAGAGAGCCCATTACTAACGACTACACCCAGAGGAGCAGATTTCATATTCGGTGTTAGCCCGATTTTTGAAGACTTATCCTTCTTCCACCCCCCATTATCCCAGGTCTTACATTATTGGCAAGTCTACCTTGACAATTGCGAGGGTCTTTTGAAGCTTATACACACCCCCACTGTTAATGCAATTATCCAAAACGTAGTCAGAAATGACTTCCATAGTCTTGAAAAGAGCGACGAGCTTTTGATGTTCTGCTTCTATTTTGCAGCCATCACCAGTCTCACTGAAGATGAAGTCTTGCGCCAATTTGGACAGGAAAGAACATCCCTGCTTGAAAGGCACGAGCTTGCTATCAAGCATGGCCTAACACGAGCAAGATTTTTGCAGACACAGGACTTGAAAGTCTTGCAAGCGCTGGTGTTGTATCTTGTATGTGCTATCGGAATTAAAGAGAAAAGAAGGTGCTGACCCTTAAACAAGACATGCCTCCCAACTGCAGACCCGACAGTAGCTGCTATTGTGTGGAACATGCTTGGGCTTGCCTTTAGAATTGCCCAAAGTATGGCTATCGATCGTGACGGCGAGCTCTTCCAAATCAACCCATTCGATACAGAGTTACGACGACGCCTGTGGTATCAACTCCTATTTCTGGATCTGCGAGCTGCCGAGGCAAGAGGCTGTCTCTCGGCAGTCCTGCAATATGACACCCGACCTCCTACACATTTGAATGATAGCGATATCTACCCCGAGATGACAGAATATCCTAAGCCAGCAACAGGCTTGACAGAAATGACAGTCCCATTGATGCGCTATGAGGTCCTAAGACTGGGTCGACGCCTTCAAGCTACAGGCTGTAGAGATATAGTCATCTCCCCGCAAGCCAAGAGAAATCTGATCGAGAAAGTCCAAAAAGATATTAATGAGAAATACATGCAATACTGCGAAGGCGCTGGCCCATTCTATGAGTATGCTGCCAAAGTCGTGAACTTGATGATTGGCCGCACGAATTTAGTCGTCTACCAAGACAAGATACAGGCGGCCTCACAGACAGATAGGGATTGGTTGTTTAACGTGTGTATCCAGATCATGGAATTCTACCATGATATACGTAGGAATACCACCTGTCGTCGATGGACATGGCTTCTGAAAATCCACGTAAGACTCTCATCCCTCCCTTTGCCTAATATACCACCAACACCCCCCTCTCTGGGGGGCTCCCAAAAATCCCAACAATCCCCGTTGAAGCTGCATGTTCGCCGCTGAAAGACACAACAGATCCAATGGCACGCCATAGCCTTTGTCCTTAGAGAACTCTGCGACCGCACCCCTGGCTCATCGCCCGACATCGAGCGTGCCTGGCGCGTTGTCGACGCTACTTCTGAGGAATGGAAGCCTCCTCCTGATAGCGCAGGCACGCTCGTATACGACTCCGTCAAGCGCCTTCTTGCAAAAGCTCGGCGCCGACGGGAGAGGTACAATCGTGCCTCGAATGAGAGCTCGCTGTCGCCTTCCGCGTCTATGGACTCGTCGGCGACGGGTTTGAGCCCGCCGTTTACGAATAGTTCGTCTGTGGGGTCTGCGGCGCAGCAGGTGCAGCAACAGCAGTTACAGGGCCAGTTGCCATTTGAATTTCCCGGGGGGTATTCGGATTCGATGTTCAACGCTATGGCGGCGGGCGTGGATATGAGCGAGGGCGCTGGTGTCGGCTTGGGTGGAGGAAGGCTTGAAGAGAGGCAGCTGTCGGGATATGATTTCCAAACAATGCAGTCTCTTGAAGATATCACGAGTTTACCGGAGTGGTTCTTTCCGAATATGAATGGGCCTCCGCCGGTGCAGGATTTTGATATGAGCTTCTTCAACACGGAAGATGTTATTAACTTTGCGGGGAATTAGTTTGGTGATGTATTGATTAGCAATATAATAATCGGCAAATTGCTAAACTAACCCCAGCTGGAATATCTTAACTAATACCTGTCTAAACTACTTGACCCCGTGCCAATTTTGACAACTTTAATGAGATCTTTCTTCTGGTTTACGTAGATCTTAGTACTATACAATAAATATTGAGTAGTCAAATCGTCGTGAGAGAAGGTAACGGAGCGGACTAAATCTGTATGACCCTCAAGCGTCTGTAAGCATGGACTCCAATTTCTTCCCTATTATCGGACTACTTGTCATCCATGATAGTTCTTCATCCCGAAATAATGTTTTTATCGTACTATTCCTTGGGCTCATCATAAGTGCAGGAACGTACACTTGGAGTGGTGCCTTTTCGACAATTGATTTGTTGTAAAGAAGAAAGCGTTTTGCATCTTGGATCATAGCGAGTAAAGTGGGACAGTATTCGGCTGAGAATTTGCTAAATTAGCTAGTAAAGCAGAGCTGGATTTTATAGAATCACTTACTGTGAGCAAAGATGCTAAGGTCATTATCATAACAACCCCACCCAGACATATTCCTTATCAGGCTGAGACCTTCAAGCCAATGAAGAAAGTGCTTCTGGAGAAAGATGTGGACTTCTCCATTATCAAGGATGATTTGGTCCAGCTGACTTGTCGAAGATGTTCGACCCAGTAGCAACATGCATACTGAATGTATGCCAGCATTTTCTGGTCGATACTACTCTTCACGTCATCCAAGAGAGCACCTGGCATCTGTAGGTCTCAGATGTCTCTTTTCAAAGTATCTGGCATGAGTTGCAAAGACCGGCGAACAATCTGGCAATGCTCGTGTGACTGGCCTCAGGGGAAAATGCGGGATTCCTTCCCAGTTCTGAAGTAATCCTTTGCTGATAAGTGAACAAAGTGGACCACCTCTTTTCGAATTATGAGGAATGAACCACACAGATCTATTAACTCTTTGTCTGGATCTTCTTCAAGGCCTGCAATAGCTGTCAACCACTTCAAGCGGGTAGGGTGATAGGAAAGCGTGACTGAAGAGAGAACCTGTCTGTAGGATTCAAAATCTTTGGCGTCTTCGGCGTCTTCGGAGTCTTTCAAGGACCAGATTTGCTCCAGTATTCGATCGTAGAGTGGTAGTGCCCCAGGTGGGGATGATTTTAAGACAGAGAGAGTGTTTCGAACCCGCTTCACGCACCGAAGGCGCTGACAGACTAAAGTTACCCAGACAAAAGTTTTTTTTGCCGCTTTCACGCAGACACTTGCTAACTTCTTCACAGAGCTTGTTGTCAGACTTCAATAGATCGAAGTAGATATTCAGGGAGATGTAGCTCTCGAGATTGATCTGATCCGTCTCTCCTAATGGAATTCTATTGCGCTATATATCTATAGTAGTGTCTAGTTCAAACAGTACTGACACTAGAACTGACAGTATCCGAGAATGGTGATACTGTCGATCATACATCTATCCATGTCCTGATGCCAGAGTGTGGGCTGACATCATTGTCAGGTGCTCAGTTTGACACTTCTTGTCGTAGTTTCTATCATTTGCTAATTCTGAGACCTTGATATCAATAAAATTATCAACGCTATGTGAGACTTGAGACGAATTCCATTTTGGGTGCTACAATCCACTCAGGGAAAATGTATGGGGTGAATTCAAGGCTTATGTTCGATCGGAGCCTGTTTTGGCTTTAGCCGCATCTCAATATCAAATTTATATCGACTTGACACGAGCCACCTAACCTTGGATTGCTTAGGACTGTTATCGGCCATCATGTCCAACAACTGAGATAATCCGGAAACGCATTCTGTTGGAATCATGGGAATAGAGTAGTAATTGTGTGCGCAGCATAGAATAGAATTAACTGATGATACACAATTCAGTGGGATGCAAGTCCCCTATATATATACATACTTTAGATACTAGGTTCTCCGAGGACTTCGGGGCCTCCAAATTGCTACTAGATATAGATCTGTTGATCCATAAAAACTTCTTCCTGGGATCGACAGTCTGGGCCAGTCTGGGCCTATCGACCTTAAGGGATAGCCACTAAAGTTGTTATTCCAACAAGCTGTAATTCCAACAAGGATCTTGGTGGTACAGGCGTTAGCGCGGCGGGCAGCGGGCATCTTGCATAGAGCCTTAATGGCTCTAGAGGGCTTAGCAGAGGTGGCTAGGAGGGGCCTTTACGGTAGTAGTAGTAGTAGTGGTGGTGGTGGTGGTGCTTGGTTTATTCTTGTATTTCTAAAGTTCTAGCTACGGCAGATGTTTACATATGTGGTTTGTTTACATTTTCGGGTTGTTTACGGGCAAGACACGTAGATTCGGGTGGGGTGTTCCGCTAAGCGAGCAGGTGTCTATTTCGACTCCATGGAGTCAGCCTACAGTAGTCTCTTCACCGAGACCGTGGATATCCTGTTGCTATGCAGCTTATGGGGATCTTTGCGTGCCAAGAAATTTCCGCGCTAAAAAGCCCCACTGCAGCGAGCAAAGGGAAGGGAAATGCCGCCTCCCCCCAACAAATGCGCCTTTCCAAACCCTTCATAGTGGGAAACCGCGTGGTTATATGACCTCGTACCTGTATTACATCGACCAAATTCTTTCGGGTACACTCAGCAAAATTACTAAGAATGCATTGTTGATGAGCTTCTTCCCTAATTCCCGCTGGATACTTTGCATGCCGTTTGTTACAAGCCGGTAAACAAATTTGCTCACCGACCGCCGTTGAGGCTACAGTTCTGCGACATGGCGCCGTCTTCCGTAAGTGAGAGCCGGCACCTATGCCAACCACTTCGTTTTCCTTGTATATGCGCGGCTCTGCATCGCTCATGCAATCCAAGAATGTGTAGCGAAGCAGCGATCCGTGAGAGCCTGAAGCAGCAGCATGAAACGATCCTCTCGAGGTCGCCTTCAACTAGAGGATCCTCAACTTTAGGCAATGGAGCATTAGTAGAGACAACTTTGAACAGGGTACGAGATGCAGCACTAAGTGGATGCGCCACATGTGGGATTCTGTATGCTGGAGTGAAGGCGCCCTTGTCTACGGACTCCGCCTGGGTGGCAGAGACGGAAGAAGAAAAGGTTTTCATTGTCATTGGAGAGAGCTCCGATTTTGTCCAAGTATACTCCTTCCCAGATGGCACAGAACCATGGAAGTACACAGCATTTACTTTTTATGCTACCAAAGGGTCAGGTAAGCTGCGCCTAAAACGAGCCAATTTATTCCATAAGGGATCCCTTCGCTGCTGCTGTAGTGTGAAATGACCAAGTCTCTATCTAACACGCGTAGTCTATCTTGCCTCTTGCAACGCATTTTCTAAATCCATATTGGTGTCCGATCGAACAGACTCAGCAGCAAGCTTTGAAGGCATAAAGATGTGGATCGAAGAGTGCAAAACTCACCCTCTATGCGTGCAATCAGAACCTAGAAGTTTGCCTAAACGAGTCATTGACGTAGGGCCATATAATGATCCAGTACGACACATTTTTACCGCGCTACCCTTCTTAAATATGTGGCTGATGATGCATACAGGGGTATCAGCCACGACTACTTGAGTCAGAAGGAATGATAGAGGATTATATTGCATTGAGCCACTGCTGGGGGCCAAACCAGATTATTACTACTACCAAAGCGACTCTACAATCCAGAAAAGCAGGCATTGACTTATCCATGCTTTCTCAAGTCTTCCGCGATGCCATCTTGGTAGCCCGTCGTCTTCACATTCGCTACCTCTGGATTGACTCTCTCTGTATTATCCAAGATGATGAAAAAGACTGGCAAACCGAATCGGCGAAAATGGCATCTATATATAAGGATGCTCTACTCACCATTGCGGCACACGCTGCCATTGGCGGTCAGGGGAGCCTGTTTACCGCCACTCCTGGATTGGACGGCAAAACATCCTGGGAAATTACGGCACAGTGCAATAGGCCAAGTGGAGAAGGAGATGAATTCGCCTCTTCCGGATCTGATAGTAATCAAGCCACCGGCATATCGAAGATGGGCTCTAAACCTCTTCATGACAAAACTTCCTCAGCCTCCACGCATTACCATCCATCGAAGAGTTATATTGAAGAAGCTTCTAAAGGTCTAATTGAGAATGTCTCTCCGGGAGGCTATTGCGTTGCGCTCTTTGATCCTTTTGTCCCCGAAAAAGCTACGCTCCATTACGTCTCGGGCGCGCTCTCCAAATCTGCCTCTCCAGAGCACGCGCCCTTTCCAGCTCCCAATAAACCATCAGGCATATTCGCTCGGATGCGAGACCTTCATATCCTCCACTACCTCTTTGCTCGCGAGAACTTTCCCAGTTATCCGGCTGATCACCTGGCCAGCAGAGCATGGGCTTTCCAAGAGCGGCTTTTGTCCACTCGCGTTGTGAGCTACACTAGCTCAGAGCTGGTTTGGGAATGCAGGACTGTCGCGAGGTGTCAATGCAACTCCATCACAGGCCACGGCACCAATCGCATTATGTCCAAACTTACAGATGGTATGTGGCCGGACGAGGACGAGAGACTGGATCACAGTTTCAAGGTTGCGTTTGAAGATTCTATTTCTGTTAGTCGTGCGCCGGAAGAGCTGCTGGAAGCCTGGATGACCGTTGTTTTCCACTACACGACTTTATACTTGAGCTACCCGAGCGATCGCCTTCCAGCGCTATCGGGTCTGGCTAAGCTCTTCCAGGAAGATGGCCGCCTAGGGACATACGCAGCCGGCCTATGGAGTGCCTACATCTCCCGTCTTATCTCTTGGGATGTTGGCATCAAACCGCTACGGAGACCATCGCTGTCTTCTGTACCCACATGGTCCTGGGCTTCTGTGATTGGTGGCGTGCACTTTCCATATAAATTCGCGCTTCCCAATAGTCCTGCTAGGATTGCCTCGCAATCTCAGTTAGTCGGTCGAGTGGTGGAAGTTCATTGTGTCCCTGGGGCATTGGACCCTACGGGGGCAGTGTCTGAAGGACGGATCACAGTCTCGGGCAAAGCTGCTAGGGCTAAGCTTCGTTTCACGGTGGAAGACCCCTCACTTACAGTCAATTCTGTTATGACCAGGGCATACTCCGTCATCCACGAGAATACTAGGATAAAATCATCATTTATTCCAGACTCCTTCTCAGATTTCGATCCTCTAGGAAGCGAATATGCTGTGATATGCTTGTTATGGACCGTCCGCGACGGGCCATTCAAAGGAATAGATAACAAAGTTTGGACATCCTGCTCTCTTGTTCTGCGTCCTGTACCTAATACTACAAATACGTATACTCGAATGGGCTTATTAAGTCTGTGGGATTGCGCGGAAGACGAGCCAAGCATGCCATCTCTAGTCCCTCGAGAAATATTTGAATATGATAGTCTTCCGAAGACGCTCCGGGAGTCAGGCTCGGGTCGCAGAAAGGAACCTACCGTTCAGGAGTGGTATAAGGGTGCGGAAGAACTCCAGCTTGTTATAATCTGAGGACTCGAGGCACACTCACGAGTCAGCAAGCGCGGCGCGGCACTGATTCAGAATGCCTTAAGTGGTAGACCTTTGTCTCTCCATGCAATGATCTTAGTTATATGTAGTGCGTTGGTGGATGAAGCACTATTTGTCAATGGGATGGACCATCCACAAATGCCAATGGCTATAGTATATAGCACGATCCCGATTTCAATCCGTTGGACAACGCGAGAATATACCCTCCATCTCCGGCAATTATAGAGCAATTACAACCCTATATGGTCATGAACCAGTTCATTCCATATGATGTTATCGAGCCTTCGCCTGGGGTCCCGGCAGGCCATATGTCAAACACCACCCTTATATCGGCCAGTTTCCGTGAGCCTCAACCCCAACCAAACGCTATACTTGACAATCTCAGGACGTTTAGCTGCAGGCCATCAAGATACCTGTCCGAACGGGAACCAGCGCCGGTGTTCCAGACGAGCACTTCCAAGAATATTCCTTACAACGAGGCACATTACAACAATGGGGTCGAATTGGAGTCTATTGGCCTTAGGATTAAGCTGTAAGTTGGGTAGGAGATTGGGGTGGTCACGTGGATTGAAATAACCTCAAAGTAGGTAGGCGTGACAGTCATGTGGGTCGAAATAACCTCAATCTGTTGGAAGTTATGGCGCACGACTATGGGTCATTTATGTAGTTATATGTATTGCGCGCAGTGAATATCAGTGTATTAAAATGTCTTCTGTCTGTCTGTGTCTGTCTATGGACATGCACGGACCCCCAGCAAGTGGGTCCAGTGTTTTATGATACCAAATTGCGTATGGCTTGATGTCGGTGTCCTGGTTTCTCCGTCCTCCGCGTAGCCTATAATCCGGCAGGGTGGGCCGCTTGAAAGAACCTCAATGTGGGTAGGTCGACATTAATACGTAAATTAAACCCTTTAGCGAGCGGCCACGAACATCAACAATTAGAACGCAGTTTGATATATAACTTTACAACGAGCTGTCACATCGCTCTAGGACCAAGCCCGTTCGATTTGCCTGACCTGGTTGCCCTTATAGCGAGCAGGAGAGCCGCATCGACCGACGCGCGCCCGCGTTGCGCGCGTCCGACGAGTTGGGGCGCCCGTAAACCGATCCTGAAATGGGGGGGGCTAGGCAAGGGAAATAGGTTTTGGGGAGGTTAGACAAATGGATCAGATGCTACTATTTGTACGCTATATAGACTATGTACTATGTAATATATAGAGCTAATATAATTGACTGTTCTACCTACCTTCTGAAGCTTCCCTCCTGCTGCCTGGTGAGCCCCTATTTTCACATCGCGGCGTAGGGCTGCAGATCACGAAAACCCTCACAACTTCTGAAATTTTGGCCCGTTTTAATTCACCTTAAAAATCCTATTCAATCTATCTCTCCTCTATCTGCCTACGGAATATCTAAGGATTGAACTTCGCCGTCGAATTGTTGTGTGGTCGCGATGTCGCGACCTACGCGATGTTAGAGGCGCATCTTGGTTTCGAGCCTTCGGCTCCAGTCCAACCGTATTTATCGCCCACCGTACTAATCTAAGCGAAAAGTAACTGCAAGCTAGGCAGCAAAGTTAAATTCCAGCCGCTTGAGCTGGATTCTCAGTTTTCACCCTCATCTCCATCATATAGTATAAGCTATGGCCGAAGCATTTGGAATTGCGGCGAGTATCACCGGCTTTGTTTCGCTAGGTTTGACAGTTTGTCAAGGACTGCTCACCTGCTACGGTTCCTGGAAGGATGCGCCAGCCGATGTTGAGCGGATGCGCGAGTCGATCAAGGCACTGAACGACACTTTCAAGGTCTTGGGCACATTCATCAAGAACAAGAAATTTAGTTCTGGCATCCGAAACGTAGTAAAGCAGAGCATCGAGTCATGTGCCGGTGGACTTAAGCTGCTGGAGTCGAAGTTAGATAAAATCAAGGTCACTCCGGAGAGTGATAAGTGGAATGAAAAAGCCAAAGCACAGTTTCGAAGGTCGTTATATCCGTTTAGAGAAAGTACTGTCGAGAAGCTCATGAGAATTGCAAATGAACTGCGAAATAATTTGAGCGTAGCCCTACAGGCACTGCAAATGTAGGGTTCACGACCATAGCAGACCCTATTACCAATACCTGAGCGGAGCTAATTAATCTGTATCCAGTGATGCGTCCGCTGCGTGTATGGAAAAGATGGACATCTCTCTAGGGATATTTGACGACCTAGAGGTTCAAGTCGGTTCGGCTGTCGATTATTCGAAAACCAGCCTCCGGAAGATGGATGACCTAGAAATGCAATTCTCCAAGGGAATCGACTACTCGAAGTCCAACTTCAACTTGATTTCAACAGGCGTTGACAAGATGCAGATGTCACTAGCCCAAGCAAGGACTGGGTTTGATGAACTGGTTTCCTCCTTCAACGGTACAATTTAAATGCGAACTTTTCTGATTTTCGCTAACTGTATTGGTCCTCAGATGAAAGCCTTCAGAAGGTCTACGACTGGCTATCGCCACTTGCTGGGGAATTCGAAAAAAAACAACTTGACACGTTCAATCTCCAAAGTCGACAAGATAGACTAGGATACTGGTTCCTAGAGACGACCGAATTCAAGCAGTGGATGAGTGGCATAGACGAAATCTTGTGGTGTCGTGGAGAACGTATGACAGCCTTCTACCTTACTCGTTGAGACTTGCTGACTAAAGCCTAGCTGGTGTTGGCAAGACTGTGCTTGCGTATTGCACCATCTGTCCTTATACCCTATCTGCCTAGGCTAACTTGGCGAGTTACGATTTAGCTCGTTCATCATCCATTCTCTAGAGAAAAATCGAGAGAACCCTGACATTGGAATCGCGTACATATACTGCAACTATAAAGACGCATCGAAACAGACACCGGTTAATCTGATTGCAAGCTTGCTGCACCAGCTTGTCCTTCAGAAAGCAATTCTACATAAAGAATTAATAACTTTGTATAAAGGTCACAGCCGAAACAAAACAAAACCAACACTAAGCGAATACACAAAACTGCTTCAAGCTGCAGTAGATTGCTTCTCCAAAGTCCGTATCATCATTGACGCCTTAGATGAATGCCCCGAGGCCGACCAAGCTAGGCAGATCTTATTAGAAGAAATCGGAAAGTTGGGTGGTGTGAGTGTCTTAGTCACCTCTCGAAATATACCAATTGAGAGTGAGCTGCAAAGTGCGACGGGTTTGAATGTGCGTGCTGATGATCTGGATATAAAGAATTATCTTGAAGATCGTATGTCAAGGTCAGATCGACTAAAGAAATTCGCTAAGAAGGACCTAAACTTGTATAATTCTATCATAAATACTATCCTTGAGAAAGCAAAAGGGATGTGAGTTTCCCTTGTACCCGAATCTTTGATAGGCACGTGAAATGCCTACTAACCCGACCTAAAAGGTTTCTACTAGCTTTCCTGCATTTAGAGTCATTGATGACGAAGAACGATCTACGCAGCCTTAGAGATGCGCTAAATTCTTTGCCAGAAGGATTGAATGCGACGTACGACGGAGCTATGCAAAGAATCAAGGCCCAAAGCTCTGACGACTTTGAATTAGCTATAAAGGTCTTATATTGGATCAACTATGCGATCAGACCGTTAACGATTGAAGAAATTCAGAACGCATTAGCGATTAGGCCTGGCGACCGCAGCCTAGATGAAGCTGGCTTTTTGGAGGAGGAAAGGCTAGTGTCTGTTTGCGCTAGTATAGTCACTATTCAACGGGAGAGCAAGACGATCATTTTCGTACACAACACCGTTCAGGAATACTTTAAGCGACGAGGTGATAAGTATTTCCCACAAGCTCAATCGGATATGGCGACTGTTTGTTTGACGTATCTATCGTTTGACATCTTTGAGGATGGCCCTTGTGCCAGTTACGAGGAGTTAGAGAAACGACTCCAAGAGTACCCATTTCTCAAATACGCAGCTGAGTATTGGGGAAGTCATTTCACCCAGGACCCCGTGGAAAGAATAAAAGATTTAATGCTAAGATTCCTTGAGAACAGTTCGAAAGTGTCCAGCTCTATTCAAATCATCCACGAAAGCATCCAACAGCCACCTGGTGAACGTAATCAGAGACACAAACGGTTCAAAGACAGTCAACACTTACTACATGCTACTCACAAATTATGGCTAGCTGCATATTTTGGCTTGCCTGACATTATCACGGTGATGTTAGAGAAGGGAGTAAATGTCTTAACGAAGACTGGCTATGGAGAGACTGCGCTGCATCCGGCAGCCCGTTGCGGGAATGAAACCGCAATAGAGCTATTACTCAGAGCTGGGGCTGATATCAACGCTATAAATGAATCTAGAAATTCTCCACTGTTAATTGCAACCGGGCGAGGAGCACAATTAGTTGTAGTACAAACGCTGCTAGAGAATGGGGCTGACGTGGCAGCGAAAGATGATGATGGACTAACAGCGCTGCACGTTGTAGCCGAAGACGGGTATGAGGCGGTCGTCAAGCTCCTACTAGAAAAGGGGGCTGACATGGCAGCAAAGGACGATAATGGATGGACACCGTTAAGCTTAGCGTCAAATAGTGGCCATTTCGATGTAGTTAAAATCCTTCTCAACAAGGGAGCCGACGTGAGAGTTGCAAACAATGACAGATGGACACCGTTGAACTCAGCATCAAATAATGGCCACCTTGAAGTGGTCAAGTTGCTTCTTGAGAAGGGGGCTGATGTGAGAGTTGCAAACAATGACGGATGGACACCATTGAACTCAGCATCGAATAATGGCCACCTTGAAGTGGTCAAGT
>Ga0335074_10000181_pt1 | contig 99967 bp, 94 predicted proteins | sample Lox_Sample_23_FD_206715 | JGI IMG/M metagenome (GOLD analysis project Ga0335074, IMG submission 206715) | Soil microbial communities from Loxahatchee National Wildlife Refuge, Florida, United States - Lox_Sample_2.3 | ecosystem: Environmental > Terrestrial > Soil > Wetlands | place: USA... | reverse complement strand
TGAGCCGACCTGTCGATTCCGGCCCGGGCCGTTCGTGTAGGGGTGAGACGCTGGCACAGTCCGGGTGCCCCGCTAGGGAAGCCCAACCAAGGAAGCCCAACTAAGGAAGCCCCAACTAAGGAAGCACGGCAAGGAGGCACGGCATGAAGCAATACCTGCTCAGCATCTACCACCCCGACCAGCCCGTCCCGGACCCCGAGGTCATGGAGAAGATTCAGCAGGACGTCACGGCGGTTAACGAGGAGCTTCAGGCGGCCGGCGCCTGGGTCTTCGCCGGCGGGCTGTACCCGTCCACCACGGCCACCGTGCTGCGGGTCCGCGACGGCGACGTGCTCGTCACCGACGGCCCCTTCATCGAGGGCAAGGAGCACGTCGGCGGCTTCTGGATAATCAAGGTCCCCGATCTGGACGCCGCGCTCGAGTGGGGCCGCAAGGCCACGCGCGCGTGCACCGTACCGGTCGAGGTGCGCCCGTTCCGGGAAGACTCGCAGGCCTGATCGTGCCCTGTCCCGCGCTGGCCGACGTCGAGCGCGTCTTCCGCGAGGAGTACGGCCGCGCGGTAGCCGTCCTGACCCGCGTCTTCGGCGACATCGATACCGCCGAGGACGCGGTGCAAGACGCGTTCACGGAGGCGGCTAGGCGGTGGCCGGACGGGGGCCTGCCGCCCAGCCCGGCGGGATGGATCATCACAACCGCCCGCAACCGGGCCATCGACCGCCTGCGCCGCGAATCGGCCCGCGCGGACAAGCACGCCGAGGCGGCGCTGATCCACGCCCGCGATGAACCTGCGGAGGAGGGCCCCGTGCACGACGACCGGCTGCGGCTCATGTTCACCTGCTGCCACCCGGCACTGGGCACCGGCGCCCAGGTGGCCCTGACGCTCCGGCTGCTCGGCGGGCTCACCACGCCCGAGATCGCGCACGCGTTCCTGGTCCCCGAGCCGACCATGGCCCAGCGGCTGGTCCGGGCCAAGGGAAAGATCCGCGACGCCGGGATCCCCTACCGCGTTCCGGCGGAGGCAGACCTGCCCGGGCGGCTGGCCGCGGTGCTCGCCGTCGTCTACCTGATTTTCAACGAGGGTTACACGGCCAGTTCAGGTGACCAGCTGGCCCGCGCCGACCTGTGCGCCGAGGCGATCAGGCTGGGACGGCTGCTGGCCCGGCTGATGCCGGACGAGCCCGAGGTGATCGGCCTGCTCGCGCTGATGCTGCTTACCGAGTCGCGCCGCACGGCACGGACCGGGCCGGACGGGGCCCTGGTCCTGCTCGCCGACCAGGACCGGAGGCTGTGGGACCGCGCGCTCGTCGCCGAGGGCCAGGACCTGGTCCGCCGGTGCCTGCGCCGCGGCCAGCCGGGCCCGTACCAGATCCAGGCGGCGATCAGCGCGGTGCACAGCGACGCGCCGGACGCGGCCGCCACCGGCTGGCGGCAGGTCCTCGCGCTGTACGACCAGCTCATGGCGGTCTCGCCCGGTCCCGTGGTGGCGCTCAACCGTGCGGTCGCGGTCGCCGAGGTCGACGGCCCGGCCGCGGCCCTCGCCATCGTGGCCGGCTTGGACCTGGATAGCTACTACCTGCTCCACGCGATCCGCGCCGACCTCCTCCGCCGGCTGGGCCGGGAAGCGGAGGCCGCGCTCGCCTACCAGGCCGCCATCGACCGCACCCAGAACGCGGCCGAGCGCGAGTTCCTCGCCAGGTCGCGAGCCCGCCTGACGCCTGCTGGGCTTCGCGCTCGGTCAGCCCGACCGCCAGGCCCGCGGTCGCGGTCTCCCGCAGGTGATCCTCCGCCTCGGCCAGGATGAGCTCGGCCTCGTCCGGCGCGACCCGCAGGGCCCGCGGGGCTGGTCCGGGTAGTCCTGGATCGCGTCTTGCTGCGGCATCATGCCGCCTGCCCCGGGCCGCCCTGGCGGCGCCCCCGGCGACGGAGCATCCGTGCCGCCCGGACCGCGTACCCGATGGCCAGGGCGAGGTACGCGACGATGAAGAGCCCCGGGAACGACGCTACGCCCGGGCCGCTCCAGGCGAGCGCGAGGAGGGCCAGCACCACGGCGCAGAAGAAGCCTGCCGCCACCGCCGGGAAGGCCCCGCCGACCAGCGGCCCGCGCAGGCGGCCCCGGCGCTGCTGGCGCCGGCGGACCAGGCTGAATCCGGTCAGCAGGATCGCGCCGCAGACCGCGGCGGTCACCGCCACCATGAAGTGGATGGGGGGATGCTGGACGGAGTGGGGCACGGCCCCGCTTGGCATGATCACCGCGGGCTGCGGCATCCGGAAGATCGCCCTGACCGCGTCCGCCGCCAGGCCGCCAACCCCAGTCGCCACCACGAGTAGCGAAGCCAGCTTCCAGGTGGCCGCCGCGGCGTCGCCGGCCACGGCGGCGGTCCGGCCGCCGCGGGTCTGGTGCGCGTGTACGACCGCCGGTACCGGCCCGAAGACGGAGATGGCCGCCTCCTGCGCCTCGCGCTCGGTCATCCCGACCGCCAGGCCCGCGGCGGCGGTCTCACGCAGGTGATCCTCCGCCTCGGCCACGATGAGCTCGGCCTCGTCCGGCGATACCCGCAGGCCTGCGCGGAGCTGGTCCAGGTACTCCCCGATCGGGTCGCCGGAGGTCCTGTCGTCACCTGCCGCGCTCATGCCGACCACCCCAGGGTCCCTGGGTCCCGGCCACCGGCGGGATGCCAGGCGACTTGGGCGGACCAGCCGAGCACCGCCTGCATACCGGTGGCGAACTTCCGCCACTGGGTGTGCTCGGCCGCCAGCTCAGCGACCCCCTTGTCGGTCAGCCCGTAGACGCGCCGGCGCCGCCCCTCGGCCTGCGCCCAGGAACTGGCGAGCAGGCCGGAGTCCTCCAGGCGGTGCAGCGCCGGGTATATGGTCCCCTCGGGCAGGTCGAAGGTGCCCTCGCTGCGGTCACGCAGCGAGGTGATGATGGCGTACCCGTGCGCCGGCCCGGCGGAAAGTACGGATAGCAGGAGCAGGTCCAGGTTTCCCTTGAGTCGTTCGCGATCCATGCTAAGAAATACTATGCCTCGGATTACTAGGCTTCAAGGAGGGTCGGGTAACCTTATTTTGTGCGGCTGGTGAACAAAATCCAGCACGGCGGTTCCGCGGCGCGGAGATCGGATGATCCCGGCCGGCTCCGCGCGGTCCGGGTCGCGCTGTCCGCGGTATTCGCGGTTCACGGGTTCATCTACGCGAGCTGGGCGGTGCGGGTCCCCGCCATCAAGGTGCAGACCGGCGCCTCCTCCGCCGCCCTAGGGCTGGCGCTGCTCGGCCTGTCGGCCGGCGCCGTCGCCACGATGCTGATCGCCGGCGCGCTGGCCCGCCGGCTCGGCAGCGGCCGGCTCACGGTAATCTCCTGCGCCCTGCTCTCGGTGGCCGTCCCGCTCCCCGCGCTCGCCCGCTCGGCCACCACGCTCGGGCTCTTGCTGCTGGTCTTCGGGGCCGCGTACGGCTGTCTCAACGTCGCCATGAACACGCTCGCCGTCGATGTGGTGGCCGCGTTGCGCCGGCCGGTGATGCCGGGATTCCACGCCGCGTGGAGCTTCGGCGGCCTGGCCGGGGCCGGTCTTGGCGGCCTGCTCGCGCCGCACCTGTCCCCGCGGGTGCACCTGCTGCTCGTCGCGCTGGCCGGCCTGCTGGTCACAGCGTTCGCCGCGCGCCCGCTGCTAGCCTGGGTCCCGGCCGAGCCGGACAGTGCGGCCGACACCGCAACGGACCGCCCGGCCCTAGCGGGCCGGCAGGCTCCGGCCCGGCGCCGCGGGCTCCAGTCCATCCGCGTGGTTGGTGTGTTCGGCCTGATCGCGCTCTGCGCCGCCTACGACGAGGGCGCCATCGGCGACTGGGGCGCGTTGCACCTCAGGCAAGACCTGAAGGTCGGCGCAGGCCTGGCGGCCGCGGGCTACGCGGCCTTCGCGCTCGCCGAGGCAACGGGACGGCTGTCAGGTACCTCACTGCTCGAACGCCTGGGGCGCACGCGCGTGCTGGTACTGGGCGGCCTGATCGCGTGCGCCGGCATGCTCGTCGCCTCCCTGGCCCCGGACGTATGGCTGGCCCTGGCCGGGTTCGCCGCGACCGGCCTCGGACTGGCCAACCTGTTCCCCACCGCCATGACCCAGGCGGGGCTGCTCGCCGGGTCGAGCGGGGTCGCCCTGGCCTCGACGATGGGTTACACCGGGTTCTTGCTCGGCCCGCCCGTGATCGGCTTCCTGGCCAGCCAGTTCGGGTTGCGCGCGGGATTGACCACGCTCTCCTTCCTTGCGCTGGCCGCCGCCGCGGTCGCCTACCTGTCGCGCGACGTATCGTCGGGGGCATGACCCTAGCGGCCGAGTGCTACACCTGTGCCCGCGAGGCCGAGGGAGACCGGGCGCCGCTCCGTGAACGCATCGCTTCGGACGACCTCTGGCGGGTCGGGCACGCGTTTAACTCCGCACTGCCCGGCTGGCTGGTCCTCGTCCCCCGCCGGCACGTCACTGCCATCGCCGGCCTCACCGACGCGGAGGCGCGCTCCCTTGGCACCTGGCAGGTGCGCGTGTCCCGTGCCCTGCATCAGGTGCTCGGCTGCCAGAAGACCTACGCCGCGCAGTTCGCCGAGGCCGAGGGGTTCTCGCACGTCCACTTCCACATCGTGCCCCGGCCGCCGGACCTGCCGAGCGAGCTACGCGGGCCGCGCGTCTTCCGGCTGCTCGGCGCGGAAGACCGCCCGCCCGTCAGTGAGGAGCAGATCAACGAGCTGGCCGTCGAGCTCGCCGCACGGCTTAGGGGAGCATGTCGGCGGTAAGGAAGGCTTCCGTGGCCGGGATGCCCTGCTCGTAGGCCCGGCGGTCGGCCATGGCCAGCAGGCGGCGGATGCGGCCGGCGATGGCGTCCTTGGTGAGGGGCGGGTCGGCCAGCTGGCCGAGTTCCTCCAGGCTGGCCTGGCGGTGCGCCATGCGCAGCCTGCCCGCCATCATCAGGTGCGGCGGGGCCTCCGGGCCGAGGATCTCCAGGGCGCGCTCCACCCGCGCCCCGGCCGCGACCGCGGCCCGCGCGCTGCGCCGCAGGTTCGCGTCGTCGAAGTTGGCCAGCCGGTTCGCCGTGGCCCGGACCTCCCGGCGCATCCGCCGCTCTTCCCAGGCCAGGACGGCCTGGTGCGCGCCGAGCCTGGTCAGCATGGCGCTGATCGCCTCGCCATCCCTGATCACCACCCGGTCCACGCCGCGCACGTCGCGCGCCTTGGCGTGCACCTTGAGCCGCCGCGCCGCGCCGACCAGGGCCAGCGCCGCCTCCGAGCCCGGGCACGTGATCTCGAGGGCCATCGAGCGGCCCGGCTCGGTCAGCGACCCGTGCGCGAGGAAGGCGCCTCGCCACGCGGCCTCGCAATCGCAGGTGGAGCCGGACACCACCTGCCGGGGCAGGCCGCGTACCGGGCGGCCGTAGCTGTCGATCAGCCCGGCCTGGCGGGCCAGGCTCTCGCCCGCCGCGCCGCTAACCCGCACCAGGTAGCGGTTTCCCTTTCGCAGGCCGCTCGGCGCCAGTACGACGAACTCGGCGGGGTGCCCGAACACGTCGGAGATGCTCGCGCGAAGCCGCCTGGCCACGGCGCCGGTGTCCAGCTCCGCCTCGATCACCACCCGGCCTTCGGCCAGGTGCAGACCGCCCGCGAACCGCAGCAGCGTGGAGACCTCCGCCTTGCGGCAGCACGGCTTGAGCACCGTCACCCGGCTGAGTTCGTCCTTCACCACGCCGGTCATCGCCATTGCCCGTCACTCCCCTTCGACCGGCCTTCCAGGGCGAACGCCCTGGCGAATATCTGTGCGTAGGCATGCGCCAGGCGTTCCGGATCGTGGCGCGGCGTGCCATCGGCCGCGGCCACATCCGCCAGCACCAGCTCGGCCCCGAGTATTCCGGCCGCCTTCTCCAGGTCGTCCAGGGCGGACCCGGCGGCTGTGGTGTCCGCGAGGACCACGTCCACACTAAGCCCCGGCGCGTGACCAGCGAGGACTTCCAGGTGCTTGTGCGGAGAAAATCCGCCCGTCTCACCCGGCTGCGGCTCCAGGTTCAGCACGACGAGCCGGCGCGCGGTCGTAGCGTGCAGCGCGGCGGACAGCTCGGGCACCAGCAGGTGCGGCAGCACGCTGGTAAACCACGAGCCGGGACCGAGCACGATCCAGTCCGCGTCCAGCACGGCCCGCACGACCTCGGGTACCGCGGGCGGGTCCGGCGGCACCAGCGTGATAGACCGCACCTGGCCTGGCGTGGTCGCGCACTCGACCTGACCCCGGACGGTGGTCACCCGGTCCGGCCTGGCCGGGTCGGCGCCGACTACCTCCGCGACGATGTCCAGCGGGACCGCGGCCATCGGCAGCACCCGGCCGGCCGTGCCGAGCAGCCTGCCCACCCAGTCGAGCCCGGCGACGGTGTCGCCGAGCAGGTCCCACAGGGCCACGATGAGCAGGTTGCCGACGGCGTGGCCGGACAGCTCGTGATCGCCGTCGAAGCGGTGCTGTACGACCTGACTCCAGGTGGTGCCCCACTCGTCGTCCCGGCACAGCGCGGCCAGCGCCATGCGCAGGTCACCGGGGGGCAGGACGCCGAAGTCACGACGCAGCCTGCCGCTGGACCCGCCGTCATCGGCGACCGTCACGACCGCGGTGAGGTCATCGGTCACCCTGCGCAGCGCCCCCAGCGATGCCGCCAGCCCGTGCCCCCCGCCGAGCGCCACCGCCCGCAAGCCCATCTGCGACGGGTTCACTCCCGCCCCAGATCCCGGTGCACGACCTGCACGTCCACTCCCGCCCCGGCGATGCGCGCCGCTAGCTCGTCGGCCATCGCCACGCTACGGTGCTTGCCGCCGGTGCAGCCGATCGCCAGGGTCACGAACCGCTTGCCCTCGCGCTCATAGCCGGGGAGGACCACGTTCAATAGCTCCGCGTAATGGTATAGGAACTCTCCGGCGCCGGGACGCGACAAGACGTAGTCCCGGACCGGTTCGTCCCGCCCGGTCATGGGGGCAAGTTCGGCGATCCAGTGCGGGTTCGGCAGGAAGCGGCAGTCTGCCACCAGGTCGGCGTCGACGGGCAGGCCGTACTTGTAGCCGAACGAGACGATGGACAGGCGCAGGCCGACCGTCGTCCCGCCGCCGAAGGAATCCCGCATCCGGGCGCGCAATTGGTGCACGTTGAGGCTGGTCGTGTCCAGCACGAGGTCGGCGTCACCGCGGACCTCGCGCAGCAGCTCACGTTCGGCCGCGATGCCGTCGGTCACGCGGCCGCTGCCCTGCAGCGGGTGCGGCCTGCGCTCGCTGTCGAACCGGCGGACCAGGGTGTCCTCGGCCGCCTCGAGGAACACCACGCGGGCGGACACGCCGCGGGCCGCGACCTCGGTGATCGCCGACTTCAGGTCGGTGCTGAACGCCCGGCTGCGGACGTCGACCACCGCCGCGATCCGCGGCACCGCGCCGTTGGACCTGGCGGCGAGGTCCACCATCGTCGGCAGCAGGCCAGGGGGCAGGTTGTCCACCACGAACCAGCCGAGGTCCTCGAGCGACTTGGCCGCGGTCGACCGCCCGGCCCCCGACATCCCGGTGATGACGACGATGTCGGTCGGATCCTCACCCGTCCTCATGCCGGTCCTTCCCAGGCAGGTCCGGGGGATGGGTCCCCCCCGGAGCGGGGGCCGAGGGGGCCCGAGAGGGTAGGTCCCCCCCGGGAGGGGGCCCGGGGGGTATGGGGGGGCGGGCAGCCCCTCCATGCGCGGGGGGGTCTTGGGGGGTCGTCCCCCCGGCTAGCAGGGCGGCACCGATCGCCTTGGCGATCGTGGCCGCGAGCTTGGGGCCGATGCCCGGCACCTCCGCGATCTCCTCGACGCTGGCGGCACCGAGTTTACGCACCGAGCCGAAGTGTTTGAGCAGGGTCTTGCGCCGTGCCGGGCCGAGGCCCGGCACCTCGTCAAGCGCGCTTGCCGTGGCCGCCTTGCCCCGCTTCTGCCGGTGGTAGGCGATGGCGAACCGGTGCGCCTCGTCCCTGACCCGCTGGAGCAGGTACAGCCCCTCGCTGCTGCGCGGCAGGATGACCGGGTACTCCTCGCCCGGCAGCCATACCTCCTCGAGCCGCTTGGCCAGGCCGCATACGGCCACGTCGTCGATGCTGAGCTCGGCCAGCGCCCGGGCTGCCGCGGCCGCCTGAAGGGGACCGCCGTCGACGACGACCAGATTCGGCGGGTACGCGAACTTCTTCTGGCCGGTCACCACCGACCGTTCGGCATCATGGTCTTGATCTTCGTCTTCAAGCGCTTCCGGGTCGCCTAGCGTGTCCAGCTCGCCGGTCTTCTCGCGTTCGGCCAGGTAGCGCCGGAAGCGGCGGGTGATCACCTCGTGGATGGCGGAGATGTCGTCGGTGCCGTCGTAACCCTTGATCGCGAACCGGCGGTACTCGCTCTTGCGGGCCAGGCCGTCCTCGAACACGACCATCGACGCGACCACGTGCGTGCCCTGAAGGTTCGACACGTCGTAGCACTCGATCCGCAGCGGCGCGTCGTCCAGGCCGAGGCCCTCCTGTATCTCGCTCAGCGCCTTGCTGCGCGTGGTCAGGTCGCTGGCACGCCGGGTCTTATGCAGCGCGAGCGTCTGGCCCGCGTTGCGCTCGACGGTCTCGAGCAGCGCCTTCTTGTCGCCGCGCCTTGGCACGCGAAGGTGGACCGGGCCACCGCGGCGCACGGCTAGCCACTGCATCATCGCGTCGGGGTCCGGTGGCAGCTCGGGCACCAGGACCTCGCGGGGAATGCCGGCGTTGACCGCCTCGGCCTCGTCCGGGGTCTCGCCGTAGGCCTGCCCGAGGAAGACCTCGACCAGCCCGGCAGGCGTCACGTCCTCGACCTTGTCAAGCACCCAGCCGCGCTGCCCGCGGACCCGGCCGCCGCGCACGTAGAACACCTGGACCGCCGCCTCGAGCTGGTCTTCGGCCAGCGCGATGACGTCGCAGTCCGTGCCGTCCCCGAGGACGACGGCCTGCTTTTCTATGGCGCGCTCCAGCGCCCGCAGGTCGTCGCGGAGCCGGGCCGCGCGCTCGAACTCCTCGTCCCTGGCGGCCTGCCGCATCTCCGCCTCGAGGCGGCTAGCGAACCGGGTGGTCTGCCCGGCCATGAAGTCGCAGAAGTCCTCCGCGAGGGCCCGGTGATCCTCCTCGCTGATCCGCTTGACGCACGGGGCGGAGCACTTGCCGATGTAGCCGAGCAGGCAGGGCCGGCCGATCTGGCCCGAGCGCTTGAACACCCCGGCCGAGCAGGTACGCACGGGGAACACGCGGAGCAGCGTGTCGACCGTGTCGCGGATGGCCCAGGCGTGGCTGTACGGGCCGAAGTACCTGGTGCCCTTGCGCCTGGCGCCGCGCATCACCATGACCCGCGGGTACTGCTCGCCGATCGTGACGGCCAGGTACGGGTAGCTCTTGTCGTCCCGGTACTTGACGTTGAACCTCGGGTCGAACTCCTTGATCCAGGAGTACTCGAGCTGGAGCGCCTCGACCTCGGTGCCGACCACGGTCCAGTCCACGCCCGCCGCGGTGTTCAGCATCATCTGGGTCCGCGGGTGCAGGCTGGCGAAGTCGGCGAAGTACGAGTTGAGGCGCTGGCGGAGGGATTTCGCCTTGCCGACGTAGATCACCCGGCCGCGCTGGTCGCGGAACCGGTAAACCCCCGGGGACTCCGGGATCTCGCCCGGAGCCGGCCGGAAGCCGTTTGGGTCTGCCACGAAGCAACTTTACGTCGCCGCGGAGGGCGCAAACCGGTCCCGCGCCGGCGACGACGGCTGCTAGGTCCTACAGGTTCGCCTTCAGGCCGGCGACGATGGCTTGCGTGGGTACGTTCTTCGCCGGGGTGCCCGCCGTGGTGGGCTCCGTGGTGGGCTCCGTGGTGGGCTCCGGGAGCGCCGGGGCGCTCGGCTGATATACCGGTGCGGTGAGACGGCTGGCTGAGATCGCGCCGGGCGTGCTGGTCGCGACCAGCTCGTTCGCGCTGACCACGACGACCGTGGTGACGGGTCCGGGCGGCGGGTGCCTGCTGATCGACCCGGGCGTGACGGTGGCCGAGCTGGCGGGGCTGGCCGGTGAACTGGCCGAACGATCGCTCGTGCCCGTGGTGGCCTGGTCGACCCATCCGCACTGGGACCACGTGCTGTGGAGTCGTGAGCTCGGGGACGCGCCGCGGTACGCCGCGCCCGCGGCCATGCACATCGCCGAGACCGAGCGCGCGGGCATGGTCGGCGCGATGGAGAACTCGGCGCCAGGTCACGACCCTGAGCTCTTCGGGCGGCTGGTGAGGCTGGACGCGTCGGCCGTGCCCTGGGAGGGGCCGACGGCGCAGTTGATCGTTCACGATGCTCATGCGCCGGGCCACGGCGCGGTGTTCCTGCCCGATACCGGCGTCCTGGTCGCCGGCGATATGTGCTCAGACGTTGAGATACCCCTGCTCGACACCGAGGCGGATGATGCGTTCGGCGACTACCGGACCGGGCTGTCCCGGCTGGCGGCGGTATCGGGGGTGAGCCAGGTGATACCGGGCCACGGGCACGTCGGGGACGAGGCGGAGTTCCGCCGGCGGGTGGCGGCTGACGCTGCCTACCTCGACGCGCTGGCCCTGCGCGAGCCGTTCGACGACCCGCGCATCACCGTGGGCTGGATGCGCGCGGCGCACGAGGAGCACCTGCGTTACGTCCGGCGCTAAGGCCGGTTCGCTACGCCTGATTGACGGGCAGGAGCAGCACCGAGGCGTTCGCCGTGTCCCGGCCGCCGAGTCCGATCTCGTACTCGGTCGGCGCGAGATCCGCGGCGGGCGGGTCCACTTCCCCGTTGCCCGGGTTGCGGGCGAAGCGCGGGAACGCGCCGCCAGAGACCTGGAGCCTGAGCTGGTGCCCGCGGTCGAACCGGTGGGCCGCGCCGACCAGCGACACCGTTACGTGATCAGTGAGAGGGTCCTGGCCGGTAAGCCTGACGATGCCGTCGCAGACGTTGCGGGACCGGCCGCGCGGGCTGACGTCGCAGAGCCGCACGAACAGGTCGGCGTTGGGGTTGTCGCGGGTCACGGACAGCTCGGCGGCCACCTCGCCGATGATCTCTACCGGGCGGTCCAGCGGACCGCTGCTGAACACCAGCACGTCAGGGCGGCGCTCGACCGCCCGGTTGTCCCGGGCACCCGCTCCCGCCGCCAGGATGGCGCCGCCCACCGACGGCGTGGGGTCGGCCGGGTCATAGCGGAAGCGCGCGACGTCGTCCTGGCCTGCGGCCGGCTCCCGCGGGCTGAGCGTCCCGTCCGGGCCGAGGGACCACCGCTGCTGTCCCGTCCCGGCGGGAGGCCAGTCGGCAAGGTCGCGCCACTGGCCGGCCCTGCCCGGCGCTTGCGGGATCCTTGATGTTCTCGGGGCCTCCGGGGTTCCGCCGACCCAGACGCGGACGGAGCGTTCCGCCCCTTCTGGCGTCCGACCGGGACCGGCCGCGCTACCGGCCGGCGCGCCGTTGGCGTCACCCGCGCGGCGGGTCCCGGTGCCCACGTACCGGTCGAGCCAGGCCAGGCTCTCGGCGATCGCGGTTCCGCTCGTCGCGGCTTCCAGGTGGGTCCACGGACCGACCAGCAAGCGGGCCGGCACTCCCCTGGCCGCCAGCGTCCGGTATTGCTCAAGGGTCTGCTCGATGAATAGGTCGTGCCAGCCGCCGATGAGCAAGGTGGGCACGGCGGTCCGTTCCAGGGCGGCCCCGCACTGCAGTGGCGCCCAGAACGGGTCGTTCAGGCGCGGGTGCTCCAGCCAGCTTTCGAACCACGGGGCCTGCGTGCCGAGCAGTTCCCGTGCGCCGGCCCGGACCGGCAGCGTGGCCAGCGCCGGACGCAGCCGCCGCGGCGCGGTGGCGTTGCGCAGTCCGCCTTGGAGCAGCCCGGTGTGCTCCTGGTGAGCGATCAGGTCGGCCCAGCTGAGGAAGTTGTACAGGTCGAAGACTCCGTTACGGTACGCGGTACGGCTGAAGTCGTGCGGGCCGACCTGCACCACCGCCGCGGCCAGCTCGGGTGGTGGGTCCATGGCCAGCGCCCACTGCACGAAGCCGAGATAGCTCGCGCCGAACGTGGCGAGCCGTCCGGTGAACCAGTCCTGCTTGCGCAGCCAGGCGACGGTGTCCTGGCCGTCGGCGATCTCGTTGCGCATCGGCTCGAAGTCACCGCCGGACCCGAAGGTGCCGCGGACGCTCTGGAGCAGCACGTGGTAGCCGTGCTCGGCGATAACCTGCGCGCTCCCCACGCTGAACGGGAAGCCGCGGCCGTACGGGCAGCGCACGAGAACCGTGGCTGCCGACGCGACGGAGACGGGGATGTAGTGGTCGGCCAGCAGCACCGTGCCGTCCGACATCGGGACCTTCACGCCGCGTTCCACCGCGACCTGGTTGCGCCGCGGGGGCAGCGACCAGGCGCGGGACAGGATCCGGCTGACCGCGGGCGTGCCCCGATCCGGCTTGGTCATCTTCGGGCCCTTCGACGTATCAGGCAATGTCCGTCGAGGCCCATGAAACCGTGGCCCGGGTTACCGGGGCAAGTAGGGATCAGTCAGCCGCCCGCGGGCGGCGGGTTAGTCGCCGCAGCCGGCTCCGCGCGATCGTCGGGCTGCGTGCCGGTGTCCGACGCCGTAGTGCTATCGGGTGCCGCCGTGGCGGGCTCGGCCGGGGCGGGCCAGGGATCGTCTTCCGGTTCGGGCTTGGTCCGCCACAGGTCGTCAGCCGGCGGAGCGCCAGGGTACGGGCCGGCCGGCGCGCCGACGAAATCGCCCGGCGTGAACAGCATCCACGCGCACGAGACCACGAGCGCGAGGACGAACGCGCCGTAGATCCAGAACCACGGGGTCAGGCCGTTGCTGATCGTGAGCCCCAGCCGTTGCGCCTGCCCCGCCGTGAACCCGAACTGTCCCGCCGTGGCTGGCTCGCTCGCCTGGATGAGAGCCGAGATGGCCTGGCCCACCATCGGGATGGCGGCGCCGGCGACCAGCACCGCCCCGTGCCGGGCAGGGCGCCACATCGCGGCCGCGATGACCACCGCGGCCAGGGCGACCATCACCGCGACGTCCCCGGCGATAACCGGTCCCGGGTTGTCGAAGGCGTTCCCCGCCTGCAGCGTCTGAGACAGCCCGGTCGCCGTCCGCAGGGTGAAACTGTCCCATGCCGGGGCGAACGCGATGGCGGCACCGAGGCCGGCGAGCACCACCAGGACGGCGGTACCCACCTGCGAGCCGCGGGGCCTGCGCAGCGGTCCTCGGGCGCCGCCGGGCTGGCCAAGCAGGCGGGGCGTTCCGGCGGTCGGGATCAGCATGGCTATCGCGGACCCCGCCGCGCAGGCGAGCCAGCCCGCGATCGAGAGCACCAGGCCCGAGTCGGCTAGGTGGAGGCCGCCAGCCATCGCCGTGCCGGCGTCGGCGAAGAACAGGCCGAACGTCACCAGGCTCAGCCCGGCTCCTAGCAGGGCGCCCAGCCGCAGCCGGGTGCCGCCGAGGGCGATGAGCGCGGCACTGCCGCTCCAGGCGGCGAGATAGAGCACGTGCGGGACGAGGTTGGAAGGCTGGCTGGCGAGGCTGGCTCCAGCCAGATAGCCGGGGAAGAGGCCGACGACGCCGAGCACGACGCCCGCGGCCAGCAAGGCCACCGCGATGATCCCGCCGATACCGGCGCCCGCGGTGCGCGGCCCGGCCGGAACGCCGCCCTGGCCAGCCGCAAACCCGCCCTGGCCAGCCGCAAACCCGCCCTGGCCCGCCGCGTACCCGCCCTGGCCGGCGGCAAATTCGCCCTGGCCTGCCGCGAAGCCAGCGTGGCCCGCCGGGACTGCGCCCTGAGCCGCGATCCGCTTATCGGTCACGGCGACCGTGCCCGGGGTTTCGATGTCCGTGAACCGGGCCCAGGCGGCCGACCAGCCTTCAGGGGTATCGGGCCACCATTCAAGCGGCTGCGAACCAGACGCCCCCGCGGGCCAGATCCCGAAGAAGGTCGGCCCGCGCCCGAGCTCATACCTAGCTCCGCGGTACGCGATGGTCACCTTGTCCCGCACGATCCGATCCTCCCTGCTCGGCAGTCCCCCCGCCCCATGCTGCTATGGACAGGAGATTAGGAAGCGGGCCTGGATGCCCGCTGGACGATGTCTCAAGCATTCCTGACTCTTCCTTCCGGACCAGGAGCCATGCAGACATCGGACTGCTCGCGCCGACAAAGTATAGAGGTCACTGTCCGCACGGTCGGCACGCAGATCCGGATGAGCCTGTCAGTCCTGGCCTACAGCCGACGCAACGTGCTCGGGCGTGCTGGACTGTCCTTATGGACGTTCTGGTTCTTGGCGGCACGGCCTGGCTCGGCCGCGAGGTGGCTCGGCAGGCGGTCGAGCGCGGTCACGCGGTGACCTGCCTGGCCAGGGGGGAAAGCGGTCCGGTGGCCGACGGCGCGGTCCTGGTGGCCGCCGACCGACGCGAGCACGGCGCCTACGACGGCGTCCGCGACCAGGACTGGGACGCGGTGATCGACGTGTCCTGGCAGCCCGGCCTGGTCCGCGGTGCGCTGGCGGCGCTCGGGAACAGGGCCGCGCACTGGGCCTACGTCTCGTCGGGGAGCGTGTACGCCGACAACTCCGTCTCCGGTGCCGATGAGACCACGCCACTGCTGCCCGCCACCGACCAGAACCAGGCGGGGATCGAGCAGTACGGCGAGGCGAAGGTCGCGTGCGAGCAGGCCGCAGCGGCCGCGGTAGGCGACCGGCTCATGATCGCGCGGGCCGGCCTGATCGGCGGGCCCGGTGACCACACCGGACGGTCGGGCTACTGGGTGGCCCGGGCGGCCCGCGACCCGGACGCCCCGATGCTCGTCCCCGCCACCCCGCAGGTGGCGACGCAGGTCATCGACGCGCGCGATCTCGCCGCCTGGGTCCTGGCCTGCGCGCAGGCCCGGACCACGGGGACCTTTGACGCGGTCGGCCCGGTCATGGAGTTCGGCGCCTGGATCGAGCAGGCCCGCGCGGTGGGCGGACACACGGGCCCGGTCATCGAGGCGGACCCGGCGTGGCTGTTCGAGCAGGGCGTCGCAATGTGGATGGGTCCCGAATCGCTGCCCATGTGGGTATTCGAGCCGGGCTGGGAGGGCTTCGGGGCCCGCAGCGGCCAGGCCGCCCGAGCCGCAGGACTGCGGCAACGCCCGCCTGCCGAACTGCAGGCCGACGTGCTGGCCTGGGAGCGCGAGGAGGGCCTGGACCGGCCCCGGCGCGCAGGCCTGAGCGCCGAACGGGAACGTGAGCTGATCGCCGCGCACGCCAGCGCCTCGGGGTAGGCGACGGGTAGCGGCGATCGGGCCAGTCGTCAGCATGTGTTGACGCGAACGGGAACGTCAGCATATGCTGACGTTCATGGAACCTGTACTAGAAATCGCCGAAGGTGCCACGAGCACCGACCCTGACATCGGCCTGAGAGCGGTGGCGGCGTTGCGCGCGCTCGCCGAACGGCTGGAGATCCTCCAGGTCCGGAACGCACGGGAGCAGGGCTGGTCCTGGCAGGAAATCGCGGAACGGCTCGGCGTCACCAAGCAGACCGTCCACCGCAAGTACGGCCGACGGCTCGGGAGGGCGTGATGCTCGAGCGCTTCACCCAGGACGCCCGCATGACCGTAGTCGAGGCCCAGAAGCACGCCCGCCGCCTCGGACACAACTACATCGGCGGGGAGCACATCCTGCTCGCCGTGGTCTCGGCCAGCAACCCGGCCAGCGCTATCCTGGCCGCGCACGGCATCACGCCCGAATACGTCGAGGCTGAAGTCATCCGACGGGTCGGGCCGGGTGCCGGGGGCGGCGCCGGAGCGGACTTGTTCGGCAGCCTGGACCGGGACGCGCTGGCGGCGATCGGAATCGACCTCGACACCGTACGCGCCAGGATCGAGGCGTCCTTCGGACCTCAGGCCCTGGCCCGAGCCGACTTCGAGCTGCAGCGCGGTACGAAGCTCGCGCCGCGGCCGGCGGGATCGCTCCGGTCTCGCCTGGATCCCCGCCGCCACCTGCCGCCTCGCCTCGTCCGCAGGTGGCGCCGCGGCGCCAGCCGGTACGGCAACCGTCGGCTTCCCGGTGTCACGCCGCCCCGCCCGGCCGGGCCCGCGGGCGCCCCGGGCCCCAACCGGGCCGGCGGCCCGCCCCGCGGCCACATCCCGTTCACCCCGGTCGCTAAGCGGATCCTGGAACTAACGCTCCGCGAGACACTCCAGCTGCACGACTCCACCATCGGCGTCGAGCACATCGCGCTGGCCCTGACCGTCGTCAAGCGCGGGATGGTGCCCTTGATCCTGGCCGGAGCCGATACCTCCGCGCCGACCCTGCACGCCGAGATCGTCGACCAGTACCGGCAGGCGAGCTGACCGGAGCCTGCCCGTCCAGCCGGGCTCCCGCCAGTCATGTCGCGGCCTGCGGCCGCGCGGCGACGGCCTGCTCGTCTACGACGGAGGCCAGCCGCCGCTGCCGTGAGCGCTCACGGTGACGGCGGGTCAGCCGAGAAAGGCCTTGAACCCGCTGGTCTGCCAGGCCGCGCCGTCCGGGGTGACCGCGAACGCCTCGTGCCCGCTAAGGCTCTCCACCCAGTCGCGGGCGGCGGGGCCCATGGCGAAGGCCGCGGTGGCGTAGGCGTCCGCGGCGGCCAGGCTCGCCCCGACCACGGTGATGCTGGCCAGGCCTTCGGCCGGCTGGCCGGTGTGCGGGTCGATGATGTGCGGGCCGCGCTCGGCGATCCCGGAGGTGGCGACGGCGAAGTCCCGCCCGGACACGACGGTGGCGAGCGAGCCAGGCCGCAGCGGGTGCGCGATGCCGACCCGCCATTGCCGGCCGGGGCCCCTGCCGCCGACGCACTGGACGTCACCCCCGCCGTTGACGGTGTGCCGGGCCGAGCCCGCGGCGGTGAGCAGCGCGGCGGCCCGCTCGATCGCCCAGCCCTTCACGTACCCGGACGGGTCGAACCGGCCGCCGGGGGTGGTGGTGAAGTACCCGCCGCTCACGGTGCTGACGTCGGCGCATGCGGCCAGCACCTCGGCCAGTTCGGGCGCGGACTCGGCCAGCGCGAGCGATCCGCGGCCGAAGCGGCTCACATCGCTGTCATCCCGGTACGGGGAGAACGTGGCGTCGACCCAGTGCAGCCAGCGCACCGCGCCGGCCAGGGCGCCGGTCTCCGGATCCTGGCCGGCCCAGGCCGGGACGTCGAAGGACACGACGGTACCCATGACGTGCTCGGCGTGCCGGAGCCGCCCGGACGGGAGGCCTGCCATCGGGCTCAGAGGCCGTGATCCAGCGCGCTCTGCAGCGACTGGATGTAGCCCGCGCTGGTATAGCTCGCCCCGGACACGGCGTCGATCTTGGCGCTCTGCGCCGCCTTCGTCTCTTTGATCAGCACGGGAAAGGCGAACTGGCCGATCTGGATGTCATGAATGGTGCCGTCCGGCATCTGGAGGATCGAGACATTGATGATCTTGCTGTCGCGCATGATCAGCTGGATTTGGACCGGGCCGTACACCGTGTTGGCCACCTGACCGGTGAGCGTGCTCTCCCCGACGGGCAGGGTGCCCGCCTGGTTTCCCGTCGGGACCACCGCTCCCGGTCCCGCCTCGGACGCCGGCGAAGACGACGACACGCCGCTGGTGCCGCCGGCCGTCGACGTGGGAATAGACGGGACATGCGACTTGAACGACAGCAGGGCCGCCAGGCCGGCGATGGTGCCGGTGATAGCCAGGATCGCTCGGCGCATCGAGCGGGGCCTCCCCTCAGAACTCGAACGACTCGAAGTGGATGCGCTTGCGCGGCACTCCGGCGGCGCGGAGCGCGTCGACGGCGGCCGACACCATGCCGCCCGGCCCGCACACGTAGACCTCCTGCTGGTCCAGCCCGGGCACGAGGCGGTGCAGCAGGCGGGGCGACAGCGGATCACCGCCGATCTCCGCACGGGTCCCGACCAGGTAGTACACGGTCCCCCCGCGTGCCGCCGCGATGGCGTCGAGCTCGTCCCTGAACACGATGTCCTGCTCGCTGCTCGCCCGGTAGATCAGCGTGACCGGTCCGGGCAGCGTCGCGAACATGGCCCGCAGCGGGGTGATCCCGACCCCGCCGGCCAGCAGCAGCACGCCGCGCCCTGAGTCCGCCGCGGTGAACGCCCCGTAGGGCCCTTCGGCGATGACGCGGGTCCCCGGCCGCAGCCGGTTGAGGGCCCGGCTGTGGTCGCCGAGGTCCTTCGCCGTGATCCGCAGGACGTCGCCGCCCGGCGCGGCCGACAGCGAGTACGGATGAGACGACCACCACAGGGACCTGGTCAGGAACCGCCAGCGGAAGAACTGCCCGGGCTCGGCGTCGAGTTCGTCGAGGTGCTTGCCGCCGATGTAGACCGAGATCACGCCGGGCCCCTCGGCCTTCACCCCGATCACCGTGAAGTCGTGCCTGGCGAACGCGCGCAGCGGGACCACGACCCGGTACCAGGCCACGAGGACCGCGACGGTCAGGTACATCGCCGACCACCAGAACCGCGCCGCCAGGTTGCTGATGAACGACGCGCCGACGGCGAACTGGTGGCTGAACGCCAGTGCGATCGCCAGGTAGGTGTACAGGTGCAGGTAGTACCACGTCTCGTAGCGCATCCGCCGCCGCGCGGCGCGCATCGACACGATGCCGACACCCAGCAGCAGGAAGCCGGCCACGGTGGCCATCAGGACGTCCGGGTACTGGGTGAGCAAAGCGGCGGCCTCGCTCACCACCGTGGTGTGCGCCTCGACCGCGTACCCCCACAGGATGAGCAGGCCGTGCGCGACGACCACGCTGACGATGTACCTGCCGCCCATCGAGTGCCACCGGACGAGCCGGTCGGTGCCGATGCCCCGCTCCAGCGGCGGGAGCCGCGCCATCAGCGCGACGAGGACGACCACGCCGTACCCGGCGAGCAGGCCGAGGATCTCCCCCGCCCCGGTCAGCCAGCCGCCGAGCCCGCTGACGTCCGGAGTGCTGTGCCACCACAGGGCGATGACGCCGGCCGCCCCGAACGCGATGACGGCCAGGACGGCGCCCGGCCCAACCCGGACGTACCCTTTTTTATCCCGAACGCCCGGTGGTCTCTGACGTGCTCCGTGCGTCGCCTCGGGGGGCGGACCGCCATGACCTCGCGAGACCCTCGAGCCCGGCCGGCCAGGCCGTGACCACGGCAACGCGCCAGCCCCGGATGGACGAGGCTGCGGCGAGGGCCCGGTAACGCTGGTCACCGCACCTCCCTCGCGCGCAGCGGCCGCTGATAGCGTGGCCTAGCTGGATCGTACGCTCCCGGGCATACCGATCCAGTTTCCGATCGTGACGGATCACTCCCGGCCGCTGGCGAGGGCCGGATTCTCTCCCCCTCTAGTAACGGGTACGTCACGGAGCTCCGCATGGTTCACCCGCCCCCGGTAAGCGCTTCGTAATCGCGCTCCGATTGTCAACTCAAGTTGACAACGGACGGGACGTCAACCAAGATTGACACCGTGGACAAGGCACCCGAATTGGCGGCCGCGGCCGATAGCTCGGACCCGCGTACCGGGCTGCGCGCCGTCGCCGCGCTAGGCAGGCTGCTGGAGCAGCTTGAGGCGCTCCAGGTGGACAACGCAAGGAAGCACGGCTGGTCCTGGCAGGAGATCGCCGAAGTCCTCGGCGTATCCCGGCAGGCCGTGCACAAGAAGCACGCTCGCCGAGCCGATCTCAGCCAGCCCGACCTGCGCGCCACGCGCGGCGAGCTTGCCTGATAGATAGGTCTGTCTTACCAAACGGCTAGGACACATTGACCTTACGGAGAGTATCTATACGAATACACACAGCCATAACCTGTCATTGGGGACATCACGGATAGGATATGGTCAAATGCTCAGAGTAAGCGACGTTTGGGAGAGAGCCCTACACACACCCCATATGGCCATCACCGCCCCCGGTGAGGTCATCATCATCCGCGCGGCTGACACCTACGACGGCAAGCAGGGAATGAGTCTGGCCACCGGGGTGAGCAGCCGCTCCGCTGGCGCCCGGGCCTTGTGCTTGCACCTGGTGACGATCCCGCCAGGGACCCGTGGCGTGCCCCACATCCACGACGGCCACGAGTCCGCCATCTACACCGTCAGCGGCGAGACCGAGGTCTGGCACGGCGCGGGCCTGCAGCACTGCACGGTGGTCAGGGCCGGCGACTTCATGTACGTCCCGCCCGGCACCCCGCACCTGCCCGTCAACCGCAGCGACGTGATGACCGTGGCCGTCGTCGCCCGCACCGACCCCCAGGAGCAGGAGAGCGTCGTCACCATCAGCCTCCCGCCCCACCTGGCCGAACTGAACGCCTTCCCCATCGCCAGCCCGGACACCCCGGCCTAACATACGCGGCGGCCAGGCCCGGCCAAAGCCGCTCCCCGGCCAGGCCGGCCGCCCCCTCCACCGCACCACCCCTCCCGCTGCTGGTGCCCGCCCCCTCCCCGTAGAAGGGGAGGGGGCCGAGCTGGTCACGGGGATTCCTGAATCTCCCACTTCGGCCAGACGCCGGCTACCTGCCTGGTGGGGACGTTGAGCCGGTTATAGACGTTCGTAGTGGCGATCCACAGGAGCAGGCCAGCCAGAGCCCGCTCGTCGTAGTGGCGGGCGGCCTCGTCCCAGATTGCATCGGGCACCGGGTCGGGCCGGTCGGCCAGCCGGGTGACAGCCTCGGTCAGCGCCAGCGCCGCGCGTTCGGCGTCGGAGAAGTAGGGCGCGTCCCGCCAGGCGGCCACCGTCGCCAGCCGGTCATCGGTCTCGCCCGCCTTCCTGGCGTGGGCCGTGCCGGACTGCACGCAGAAGCTGCAGCCGTTGATCTGGCTGGCGCGCAGGTGGACCAGTGCGAGCGTGGCCTCAGGCACGCCGCCCTGGTACGCGGCGCCGCTCAGCGCCTGGATGGCCTGCATGGCTTGGGGAATGGTCACGGCTGGGTTGATCATGCGCTGTTGCATGCTTTGCTGTCCTCCACCTGTCACATTGGCGCGGCTCCGCCTGTCACCGTTATGACAGGCCGCGACGGAGGAGTGTGACCGATGAGCGAACTGGACTGGCTCGCCGGACGGTTCGAGCAGAACCGGGACCGGCAGCGGAAGGTCGTCACCGCCTTCCTCGCCGCTTCCAAGCGGGGCGACTTCGTCGACCTGCTCGAACTGCTCGACCCGGGCGTGGTGCTGCGGGCCGACCAGGCCGCGGCGCGGATCGGCGCGCCCGGGCTGCTCCACGGCGCCCACGATGTCGCCGGCCGGTTCTGCGGCCAGGCCCAGGCCGCGCAGCTGGCCCTGATCGACGGCCTCGCCGGACTGGCGTGGGCACCGGGCGGGAAACCGCGGGTGGTCTTCACCTTCGCGATCCCCGGCGAGGCAATCACCGCCATCGACATGACCGCCGATCCCGACCGCCTCGGCCAGCTCAGCCTGGCCCTCGTGGAGGGCTGACACCTCTACTCGAAGGCCTCGGGCGGAGGGCAGGCGCACATAAGGTTCCGGTCGCCGTAGGCCTGGTCGACGCGCCGGACCGGCGGCCAGTACTTGGCCTTGCGGTCCACGCCGGGCGGGAAGGCCGCCTCTTCCTGGGAGTACGGGTGCTTCCATTCACCGGCGATGAGCATTTCGGCGGTGTGCGGGGCGTTCTTCAGCGGGTTGTCGTGCGCGTCGTACTCACCGGCGGCCACCCGGGCGATCTCGGACCTGATGGCGATCATCGCGTCGCAGAACCGGTCGAGCACGGTCAGGCTCTCGCTCTCGGTCGGCTCGATCATGAACGTGCCCGCGACCGGGAACGACATGGTGGGCGCGTGGAACCCGTAGTCGATCAGCCGCTTGGCCACGTCCTCGACGGTGATCCCGGTCTGCTGAGCCAGCGGGCGCAGGTCGATGACGCACTCGTGCGCGACCAGGCCGTTCCGCCCGGTGAACAGGACCGGGTAGTGCGGCGCGAGCCGCTTGGCTACGTAGTTGGCGGACAGCACCGCGACCTGGGTGGCGCGGCGCAGCCCGGCCTCGCCCATCATCGCGATGTACGCCCAGGAGATCGGCAGGATACCCGCGGACCCGTACGGGGCTGCCGCGACCGGGCCGCCCGCCCCGCGCCCCGGCAGGAAATCCGCCAGGTGCTCGCGGACGGCGACGGGGCCCACGCCGGGGCCGCCGCCGCCGTGCGGGATGCAGAACGTCTTGTGCAGGTTCAGGTGGGAGACGTCGGCACCGAACGAGGTCAGGGTGGCCACTGCGGCCAGCGCGTTGAAGTTGGCGCCGTCGATGTACACCTGGCCGCCCGCGGCGTGCACCGCGTCGCTGATGGCCGTCACGTTCTGCTCGTAGACCCCGGCGGTGGACGGGTAGGTCACCATGACCGCGGCCACGTGCCCGTCGTGGGCCTCCAGCTTGGCGGCGAGGTCGCCGAGGTCGACGGCGCCGTCGGAGTCGCACTTGACCACGGCCACCCGCAGCCCGGCCAGCACCGCGCTGGCCGCGTTGGTGCCGTGCGCCGACTCCGGGATCAGGCAGACGTCACGGTCCTGCTCGCCGCGCGAGGCGTGGTAGCCCCTGATCGCCAGCAGGCCGGCCAGCTCACCCTGCGAGCCGGCGTTCGGCTGCACGGATACCGCGTCGTACCCGGTGAGCCTGGCCAGCCTGACCTCGAGGGACTCGATCAGCTCCAGGTAGCCCCCCGCCTGCGGCGCCGGGGTGAACGGGTGCAGCCCGGCGAACTCCGGCCAGCTGATGGGCTCCATCTCGGCCGACGCGTTGAGCTTCATCGTGCACGAGCCGAGCGGGATCATCGACCGGTCCAGGGCGATGTCGAAGTCGGCCAGCCGCCGCAGGTAGCGCAGCATCGAGGTCTCGCTCCGGTGGGTGCTGAACACCGGGTGGGTGAGGTAGGCCGTGGTCCGCAGCAGGCCGGCCGGCAGCACGTCAGGGTCGGCGGCGGACAGCTCTACGTCGTCGGGGTGTTCCACCCGGCAGATAGCGGCGACGACCTCGCGAAGCTGGGCGTCGGTGGTGGTCTCGTCGCAGCTGGCCTGCAGCACGCCGTCCGGCGCCAGGTACAGGTCGTACCCGGCGGCTCGAGCCCGTTCCATGGCGTGCGCCGCCTCGTCCCGGCCGCCAGGCAAGACGATGCGGATGGTGTCGAAGAAGTCACCACCGTTCGTTCGGTGGCCGTAATCGCGCAGGGTGGCGGCCAAGACAGCGGCGCTGCGGTGCGTACCCCGTGCGATGGCGGCCAGCCCTTCGGGCCCGTGGTAGGCGGCGTACATGGCGGCGGTCACCGCGAGCAGGACCTGCGCCGTGCAGATGTTGCTCGTCGCCTTCTCCCGCCGGATGTGCTGCTCACGGGCCTGGAGCGCGAGGCGGTAGGCGGGCCGGCCGTCGGCGTCCACGGAGACCCCGACCAGCCGGCCGGGAAGCTGGCGCTTGAGCGGGTCGGTGACCGCGATGTAGGCCGCGTGCGGGCCGCCGAACCACATCGGCACGCCGAACCGCTGGCTGGAACCCACCGCGATGTCCGCGCCCATCTCGCCGGGCGGCCTGAGCAGGGTCAGGGCCAGCAGGTCGGCGGCTACCGCGGCCAGCGCCCCGCGGGCGTGCGCGGCCTCGACGAGCGGCGCCAGGTCGCGGACAACACCGGACGCGCCTGGGAACTGGAGCAGGACGCCGAACAGGTCGGGCTGCGCGGCGATCTCCTCGGGGGTGACCGGGGCGACGACGAGGTGGATGCCGAGGGGCTCGGCGCGGGTGCGCAGCACGGCCAGCGTCTGCGGCAGGCAGTCGGCGTCGGCGAGGAAGGTCCGGCCGGGAGTGGCCCGGCGGGCCAGCGTCATCGCCTCGGCGGCGGCCGTGGCCTCGTCGAGCAGCGACGCGCCCGCCCAGGGCAGCGCGGTCAGGTCGGCGATCATGGTCTGGAAGTTGAGCAGCGCCTCGAGCCGCCCCTGCGAGATCTCCGGCTGGTACGGGGTGTAGGCCGTGTACCAGGCCGGATCCTCGAGCACGTTGCGGCGGATGACGGCCGGGGTGATCGTGCCGTAGTACCCCAGGCCGATCATCGGGGTCAGCATCTTGTTGCGGTCGGCCATCCGGCGCAGTACCGCCTGGGCCTGGGTCTCGGTCAGCGGCTCCGGCAGGCCGAGCTGCCCGGCCCGGACCTCGGCGGTTCCCTCGGGCAGCGCGGCCCTGGTGAGCTCGTCAAGTGACGGACAGCCCAGGGTGTCGAGCATTCGTCGCTGGTCAGCCTCGGACGGCCCGATGTGGCGTGCGGCGAAATCTGTCACTGGAGAGCCTCCCGGACGCGCGCGGTCACTGGCTCCCCGTCTGTCGCGGCGCGGCTGGCCGGCCGGGCCCGCTCCAGAGTGCCTGCCCCGTCCGGTTCGTGTGCCTGAGAGGTTCCGGGGATGTTGCCCCTTCGGCGCCCGCGCAGCTAGCGCGGGATCTCTCCCGGCCGGTGTCATCGGCACTAACGATCGTACCCTGACTGAACCAGATTGTGGGACAAGCCGGCGCCGGCCTGCCTGCCAGTAGGGCTAACCGGGAGCCGGGGCCTTGGCGAGGTCCTCGATCCGCTCAGCGAACTGCAGGGCCGTCGCCGGGCGCTCGGCCGGGTTGGCGGCGACCGCCCAGGCGATGATCTCCCTGGCCTGCGGGTCCAGGGCCGTGGAGATCTCCGGTGGATGAGATACGACACGCCGCATGGCCAGGAGCGGGTCGGCCGTGGGCAGCGGCCCGTAGAGCCCCTCCCCGGCCAGGGCAAAGTGCAAGGTGGCGCCCAGGGAGAAGATGTCGCTGGCCCGTGACGGACGGTCGCCGCGGATCAGGTGCGGGTCCACGTAGCCGATGTCCCCCGCGGGCCCCATCCCGGTGATGGTGATGCCCGGCTTCAGGACGTGGCTGAGGCCGAGGTCGGCCAGCTTGCCCCCGCCCGGGTGCAGCAGGACGTTTCCCGGCTTGATGTCGCGATGGGCGATGCCGGCTTCGTGCAGCGCGTGAGTCGCGCGGGCCGCGTGGGCCATCGCGGCCAGGGACCAGGCCCGGCCTGGTGTCTCGGCGGGCCTGGCCAGCGAGCCGGCGGGCAGGTACTCCATGGAGTAGTACACCTCGTCGCCCTGCTGCCCGGCGTCGTAGAGGCTGACCAGGTACGGCGAACTGACCGCGGCGAACGCGGCGAGCTCGCGATGCGCCCACCTGAACACGTCCTGGCTGCTGCCGCCGGACAGCACCTTCACCGCCACGAACTCGGCCTTGACCGGCAGGCGCTTGGGCGGATACGCGAGGTAGAACACTCCGTGGCTGCCTGCTCCGAGCCGCTGGATGAACTTGTAGTCGGCGATACCGCCGCGTTCGTCAGTCATGATCACTGCCTTCCTGGCTCCAGGGCGGAGACCGGGCTAGCGATTTCGGGGCGGTCTTCGATGTCCTCCCTGCTGCCTGCGCGCACGTTCAGGTGGACTTCAGGGCGGACGCCTGAGGCGCCGTCCTCGCTCGCGACTAGCAGGGCTCCCTCCGGCACCGTACCGCTGCTGGCCGAGATGCCCTGGCGGGCCAGTTCCGCAGCAGCGCTCCGGACTCGCCTGCCCTCGCCTCCGACTAGCACGAGCTCGAGGTGCCTGGCCGCGGCGAGTTGGGCGGCGACGTCGAGGGCGGCGGCAGCATCGGCGCCGTGCCCGGCGTAGACGGCCACGGCGCCCGGGTGGTCTGGCGGGGGCACGCGGGAGATGACCAGGCGGGTCTCGGTGTCAGCCCGGATCGCCGCGAGCACCTTAGCGCCTAGGCCGCCTGCGCCGAGAACGACGGTGTCGGGTTCTGCCGCGGCCACGTACGCCGGCAGCTCACCAGGCACGTCGTCGCTGAAGCGCGAGAGCACGACCGCCTGGGCGCCGCGGACCGCCGACCGCTCGGCGAGCGCGTGCAGCTGGCTCATGATGGCGGTCATCTGCAGCAGCTCGCCGCCGATACCCGCGCCCAACTCGAGCCTGCTTCCGCCCCGGACCGAGACGAGGTGGGCCAGGGCCAGTTCAGCGCCGGGCCGCGTCGAGGCCAGGTCAGCTCCGATATCCACCAGGGGTTCCGCGGTCTCCGGCTGGTCGATCAGCACCACGATCCGGTGAGCGGGGCCGCCGCCGGCCAGCTGCGCCCGGTCCGCGGCGGCCCGGTCTCGCTCCATGACCCGGTCGGGGTAGATCCACTTCAGCAGCGGCCCGCTCATCACGGTCGTGACCAGCGCCATGACCACCATCAGGGCGTACAGCGGCTTGGTCAGGATGTGCAGCTGGAGACCCACGCTGAGGATGACGAGTTCGGTCAGGCCCCTGGTATTCATCAAGGTGGCGATCACGCCGGCGTTACGGCCGCTGACCCCGGTGAGCTGGGCGCCGAAAAAGGCGCCGATGAACTTCCCGGCAATGGCCACCGCCAGGATCGCGCCGAGTTCCTCCAGCCCGGAAGTCCCGACCGTGGACAGGTTGATGCTCAGCCCGGACACCACGAAATACAGCGGGAGCAGTACCAGGACGCTGACCTGCTCAAGGCGCTCGAGGATTTCCTCGCGCAGCGCCAGGACGTCCTCGCGGGGCATGACGATGCCGAACAGGAACGCGCCGAAGATGAAGTGCAGGCCCATCCAGTTGGTGGCATAGCAGGACAGCAAGAGCCCGGCCAGCACGGTGGCCAGGACGTTCGGGGTGAGCCGGCCCGCCTTTGAGTAAACGCGGGAAAGCCGGCGTAGCAAGGGCCGGACCAGCAGGAACATCGCGGCGGCGTACGGGATGGCCAGCAGCACCTTCCACGGCGCGCCGTTACCGGCCAGCGCGACCACCACGGCCAGCAGCGTCCAGGCGAGCACGTCCGCGATCGCGGCGCTGGCCAGCGCGAGCCCGCCGATACGGGTGCGGTGCAGGCCCCGCTCGGTCAGGATGCGCGCCAGGACGGGGAACGCGGTCGCGGCCATCGCGGTGCCGATGAACAGCGCGAAGGTGGAGACGTGCGTCACGTGATTGCGGTGGGCCAGCCAGATGCCCAGCAGCGAACCGCCGATCAGGGGCAGGATCAGCGAGCCGGTCGATACGCCGACCGCGACGCGCTCGCGGCCTCTGATGAGGCGCAGGTCCACGTCGTAGCCGACCACGAACATGAACAGGACCAGGCCGAGGTCGGCCAGGGCGGTCAGCGGGGAGATCAGCGGGGTCGGGAACAGCGTCTTGGTGAGGTGGCCGTGGAAGAACGTGGGTCCAAGCAGGATCCCGGCGAGGATCTCGCCGATCACCTGGGGCTGCCCGAGGCGCCTCGCAGCGATGCCGAGCAGGCGGGCGAGGATGATGACGATCGCCACGTCGGCCAGGAGCAACTGGACGGCGCTCAGGCTCATAGTCCCGCCCCCTTCCCGCTACGTGTAACTCACCGGTGCCGATGCGAGTCGTACCGGAGCCCGTAAGCGTCGCCCAGGCGGATCTGCGCGCCCGCGACCAGGGGGGTCCGGACCCCCGGGGCCAGCTTGGTGGCAGCGCTCTCCCCGGGGAGGGCGACGAACGTGCCGTTGGCGGAATTGAGGTCGGAGACGTAGACCTGCCAGCCGTCCAGCTCGACGCGGGCGTGGATCCGGGACACCAGATCCGAGGCGCCGCCCAGCCGCAGCGGCCTGGCGCGGCCGTCGGCCACCGACTTGTCCAGCGTGGGTTCGCGGCCCATCACGTAGTCGGTGTCGAGCTGGCAGACCGACCCGTCGTCCAGGATGAGCACGCCGAGCGGCGGCCGCTTTCCTTCCTGCGGAATCTTGGTGAGCTGGGCCATGCCGATGCCGCAGACGGCGCAGTAGCGCGCCTCCGGGTCGTTGAAGTGCCCGCTCTTGCAGTAGATGCCCAGGACGACCGGGGCGGGTCCTTCGGCGGGGCCGAGGGCCTTGTCGTCCAGCGGTTCCGCGCCGAGCGGCAGCGGGTCACGCCGGGGCATATCGTCGGGGGCCTGGCCGCCGAGCAGCGAGAGCGCGACGAAGTCGCGCCCGAAGTCGCCGTCCGGCGGGTCGGCCACGGCCTGCTGACCAGCGCCGTACTGGAACTGGTCCTGCCCGTACTGGTCCTGCCCGTACTGGTACTGCCCCTGCCCGTACTGGTCGCCCGCCTCCTGCTGCCCGGCGCCCCACTGGGCGCCCTGGTTACCGAAGCCCGCGTCCGCGGGAGCGGGTCCTGGCGCCTGATCGCGCCAGGCCACGTCCAGGCTGGTCGGGCTGTGCACGGCGGCCGGGTCGGCCAAACCCGCATCCACCGGCGCCGGCTTCGGCGCCGCCTGCTCGTGCCAGGACCTGTCCAGGCTGGTCGGGCTGTGGACGTCTTGGTCGGCGGAGCCCGCGTCCGCCGGAGCGGGTCCCGGCGCCTGATCGCGCCAGGACCCGCCCGGGCCGACGGGAACGGGAACGGGCGCGGACATGGCCTGGTCGGCCGCCTGAGCCTGAGCCTGAGCGTCCGCCTCCGCTTGGTAGGCCGACTGCGCCTCGACGGCCGCCTGGACCTCGTCGGCCGCTTCCACCATGGCCGCCGCTTCCGCCACGGCGGCGGGTTCCGCGGGGGCCGGGGTCGGCTCGTGGGCGGGGGGCGCTGCTTGGCCGGCGGAATGTCCCGTGTCCGGCGGCACTTCGGCGGGAGCGTAGACCAGGGCGACGGCTCGGACCACGCCATCGGCCAGGCGCAGGTAGGGATCCGTATCCCCGACGCTGCTGACGGGCCGGACGCCCGCCCGGACCTTGACCACCGTGGACGGCAGGACGCAGAGCAGCCGTCCGTAGGGCTCGCCGGTCGCCAGTTGCTGTACGCCACGGGCGGTGGTGACTTCCGCCCAGGCCGTCCCGTACACGGCGACGGCCGTCCCGCCGCCGACGGGCCCGAACGCGACAGCGGCCGGGCCCTCCTCGTTCCCCGCGGCGGACGCCGCGTCGGCCTCGTACTCTGCGCAGATCAGGTCGGCGAACCGGCGGCCGCTCTCGCCCGCCCGGGCCGCCCTAGCCAGGAGATCGAGCAGCCGGTCCGTGAAGGGCCCTCCCGCGGGATGGACCAAAAGCACGAGATCTCCCTGCCTGGCCAGCACTCCGTCCCCGTGAATGGGCCACAGGCCAGGCAGCACGCCATACTCGCTCACGCTAGACTCCCGCCGCGGAACCGCCACCGGATGAACGGGACCCGCATCGGCCCATTCGCCACAAGCCATACCCCCAGCCAGACCAGGACGAACTGGATGATGAACGCGGCCCCGCCGACGTGGCCGACGATTCCCGGGATGGCTCCGGCGCTCAGCAGCAGCCAGATCACCAGGCCCTCGGGCACCCCTTCGGCCAATCCGAAAAACGTGGGCCAGTCCTTCTCCCACCGCCATTGCATCAGGAAATGGTAGAGCAGTTCCCAGAGCACGCCCACCACGGCGACGCTGGCCAGCACCAGGAAGCCATCCCGGTACTTATCGCCGATCGGCGCGCTGCCCGGCAGGAACGGGACGATGATCAGGGTGATGAGACCGCCGATAACGGCCAGCAGGAAGAACCTGGTCTGTATGCGGCCTGACAACGTCGGAAGCATGCACGAACCTGTCTCTATCGGAGCACGGGCATTGTGGGTGTAGAAATCACGGCTGCTTATTCCTGGCCCAGCGCAGCCATTGCGAAGTAGAACGGACCGGGCCGATTTTCTTGCAAAATCCCCGGCGGGCTAGGTCGTCCGTGATCTCCTGCGCGGCTATCTGCAGGCCCAGGAACGTGTCCACGCCCGGGAAGTACCCGCCCAAGGTAGCGGCCCCCGAGGCGTATATCACGCCAGGCGGATTGCCGGTGCCCCGCAGCTCGAAGGTGCGCTCGACGTCGAGGCGACCGACGGGGTTGCGCCCTGCGCCGGAATGCTCGAGGAGATCGGCGAGCACCCGGTGCTCGGAGATGTCGGCCTCAAGGCCGGTGCAGTCGATGACGAAGTCCGCGGCCACCTCGAGAAGGCCCTGGGAGGTCTTGACGTGGCTGACGACCATCCCGTCTTCGCGGACCTTCATCCCGTCGACCGTCCCCTCCAGCGTGCGGTACCAGCCGTTACGCCGGCCTTCGTTCATCTGCGCCTGCCAGCTCCGCCGCCACGGCGTGTTGGTGCCGCCCATCAGCTTGTACTCTTTGGCGCGCGCCTCGCCTTCCAGACGCCGCATCTTCGCCTTCAGCTGCCCGCCCCATACCGATTTGGGGTAGTTGAACCCCTGGTAGGCGAATCCGTTGCCGCCCCGGCGCCGCATCCAGGGGCCGGGTCCGTGCGAGCCGGATACGAATGTGCGGAACAGGTGGACGATCTCGGTGTCGAGCTTGTTCTTGGCCCGGTCGTCCATCAGGCGCTGCAGCACCCGCGAGGAAACGATCCCGCCGCCGCGGATGAGCACGACGCCGCGCTTCACCTTCAGCCGGTCGTAGATGTGCTCGTGATCTTCGTAGGCGCTGACCACGTGGTAGAAGTCCTGGTTCTCGGTCCGGAAGGCCTGCAACTCGGGAAGGTACTTCAGGCCGGGGTACCCGATGGCCAGGTGGACGAACTGCGACCGGTAGGCGACGCGGCGGGCCGGTTTGGCGTCCGGTGGCGTCAGGATGGTGAAGTAGCCGCCGCCCTGGCGCCGGCGGATCATCCGGACCTGCCCCTTGACCAGCATGTCGAAGTAGTTGATCCGCTTGGACTCGCGCTCGAGTTGCTCGAATACCATGCCGGCCCGCGGGGTGTAGAAGTCCGCCCACATCGGCTCGAAGAGCACCTGGCGCAGCGGCTTCAGGCTCTTGTCGTGGATCGCCTCCTGCAGGGCGTAGGAGGGGAAGCCCCAGATGTTGTCCGGTCGCGAGGCGGAGTCAGAGCGGATGCGCTCCGGGCGCGGAATCTGCGAGACGCGCGTCAGGTACTCATACGTCTGCCACGGGTGGTCGATGTCCGACAGCACCCGCATCCGGTCGGTGCCCACCCCGGCGATGCGCAGGTAGTCGACGGTGACGAAGCTGCCCATGCCGCCGCCCACCGAGACGAACGGCACGTCCACCACCGGTATCCCCGCCGCCCCGACCATGGCGTCGGTCCACGAATCGGACCTCAGCAGTTCCTCAGTCAGGTCGCCGCCGCCAGGCGGCCCCGGCTGAACTGGCCCTGGCTGCTGAATCGGTACGCGCTGCGTCGGCGCTTCGCGCCCCAGGCCGGCTGAAGCATCTGAACCCATCGCACTATCACCCTTGCGCTCTCGGCATCGGTGGAAATCCCCATCACGGGCGCCTGCGACCCTCCGCCGCAGGCGACACGTGACAATCCAGATCGTAGTGGGAGGGAGCGCGGCCGGAAAGGCGTAGCCTCGGGCCGGAGGCGAGCGGCTGCCTGGTAAGTCCCCGGACGCGAGAATTGTATTCCGTGTACGAATTCATACGGCCTGGTGGATGCCCGGATGCTCGCGACCGGCCGGGCCGTCATCCTCGGCCGGCCGGCGGTCGCCGCGGGCGGCACGAGCGATGCGTCGCGATCCCCCACTCACCCCGTCAGGTGCCGGTGCCCGAATCCCTGAACTGCGAAGGGATTTCCATCATCATCGAGTCACCCCTGAACAGCGGCGTGCTGCGGACCTCGCGCTCGATCGAGGTCGCCGACATCGTGTAGCCGAGGAAGAGCAGAAGCGAAACCGCCTGGACGATAATCCCGGGCCAGTACGAGTTGAACGTGGAAAGGCTCCAGTCGTTGAGCCCGTGGAGTACGGCCGCGATGGAAACTCCGAAGATGATCAGCGGCCAGCGCCGTCTCGGGTAATTCACCGCGATTCCGATAAAGAATGCCGAAATCCCGGCCCACACGGCGTGCTCGAAGCCGTCCACGAACACGCGGAAAGCGAAATCGAGGACTCCGGTATCAGCCTGGGCGACCTGATTCGCATTCGCCACCTGCGCGATGGCCATCTCGGTATAGAAGATCTCCTCGATGATGCCGAACGTCAGGCCGGCGATGGTTCCGAGGAACATCCACATCCGGACGCCCAGCTTGGCCTTGCGCCATCGCAGCAGGATGAGCGCGGACAGCAGGACCGGCAGCGCCTTGGAGATCTCCTCGTTGTACCCGACGGCGAGGGCGGCCAGGAAGTTACCGTTGCGGACGCCGTTCACCAGTTGGTCGTTGATGTTGATGGTCACCACGTTCAGCCATATGGTCACCCAGATGATGATCCCGACCGCGATCCCGATCTCCTGCGCATGCAGCCTGCCGGGACGCAGCAGGAGCCAGAAGGCGATACCCCACAGCGGCGCGATGTAGAGGCTGTACGCCAGGCCCGGCGTGCTGAGGCTCCGCGACGATGAGAACAGGGCCAGGAACACCAAGGGCAGCAGCGCGTAAACGATAACGAGCAGCCGGAGGCTCTGGTGCCAGCCGGGATTCTTCATCCAGCTCTTGATCGGGACGAGGATCTCGACGGCCATCGCGAGTCCCCCCGTGGTCGCGGGATGGCCCGGCTGCGGCACCCCCGCCCCCTGCGGGGCGTAGCCCCCGGCCGCGGCGGGACCTGCCGCCGCGCCGGCCCACGCGGGCGCGCCGACACCTGCGGGAGCGCCGGGCGGGCCCGGAGGGGAGCCATAGCCGGCACCCTGGCCGTAACCCGCGCCCTGGCCGTAACCCGCGCCCTGGCCGTAACCCGCGCCCTGGCCGTAACCGGCACCCTGGCCGTAACCGGCGGGCTGGCCGGCGGGCTGGCCGTAGCCGGCGCCCTGTCCGTAACCCGCGGGCTGGCCGTAGCCGGCACCCTGTCCGGCGGGCTGGCCGTAGCTGCCGGGCTGGGCGTAGCTGCCGGGCGGAGGCTCGGCCGAGGCGCCACCTGGCCGGGGCGCTTGCGGCTCGGCGCCGGCCATAGGCTGGAACCGCATGACTGGTCCCTGCGGCGAGGCCAGCGACAGCTCGGTCGGCTGCCGCACGAAGACCTGGTGAACCTGCTGACCGTGCTGGAAGGCGCGGGCCTGTCCCAGGTTCTCGTATACCCAGCCGGTCGGTCCCCAGGTCAGCTGGGCATGCCGGCGCGAGACCGTCGGATCGTCGACGATGATGCTGTTATCAGACAGGCGTCCGATCGTGACGGTCTGTCCGGGCTGGAAGACATAGCTCCGGCCATCGATGATCACCTGCAGGTCGTTCATCCTGCGCCCCAATCCACCAGCGGGCACGCTGCCTAGTCGGTGTAAATCTGGCTCCGGACCGAACCGAAGTCGATGACCATGGTCCCGACACCGAGTCGGCTATGTCCAGTCCGCCTGCCGCACAAGCCGAAACGGGCCCGCTGCCGGGGAAGGGCTGGGTTCACCGCCAGCGCCGCCACCCGCGCGGCCGGCCCGCCGGCCGCGCGGCGGGCTCGACGGCCGACGGCACGGTGGGCGCCTCTGACCGCCGCAGCGCCGGCGGCGCGATCAGCAGCGCGATCGTGGTGTCATCGGCGCTGCCGTCGGCTGATGCGCAGCGGCTCGCCCAGATGGGCAACTGGTCGGCCAGCCATTCCGGCGGCCGTCCGCCGATCAGCCCGGCCAGGTCGGCGCTCACCGCGCCGGCCCACGGATAGGCCGCCTGAGCGTTGCCGTATCCGTCCGTGGCCAACAAGATCCCGAGCAGCGCCGTGCCGGCGAGGTCCACCACCGCAACGCGGAAGTCCTCCTCCGCGCCCGGTGCACACAGGCTCGTCGTCTGCAGGCCGTCCAGCGACGGGTCGGCGGGCACCGCCAGCAGCGGCCGCCCGCCTGGCTGGACGCCCACGATGTCCCCGTCGCCGATCTGGAGCAGAACGAGCCATCTCCACCCCGCGATGGCCAGCAGCAGCGTGGTCCCGTAGGCGATCAGCGCATCGTCGCCCGCGACGCGCGCACCCTGTTCCGCCGCGGTGAACGGCCGGGCGGCCAGGTCGTCGCGGACGGCGGCGCGCCATCGCCCGGTGATGGCCGGGACAAGCTGGCCAACAGACTCCGATTGGAGCTGCTCGGCTGCCTCGAACTCGTCCAGCCGTGCGGCCAGGTCCGCAGCGGCGTCGCAGGCGACGGAGACCGCAAGCTCGGCGCCCCGGGCGCTGCGGAAATGCCGGCGGTGCCCGTGTCCGTCGGCAACGGCCGCGACCACCACGTCCTGCGCGTCCAGGCGCGCCTGGACGGCATCCTGGTTGGGCAAGCCGGCCGCGTGGTGCGCCGCCCCGCGCTGCGATGCCGTCAGGGCGAGCCAGGTCTGCTCGGTGATGGGAGCATTCAAACAGAACTGCTCACGGTTGTCACCCGGCCGACGACGACGCCGACGGGCGCCAATTCATGGCCGCGGCGGAGTCAGCTGGTGCGGCGCAGCCTGCGCTTGGCCAGATCGTCCTCGCCCGGGGACCTGCCGTCGAAGGGGGCACTGAGGTCGGTCGCCATGAGACCATCGGCCCGCACGCCAGGCAGCACCGCCAGGTCACCTTCGACCTCCCGCCAGACCCGGCCGAGCGCGATCCCGAATACTCCCTGGCCGCCCTGGAGCAGGTCCACCACCTCGTCGGCCGACGTGCATTCATACACGCTGACCCCGTCGCTCATCAGCGTCACCTGGGCCAGGTCCGCGCTGCCGTGATCACGAAGATGCTGGACCGCCGCCCTGATCTGCTGTAGCGAGATCCCCGTATCCAGCAGGCGCTTCACGACCTTCAGCACGAGGATGTCGCGGAAGCTGTACAGCCGCTGGGAGCCGGAGCCGTGGGCCGCGCGCACGCTCGGCTCAACCAGGGCCGTGCGCGCCCAGTAGTCGAGCTGGCGGTAGGTGATCCCGGCGGCGGCGCATGCGGTCGGACCGCGGTAGCCGATCTCCGCGGCGGCGTCGGCGTCGCCCGGGACCCCTAGGGCACCTAGCGCCTCGTCAGTCTCGAACAGGGTGCCCTGAGAGCCTACGGAACCTTGTGGGCCGTCAGCGGCGGATAGGCCCCCTGGCCTCCCGCTGTCACTCCTGGTTACCGCCACGCCTTACCTCCACGGGAGCTGACTACCCACGGCACTCGAACCGTAAGCCGGCCCGGGTGGCGGCGTCAACGACCGCCCCCGGCGCGTCGCGACATTCCCTGCGGCATGCAGGCATACCGGGATGCATGTGGTCAGCGGGGTAAACGGGGCCAACAGGTTCAGCTGGGTGCCCGGCGGCGCGATCACGTCGCCCGGCCGAAATCCTCGGGTGAGATGGTGTCGAGGAACTCCCGGAACTTCTCTACCTCATCCTCTTGCTCGTCCGGGATGGCCACACCCACCTCGTCCAGGATCTCCTCGCTGGCGAAGATCTGCGCGCCGGTGCGCAGCGCCAGGGCGATCGAGTCCGACGGGCGCGCGCTCACCTCGGCGCCGTTGGAGAAGACGAGGTCCGCGTAGAAGATCCCATCGCGCAGCGCCGTGATGTTCACTGTCCGCAGCTGGACGCTCAGGGCCTCGAGCACATCGCGGAAGAGGTCATGCGTGAGCGGCCTGACGGACACCATGCCCTGCTGGGCGAAGGCGATCGCCGTCGCCTCGACCGCCCCGATCCAGATGGGCAGGTACCGATCCCCCTGCGCCTCCTTAAGCAAGACGATGGGGCTATTCGACGGCATCTCGACCCGGACGCCGATGACCTCCATCTGCCGCACTGCAGCTCCGTCCTCACGTACCTGGCGAACCTGTCTGGGCTACCTCTCCCCATGCCACGGTACACCCGTAATCGCCCGGAAGCCGACCGCAGCCCCCCGCCCGGAGGGCCGGCGGGATCGTCGACCTGGCCTGATGGGCCGGGACTCGGCTGGTACCTGGACACCGGCGCCACGGGCAGCCCGGCTTCGGCCAGCGCACATTCGACCAGCGTGGCGTGCAGTCGCAAGGTCAGGTCCACGATCTGCCAAGCGGTCCTCGCGGCTGCATCGCGCGCGCCGGCGCCGCGCTGGCGCAACTGGGGCGCCACCACCTGCTCGACCAGGTTGGCCTCCCGGTCCGCGGCGGCCTTGACCGCCCGCAGGTGCCGGGCCTGGACGCCGAACTGGCGGAGCGCTGCGACCGCACGGGCCACCGCGAGAGCCTCCGGGCCGTACTGCCGGCCCACCCGCCGGATCAGGCCGTAGTCTTCGAGCTCGGTCAGCTCCGCCTCGCCGATCCCCGCCGCCTCAAGCAGCTGGCGGCGGGACAGGTCCGCGGGGGCCTGGCCAGCGGAGCCGTCCTGGCCATTGCCGCCCGCGCCGCCGCGGCCGCCATGTGCATCCCCGGCGAGCCGCTCCTTGATCACCCGCAGCGGCAGGTAGGAGTCCCGCTGCATGGTCAGGATGTACCGCAGCCGCTCGATGTCCGCCGAGGAGAACCGGCGGTAACCCGAGCTCGACCTGGCCGGCTCGATCAACCCCTCGGCCTCGAGGAAGCGGATCTTGGACGGGCTGATGTCAGGAAATTCCGCGCGCAACTGGGAGAGCACCTCGCCGATACCGAACTGACCGCGCGCGGGCTGCTCGCTCATGCGTAATCCTGCGCGCCCCTGCCGCGATGGTCAGCCGAGGAGGTTCTCGGATCGAGGTTCTGGCTGGTCAGGAACAGCAACCGGAACTTACCGATCTGGACCTCGTCGCCGCCGGTCAGTTCCGCTTCCTCGATGCGCTCCCGGTTGACGTAGGTGCCGTTGAGGCTGCCCACGTCGCGGACGGTGAAGAACGCGCCCCTGCGGTAGAACTCCGCGTGCCGCCTCGAGACCGTCACGTCGTCGAGGAAGATGTCGCTGCCCGGGTGCCTGCCCGCGGTCGTCAGGTCGTTCTCGAGCCGGAACCTGCTGCCGGCGTTGGGCCCTCGCATGACCAGGAGCAGCGCGCTGCCCTCCGGCAGGGCGCCGAACGCCGCCGAGTCCGGGAAAAGATCGTCGCCGAAATCGGCGTCCTCGGGCCGGCCCAGGGAGAGCGTCGATGTGGTCTCGCCGGGGCGGGCGCCGCCCGGTCCGGCGGCCGCCAGCTGGGTACCGCAATTGGAGCAGAACCTGGCGTCCTCAGAGTTCGGCCGACCGCACCGGGCACAGTAAACGCGCGGCATAGCCCCGCTCGGCCTCCCCTCGGTGAACACCTCGGCATCCGGCGATGCAGCCCAAGGTACCCGCGCGGGGGCCTGCCGGTCCATGAACCACGCGAACAGCCCGCGCCGATTGGGCCTCATCTTCTGGTCGCGATGCTTCCGCCACATCGCCGTCTCACCTCCTCCATGCGCCTGCTGCACGCCTGCCGCCCCGCAGCGGATAGTGACCGCCGGGCAAACCCTGGTAGACGCGATTCTCTCATATTTGCGAATTTCGCGTAGTTCGCGCCGTTCAGATCCTCGAGCAAGGCACATAGCTTACCCGGATACGGGCCTGGTATCCGGGCCCGGTCGATCGGCCGGCCCTCAGCGGCCGGCCTGCTCCACCACCGAAGCCCATTCGTCGAGCAACTGCTGTGCGGTGTCCGCGTCGCTGCCCTCCGCCCACAGGTGGGTAACCGCGTCGGCCGGGTCCGGTGTCGCCAGTACCCAGCCGCGATCCCCCTCGACCACGCGCACGCCGTCCGTGGTGTCGGTCTGCCTGTCCCCCGCCGCCTCCAGCACCATCCGCATCACGCTGCCCTTGGCCGCCCAGGGTGTGGGGATGGATCGCCTGAGCAGGTGCGCGATCGGGATCCTGGCGTCGATCTGGCTGAGCGTCAGCCTGGTCCGCGCGACCAGGCCGAGCAACCGGACGAAGGCCGCGATGCCGTCGACCGTCCGCGTGCACTCGGGGACCACGAACCCGCCCCGGCCATCGGCCGCGAAGATCACGTCCTCCCCGGCCGCCGCGACGGTCAGCGCGTTCATCGACGTCGGTGTCCAGCTCACCTGCACTCCGTGGAAGCGGCACACCTGCTCGGCCACCCGGGTCGTGGTCACCGGCAAGGCCACCCGCCCGGACTTGCGCTCGGCCGCCACCAGGTCGAGCACGGACAGCAACGCCCGGTCTTCGCTGACCAGCTCGCCCTTCTCGTCCACGAGCTGGATCCGCTCGCCGACCGGGTCGAACCTGACGCCGAACGCCGCGCGGTAGGAGGACACCACCTCGGCCAGCCGCTGCAGGCCGGCGCGCTGCTGCGCGATGGTCTCGGTCGGCGATACCTCGTCCAGCCGGTTGTTCAGGGTCAGCACGTCCACGCCGATCGTGCCGAGCAGGCTCGGCAGCACCAGCGACGTGGTGCCGCCCGCGCAGTCCGCCACCACCCTCAGGCTGGCCTCGCGTACCCCGCTCATGTCGACGCACCTGAGCAGCTCGTGGGCGTAGTCCTCGACCACCCGGGGCGAGTAGCTGAGCTCGGCGATCTCGCCCGGGAACGCCCGCCGGAACTCCTGCCGGGAAAAGACGCGCTCCAGCTTGCGCCGGTCCGCCGGCGACAGCTCGGCGCCGCGCTCGTCGAGGAAGATGATGTCGACGGACTGCGGGTCCCCTGGCGTGGTGCGCAGCGCGATGCCGCCGCTGTAGTGGTCCCTGGCGGTCTCGTACCTGGCCACCGGGAGCGGCTGGGCCTCCAGGTCCACCACGTCGATCGCGCTGGCGTTGAGCGCCCCTTGCATGGCCCGCTTCAGCGTCCGCGCGGCCCGGGACACGTCCCTCGAGGTGGTGACCGTGGAGCCCTTGCGGAGCGTGGTCGCGTAGGCGCTGGCCAGGCGGACGGCCAGCTCGGGGGTGACCTCCACGTTGATCAGCCCGGACACGCCGCGCGGGCCGAACAGCGTGCGCTGTCCCCGTGACTCCCAGATCACGCTGGTGTTCACCACCGCGCCGGCCTCGATGGTCTTAAACGGGTAGACCTTCACCTTGGCGGACAGGTACGCCTCGGGCTCGATCACGCACTCATCCCCGACGATGGCGCCCTCCTCGATCCTGGCCAGCCGCATGACGTCGGTGTTCTTGCCGATCACGCAGCCGCGCAGGTTGACGCCCTGGCCGATGTAGACGTTGTTGTGCACCACGGCGCGGTGCAGGAACGCGCCCTCCTTGACCACGACGTTGCTGCCGATCACGGTGTACTCGCGCAACTGCGCGCCCGCCTCGACCTTGGCGTAGTCCCCGATGCACAGCGGGCCGGTGAGCACGGCGTCCAGGTCGACTTCCGCGCCCTCGGCGACCCAGACGCCGGGCGAGACCTCGAACCCGGCGATGTCGGTCCTGACCCGGCCGGCCAGCACGTCCGCCTGCGCCTTCAGGTAGCTCTCGTGGGTGCCGATGTCTTCCCAGTAGCCGTCCGACACGTAGCCGTACAGCGGCGCGCCGCGCTTGACCAGCTTGGGGAAGACGTCGCCCGACCAGTCGACCACCTCGCCGGGCGGGACATCGGCCAGCACCTCGGGCTCCATCACGTACAGCCCGGTGTTGACCGTGTCCGAGAACACCTGGCCCCAGCTCGGCTTCTCAAGGAAGCGCTGGATCCGGCCCTCTTCATCGGTGATCACGATGCCGAACTCGAGGGGGTTAGGCACGTTGGCCAGGCCCACAGTCACCAGCGCGCCCTTCTCCTTGTGGTACCTGACCATCGCGGTCAGGTCCAGGTCGGTCAGCGCGTCGCCCGAGATGACCAGGAAGGGCTCGTCGCGCAGGGCGTCCCCGGCGTTCCTGACGCTGCCGGCGGTGCCCAGCGGCACCTCCTCGGTGGCGTACTGCAGGTTCATCCCGAATTCCTCGCCGTCGCCGAAGTAATTCCGGACGAGCGCGGCGAGGAACTGGACGGTGACGATGGTCTCGGTGAAACCGTGCCGCTTGAGCAGGCGCAGCACGTGCTCCATGATCGGCCTGTTGACTACGGGAAGCATGGGTTTGGGCTGGTTGGCGGTCATCGGCCGCAGCCGTGTTCCCTCCCCCCCTGCCATGACGACGGCCTTCAATGGTTTTGCCGCTCCTTCCCGTTATCCGCCCCTTAGGTGTACCCCGTCACCGGCGAATTCACGGGCTCGCCTCGCCCGATCACCGATTCGCGCGACTCACCAAGCTTCGCACCTGGGTCAGGTACAGCACCGCGGCCCACCAGTACAGTGCGGTCCCCCAGATCGCGAAGTTCCACCCCAGGACCCGCGCCAGCGTTGCTCCCGCGCCGTGGTGATCGCCCAGGAACAGCAACGGGAAGGCGTAAAGCAGGCACAAGGTGGCGCTCTTGCCGGCGAAGCTGACCTGCAGGGTGCCGAAGCCGGCCCGGCGCCGCAGCACGGCCAGCGCCGCGCCGACCGTCAGCTCGCGCAGGACCAGGACGGCGACCAGCCACCACGGGATGATCGCCCGCACCGCGAGCGCCACGATGGTCGCCGCGATGTACAGGCGGTCCGCGGCCGGGTCGAGCACCTGCCCGAGCCTGCTGCCCTGGTTCAGCGCGCGGGCGACCTTGCCGTCCAGCCAGTCGGAAACGCCCGCCGCGATGAGCACCCCGACGGCCCAGTCATCGGCCGTGGCGGTCCGCGGCCCGAGCACCAGCCACAGGAAGACCGGGACCCCGGCCAGCCGCGCAGCGCTGATGGCGTTCGGGATGGTCAGGACCCGGTCCACGGACCCAGTATCCTCACGTAAGTGACGATGGCGGATACGGGGGCGCCTCCGCGGGCCCGCACTCCCCTGCCCGCTGCCCTTTCCGCGAAGGTGCTCGCCGAGGCGGGCAAGCGCCGGGCCTTCGCGGTGATCAGCCACCCGGACGCCGGCAAATCCACCCTGACCGAGGCCCTGGCCCTGCACGCGTCGGCGATCACCCAGGCGGGCGCGGTACACGGCAAGGCGGGCCGGCGCGGCGTGACCTCCGACTGGATGGCCATGGAGCGCGCCCGCGGCATCTCGATCACGTCCGCGGCGCTCCGCTTCGATTACCGCGACATGATGCTCAACCTGCTGGACACCCCCGGTCACGCGGACTTCTCCGAGGACACCTACCGGGTCCTGTCCGCGGTGGACTGCGCGATCATGCTGCTGGACTCGGCCAAGGGACTAGAGCCGCAGACCCTGAAGCTGTTCGACGTGTGCCGGAGCCGGGGCGTCCCGGTGATCACGTTCGTGAATAAGTGGGACCGGCCCGGCCGCGAGCCGCTGGAACTCCTGGACGAGATCGAGCAGCAGATCGGGCTGCGCCCGGCCCCGGTGAACTGGCCGGTCGGCGTGGCGGGGGACTTCCGCGCGCTGATCGACCGCGTCACCGGCGAGTACGTCACCTTCACCAGGACCCCGGGCGGGGCGGGCCGCGCCGGGGAGACGCAGCTCGACGCCGCGGCCGCCGCCGCGCGCGATGGCGAGGCTTACGCCACCGCCCAGGATGAACTGGCCCTGCTCGACGCGATCTACGGTGCGGGCCTGGACCTGCCGTCATTCCTGGCGGGGGTCTCGAGCCCGGTGCTCTTCGGGGCCGCGCTGCCGAACTTCGGCGTCCGCCGCCTGCTCGACGCCGTCACCGAGCTCGCCCCGCCGCCCGGCACGCGGGACGACATCAAGGGCGAGCCGCGGGCGGTCGATGCCCCGTTCTCGGGCCTGGTGTTCAAGGTGCAGGCCAACATGGATCCGGCGCACCGCGACCGGGTGGCGTTCGTGCGGGTCTGCTCGGGGCGGTTCGAGCGCGGCATGGTGCTCACCCACGCGGCCACGGGACGCCCCTTCGCCACCAAGTACGCGCAGGCCATGTTCGGCCAGGACCGCGAGACCGTCGAGGAGGCCTATCCCGGCGACGTGATCGGCCTGGTCAACGCCACCGCCCTGCGCCCGGGCGACACCCTGTACGATGACGTGCCCGTGGAGTTCCCGCCCATCCCCAGCTTCGCGCCCGAGCACTTCGCGGTGGTGCGCGGCATCCAGGCGGGCAAGCAGAAGCAGTTCCGGCGCGGCATCGAGCAGCTGGACACCGAGGGTGTCGTCCAGGTCCTGTCCTCGGACCTGCGCGGCGATCAGGCGCCGGTGCTGGCGGCCGTCGGCCCGCTCCAGTTCGACGTGGTGCTGCACCGGCTCGAGTACGAGTTCGGCGCACGCTCCGAACTGGACCACCTGGACTACGCCCTCGCCAGGCGCACCGACGCGGAAGGCGCCCGCGCCCTGTCCGGGCAGCGCGGTACCGAGGTGCTGACCCGGCGTTACGACGGCGCGCTGCTGGCGCTGTTCAGCGACAAGTGGCGGCTCGGCCAGGTCCAGCGCGAGCACCCCGGCCTCCTGCTCGAGCCGCTCATCGCCGGATAGGCCCCCGGGCGCCGCCGACTAGGACCCTAGGCGCCCTCCCCCGGCTTCAACACCCTCACCATCCCCATTGGCCCCACAGGTGCCGGGGCGCGGCGGGGCACAACCGATGGTTGCCACTTACTACCAGTTCTTACTGGTAGGTTGCCGCTTTCATCGGTTTGACGGCAGCCCGGCAGCCTTCAGCCCTCAGCCCTGCCTGGCGACGTCGATCTGGTCGAAGTCGCCGATCGCGTTCCTGACCCCGCCGCCGCCGGACCACTGCCACATGAGCGCGTAGCTGCTCGCGCTGGTGACGCCGCCGAAGAACTGCGCGCACTGGCCTGACTTGAGGCACCAGCCGTTCGGCGCTTCGGACAGGTTGGCGGTCTCGGGGGCGTAGGTCCACTCGTCGGTGTGCGGGATCGAGGCGGCGCTGCCCGTGCCGAAGATCTGGGTCCAGATCTCCTGATTCGAATACACGCCCGGCTTGTAGCTCGAGTGCTCGCTGACGTAATTGAAGAACCCGTTGAAGTCGGCGCGGTCGAGGGCGTAGGGCATGCCCACGTGCTTCACCGCGCCGCTGCACGCCGAGGTGTACACGTCATTCCAGCCGTTGTCGAAGGCGGGCGCGACCCCGGGAAGTTCGATGTCCATGAAAAGGACCGGGTAGGTCACGTGTTCGGTGGCCATGTCGGCCAGCGCCCGCGCCGCTTGGCGGGCGCCCCAGGCGCTGGCCTCGGCGGCGCTGCCGGTGTAATCGGGGTCGACGCCTGGCCCGCCCATGAACCAGTACGCCGCGGTGCCGATGCCCTCGCCGTACGACGTGTCGTTGGTGTTCGCCTGCGCGCTGTTGGCGGCCGACCAGGCGAGGAAGCCGCCCGGGCAGTGCAGCCAGTACGACCAGCTCCCGGCCATGCCGATGTAACCGCCGTAGGCGCCGCCGATGCCGGGCTCGCGGTAGGGACCGGTGCCGCTGATCGTGACCGGCAGGCTGTCGGTGCCGTACCAGAATCCGACCGGCGAGTCGCCCTCCGGCATGGTCGCCCGGTCGGTAACGGCCCGGACGGTTCCTGCGGTCATGCTCGTTGCGGCTCCCGGGGCCGGGCTCCCTGACGTTACCGGATCCAGCCGGCTGGCCAGCAGCACGCTGACCAGGACCAGGGTCACGCAGATCCCCAGTCCCGCGAAGACCGGCCGAGGCCACCTCATGGGACCTCCGCGTCGGCTGCCGGCCGCGCCCGCACGGCAGGCACTAGGCCCGGCGCGGCGCGGGAAGGCCGAGGCTCGGCAGTGCATCCGGGTCGTGCAGGATGGCGGCGCCCAGTTCGTTGACGCGCACGGCGAGCAGCCCGTCATAGCGGGACAGGCAGGCGTACTGGTCGGCGCCCCACAGGGTACGGTAGTCGTGACGCGCGCCGCACGGGTCGGTGTAGGCGACGTCGATGAGGCCGAGGGTAGCCGCGTACTCCAGGAGCACGCACAGCGCGTACCGGCCCTCGATAATGTCCCAGGACTGCGGCCCGGCGTGGCCGAGGGATCCGTAGTACGAATCGGCGACGTACAGCCGCCAGCGCGCCAGCAGGCTCCGGGTTACGGCCAGCCGCGGCGCCTGGGTCCGCAGGATCGACAGCAGCGCGCCGGTCTGGGTCCATGCACCGGGCCGGGTCGCGGCGAGCCCGGCGGCGACCGCGGCGCGCCGCGCGGCGGCCGGAGTCAGGGTGGCGGACCTGCGCTGTCCCTTGATCGCCTCGATCCGGGCCAGCTCGTCGTGCGACACGCTGGCCAGCCACCTGTCCCATAGCGCGCCGAGCGCCGTGTACGACGGCCTGGCGAGGACCGCCCGGCCGCGCGCGGTCAGCTCGAGCGTGGTTGCGGTGCGGCGAGCCAGCCCGCCGACCTGGAGCAGCAGCGGCCAGGCGAACGAGGCAATGGGCTCGCCGTCGTAGTAGTCGCCTGCGACCAGGACATCTTCGACCAAAGCCAGGGTGGCGGCGAATGGCCGCCTGGTCGCCGCGCTGCACCGCACCTGGCCGTCGGCGGCCAGCTCAAGGACGCCGACCAGGTTGGACAGCGCATCCGCCGCGGTGCAGCGGAGCTCGATCAGGCTCGCAGACGGGCCATCCTCGGCGTGCCCTGCCCGCCTGTCAACGATGCCGATGGTGCGCTCGGCCACCAGGAAACCCTAGCGGCTCAGGGGCCGGCCGGGGGGGAGCCTCGCCGGACAACACCGCTGAACGGGCGGTGTGTCACCGTAAACGGTATGCGCGTGACCGGAATCGATGCCTTCAGGCGCGGCTGGGTCGCGGTCATCCTGGAGGTTACCTCACCCGCCGGGATCCGGCCCGAGCGGCCCAGGGTGCACGCTGTCCGCGTCCACGAGTCACTCGTCGCGGTGCTCGGGGCGAGCGGCGGGGTGGCCGGGATCGACATGCCGCTTGGGCTGCTCGAGTCGGGCTGGCGGGAGGCGGACGTGATGGCCCGCGGCCTGCTCGGGGCCAGGCGCAGCGCGGTGTTCGCGATCCCGCCGCGGGCGGTCTGGGCCGAGCCGGACTACCCGGCGGCCAACCGGCGCTGCCGCGAGCTGACCGGCAAGGGCCTGAGCGCGCAGGCGTGGGGCCTGCGGGCGAAGCTGATCGAGGCCAACCGGTACCGGGAGACGTGCGGGCACCCGCTGTACGAGGTGCATCCCGAGCTGGCGTTCGGCGCAATGTCCGGCGCGCCGCTCGCCCTCAGCAAGCACACCGCGCCCGGCCTCGAGCTGCGCCGCGAACTTCTGGCCCGCGCCGGGATCGTGCTCCCGGCGGGCCGGTCCGGCCTCGCCGCGAGGGCCCCGGCGGCCGACACCCTGGATGCCGCGGCCGTGGCCTGGAGCGCCTGGCGCATCGCCACCGGCCAGGCGGTCGTCATCCCGGCCCAGCCGCAGCGCGACGGTCAGGGCCGCGAGATCACGATCCGCTACTGACCATCAGCCGGGGGGCCCTTCCGGCCACTTACGATTGTGGCGAGGAAAGGAGACCGATGACGGCGCTCCCCGACGAGGTGACGGACGACCTCCGCACCCACTTCGATGACACGATCGACCGCGGCCGGCGTATCGAGCCGCGGGACTGGATGCCGGACGCCTACCGCGCGACGATGATCCGCCAGATCGCCCAGCACGCCCATTCGGAGATCATCGGCATGCAGCCGGAGGGCAACTGGATCACCCGCGCTCCCTCGCTGCGCCGCAAGGCGATCCTCCTGGCCAAGGTGCAGGACGAGGCGGGGCACGGCATGTACCTGTACTCCGCGGCCGAGACCCTCGGCGCCGACCGCGCCGACCTCACCGACCGGCTCCTGCACGGCCGGCAGAAGTACTCGTCCATCTTCAACTACCCGACGTTGACCTACGCGGACGTCGGCGTGATCGGCTGGCTGGTCGACGGCGCGGCGATCTGCAACCAGGTGCCCCTGTGCCGCTCGTCCTACGGACCGTACGCGCGGGCCATGGTGCGCATCTGCAAGGAGGAGTCCTTCCACCAGCGGCAGGGCTACGAGCTGCTGATGACGATGATGCGCGGCTCGGTGGCGCAGCGCGCGATGGTGCAGGACGCGACGAACCGGTTCTGGTGGCCGTCGCTGATGATGTTCGGGCCGCCTGATGACCAGTCGCCGAACACCGCGCAGTCGATGGCCTGGGGCATCAAGCGGCACACCAACGACGAGCTACGGCAGCGTTTTGTCGACATGACCGTTCCCCAGGCCGACAAGCTCGGCGTCAGCCTGCCCGATCCGGACCTGAAGTGGGACGCCGAGCGCGGCCATTACGACTTCGGCCCGGTCGACTGGGACGAGTTCATGGCCGTGGTCAAGGGCAACGGGCCGTGCAACGCGCAGCGCATCGAGCGGCGGAAAGCGGCCCACGAGGACGGCGCCTGGGTCCGCGATGCCGCCTGCGCCCACGCGGCCAAGGCCGCTGCGCGGGAGAAAGCACAGGCAGCATGATGGCGGAAACGCAAACCGAGGATCAGGTGCGGTCGGACTGGCCGCTGTACGAGGTGTTCCTGCGCGGGAAGCGCGGGCTCAACCACGTGCACGTCGGGTCGCTGCACGCGGCCGACGCGCAGATGGCGCTGCGCCACGCCCGGGACCTCTACACGCGCAGGAACGAGGGCGTCAGCATCTGGGTGGTCGCGGCCAGGGATATCACCGCGTCGAGCCCGGACGAGAAGGACCCGTTCTTCGCGCCGTCCGGCGACAAGGTCTACCGGCACCCGACGTTCTACGACATCCCGGCCGACGTACCGCATATGTAGACCGATGACTGACGACGACTTCGACGCCTACCGGTCCCTCAGCGAGGAGACCGACGACCACCGGTGGGCCTTCGGCACCGGGTTCTCCGACCCGCTCGAGGGGATCGACACCGCGGTACCTGCCGGGGTCGACGGCGCCGCCCTGGCCAGCTACTGCCTGGGGCTCGGCGACGACGCGCTGATCTACTCGCACCGCCTCCAGCAGTGGGTGACGCGCATGCCGGAACTGGAGGAGGAGACGGCGCTGGCGAACATCGCCCTGGACCTGCTGGGCCAGGCGCGCCTGCTGCTGTCCCGGGCCGGCCGGGCCGAGGGCGCCGGGCGGGACGAGGATCAGCTCGCGTTCTTCAGGACCGAGGGCGAATTCCGCAACGTGCGGCTGGTCGAGCCCGCGGACGCCGACTTCGCCGAGCTGGCCGGGCGGCTGCTGATCTTCTCGGCGTGGCGGCTCGCCCTGTTCGGGCGGCTGACCGGGTCCGCCGACCCGCTGCTGGCCGCGATCGCCGGCCAGGGCGTCAAGGAACTCACCTACCACCGCGACTACGCGGCGCAGTGGGTCATCCGGCTAGGCGACGGGACCGAGCTGTCGCACGCCAGGATGCAGGCCGCGCTGGGCGTCATCTGGCCTCTCACCGACGAGCTGTTCCGCGCCGACGCCGTGGCGGCCCGCCTGCCCGGGGTGGCGGCCGACCCGGCGACGCTGCGGGCCGAGGTGGATGAGGTCCTTGACGCCGTGCTCGCGGCGGCCACCCTGGACCGGCCGGGCGGTGCGCCGCTGGCCCCGGTCGCCGGGCGGGCCGGACGCGAGGGCGTGCACACCGAGGCGCTCGGCTACGTGCTGGCCGAGCTCCAGAGCGTCGCCCGCGCCCACCCGGACGCGACATGGTGACCCGGAGAGCCGGCGCCGGCGTGGCTGACGGTCCGGAGATGGTGACCCGGGAAGCCGGCGACCGCGTGGCCGCCGGGCTGGAGCTGGCGCGCGAGATCGCCGCTGCGGTGCCCGACCCCGAGATGCCGATGATGACGCTGGCCGACCTGGGCATCCTGCGCCACGTCACGGCGCAGGACGGGCACGTCGTCGTGACGATCACGCCGACCTACTCGGGCTGTCCCGCGCTGACCGAGATGGCGCGCGACCTGCGGTACCGGCTCGGCCAGGCCGGCTTCGCTGACGTCATCGTCCGGACCGAGCTCGCGCCCGCGTGGAGCAGCGACCAGATCACCCCGGAGGGCCGCGAGAAGCTCCGCTCAGCGGGCCTCGCCCCGCCAGGCCCGCGTCCCCGCGGCCGGGACGCCAGGGGCCCGGTCCCGCTCACCCTGGCTACGGCCCGCCGCGAGCCCGTCGCCTGCCTGCGGTGCGGCTCCCGCGACACCGAGCAGACGGCGCCGTTCGGCCCGACCGCGTGTACCGCGCTGTTCCGCTGCGGGACGTGCCGGGAGCCGTTCGAGTACGTGAAGGACATCTGATGCCGCCCCAGGCGGGGTCCCGGACGCAGTTCCATCCGCTGACCGTAGCGTGCGTGGACCGGCTCACCGAGGACTCCGCGGCCGTGACCTTTGACGTGCCCCCCGCGCTGCGGGACGTGTTCGCCTTCGCGCCCGGTCAGTCGCTCACGATCAGGCGCGGCGACGAGCGGCGCTCCTACTCGATCTGCGCGGCCGCCGGGCGGGCGCCGCGGATCGGCGTGCGCGAGGTGGCGGGCGGCGCGGTGTCCGGCTGGCTGGTGCACGAGGTCAGGCCCGGTGATGTCGTCGAGGCCCAGGCGCCCTCGGGGTCCTTCACCCCGGACCTGGACGCCCCGGGGCAGCACGTCCTGATCGCCGCGGGCAGCGGGATCACGCCCGTCCTTTCCATCGCCGGGTCCGTGCTCGCCGCGGACGGCGAATCGTCCGTTGTCCTGCTTTACGGCAACCGGCGCAGCGACTCGGTGATGTTCGCCGACGAGATCGCCGACCTCAAGGACGCGTACCCGGCGCGGATCTGCGTGATCCACGTGCTCAGCCGCGAGCCGCAGGAAGTGGACCTGTTCAGCGGCCGCCTCGATGAGGCCAAGCTGCGGTCGCTGCTACCGGTCACGGTCGACCCTGGCGCGGTGGACCACTGGTGGCTGTGCGGCCCGTTCGCGATGGTCGAGGGGGCGATCGGCGTCCTGGCGGAGCTCGGCGTGACCCGCGATCGCGTCCACCGCGAGCTGTTCTACGTCGAGGACGCCCCGCCCGAGCAGGCCAAGCACGCCGACGCGCCGGTCGGGCCCGGGGCCGAGGTGACCGTCTTGCTCGAGGGGCGCAGCAGCACCGCCACCATCCCGCCGGGCACCCCGATCCTGGACGGAGCTCAGCGGGTCCGCCCTGACCTGCCGTTCGCCTGCAAGGGCGGCGTCTGCGGCACGTGCCGTGCGCTGCTCGTCGAAGGTGAGGTCACCATGCGGCGCAACTACGCACTCGAGCGCGAGGAACTCGACGCGGGATACGTCCTCACCTGTCAGGCCCTGCCCGCGTCTGACAGGATCACTGTCGACTACGACGCCTGAGGGGAGCCCGGCATGCAGGACCTCGAACCTATCGAGCGGGCGTCGGCCGACGAACTGCGCGCCCTGCAACTGGAGCGGCTGCGCTGGACGCTGCAGCACGCGTACGCCAACGTGCCGCACTACCGCGCGGCGTTCGACGCGTCGGGCGTGCACCCGGACGACTGCCGGGACCTGGCCGACCTGGCCAAGTTCCCGCTGACCAGCAAGGCCGACCTGCGCGAGAACTACCCGTTCGGCATGTTCGCGGTCCCCCGCGACCAGGTGGTGCGGGTGCACGCCTCGTCGGGCACCACCGGCCGGGCCACGGTGGTCGGGTACACGCGCGAAGATGTCGACACCTGGGCCACGGTGATGGCCCGCTCGATCCGCGCAGCGGGCGGCCGGCCGGGGCACATCGTCCACGTCGCCTACGGGTACGGGCTGTTTACCGGCGGGCTCGGGGCGCACTACGGGGCGGAGAAGCTGGGCTGCACGGTGATCCCGGTCTCCGGCGGGATGACCGAGCGCCAGGTCACGCTGATCCGGGATTTCCGGCCGGACATCATCATGGTCACGCCGTCGTACATGCTGGCGATCATCGACGAGATGGAGCGCCAGGGCGATGACCCGGGGGCGTCGTCGCTGCGGTTCGGCATCTTCGGCGCCGAACCGTGGACGAACGAGATGCGGGCCGAGATGGAATCCAGGCTCCGCATCGACGCCACCGACATCTACGGCCTTTCCGAGGTGATGGGCCCGGGCGTGGCGCAGGAGTGCGTCGAGACCAAGGACGGCCTGCACATCTGGGAGGACCACTTCTACCCCGAGGTGATCGACCCGGTCACCGGGCAGGTGCGCCCCGACGGTGAGGAGGGCGAACTGGTCTTCACCTCCCTGACCAAGCAGGCCATGCCGGTGATCCGCTACCGGACCCGCGACCTGACCAGGCTGCTGCCCGGCACCGCGCGCACCATGCGGCGGATGCAGAAGATCACCGGCCGCACCGACGACATGATCATCCTGCGCGGGGTCAACGTGTTCCCGACCCAGATCGAGGAACTCATCATGCGCATCCCCGCGCTGTCGCCGCACTTCCAGCTGCACCTGACCAGGCCCGGCCGGATGGACGAGATGGCCGTCCACGTCGAGCACCGCGCCGGCGCGACGGCGGACGACGCCGACGAGGCGGGCCGCGCGCTGGTCCTGATGATCAAGAACACGATCGGCGTCACCGTCCGCGCCAGCATCCTCGCGCCGAACTCCATCGAGCGTTCCGCGGGCAAGATGCGCCGCATCGTCGACGCGCGGCCGCGCTGAGGCGCGGCGCCAGGCGCACGGCCGCGCTGAGGCGCGGCGCCAGGCGCACGGCACCAGAACAGTGGCACCAGGCGCCACAACAGGAACCCCGCGTTACCCTTCAGCCGGGCCAGCGTTCCCGATCCCGGCCAGCGCGTCGGCCAGGCCGGCCAGGCCGATCGGGCCCAGGGACAGCGCGGCCGTGTGCCAGCGCTTGAGGTCGAAACCCGGCCTGCGCGCGGCCTCCTGCCTGGCCGCCAGCCACCCGCGCTCGCCGAGCTTGTAGGAGATGGCCTGCGCTGGCCAGCCGAAGTACCGGGTCACCTCGGCCCGGACCCGGCCTGGCTCACGCCGGGCCACCCCGCCCAGCAGCTCGGAGGCGTTCTCGAAGGTCCACCGGGAGCCGTCGGGTCGCGGCAGGTCCAGGTGGACGCCGATGTCGATGACCACCCGGGCCGCGCGTACCGCCGAGCCGCGCAGCATGCCCAGGCGCGTGCCACGCTCGCCGAACCACCCCAGCTCGTCAGCCAGGCGCTCGGCGTACAGGGCCCAGCCTTCGCCGTGGCCGCTGACGAAGCTGGTCTTCGCGAACCGCGACAGGTTATCCCCGGCCATGATGGACGCGCCCGCCTGCAGGTGATGACCCGGCACGCCCTCGTGGAAGACGGTAGACAGCTCGGGCCAGGTGCGGAACTTGCCCGCGGGCTCTCGCCCGGCCATCGGCCACCAGGTTCGCCCGGGCCTGGTCAGGTCCTCGCTCGGCGGCGTGTAATAGGCAGCTCCGGACGTGGAGCCGGAGGCGAGCACCACCTCGATCGTGCGCAGCGGCGCAGCGATGTCGAACAGGACGCCGTCCAGCGCGGCGATGGCCTGGTCATGGCGGTCCTGCAGCCACGCCAGGTACGCATCGGCCCCGGTCACGTACGCGGACTCGTCGAGGATGTCGGCCGCCTCGGAAAAGCTCGCGCCCGGGCTGATCGTGTCCGCTTCCGCCGCCATCTCGTCCTGGATGCGGCGCAGCTCGCCCCAGCCCCACTCGTAGGCTTCCGGCAGCTCGATGTCCGCGCCCAGGCTGAGCCTGGCCGCGACCGCGTACCGCTCCGCACCGACCGCGTCGGTCTCGGCCGCCCGCGGCGCGTAGTCCTCGCGGAGATACCGGGCCAGCTCGGCGTACCCCTCGTAGGCCGCATCAGCAGCCGCCGCGAGCTCAGCGGCGAGCGGGCCCTCGCCGTATGCGGCCACCAGCGCGTCGTGCGTTCCCGCGTAGCGCTCCGCAGTCACCGCAGCCTCCACCGCCTGCCTGCGCGCGGCGGGCAGACCCCGCTCGAGCCCGACGTCCAGGCTCGCCCGCCAGCTGGCGAACATCCCGGGGATCGCGGCCAGGCGCGCCGCGATGTTCCGCCAGGTGTCCTCGCCGTCGCGCGGCAGCAGGTCCACGCTGTCCCTGATCGCGCTGATCAGCCCGATCGGGGCGCGCAGCAGCCGCAGCGGCTCGCCCGTCTCGTGCCAGGCCCATTCCGCCTCGAGCCGCTCACGCAGGAACCCGGCTGCCAGCCGGTCGGCCTGCGACGTCACGGCCATCTCCGCCAGCGCGGCCAGCGTCTCGGCGATCAGCTCTGCCCGGGCGGCGAAGCCCTCGGGGCTGAAATCGGTGGCCGCGCCGAACGCCTCGGCGATCCCGTCCATCCCCGCCGCGACGGGATCGAGGGCGGCCGAGCGCGTCACGTAGTCATCGCAGAGCCGGAAAACCGGAGTCATCAGCCCACCCTAGGCGGCAGCAGCTAGCCGCAACCGGGCGGGTGAACCATGATGGTCTGATGACGGCCACAGGGAGCACGGTGAGCGGCGACGAGCCGGCCGGGGTGGTCTTCCCCGAGTCACCAGACGGGCGCCGGAGCACCTCCGCGCTGGGCCGGGCCGTCGTCGCCGACGCGCTGACCAAGGTCGACCCGGCCGGTGCGCAGGATGCGGAACGCGAGGAGAACTGGCGCGCCGGCTACCCGGAGCACTTCCGCAGGCTCATCGAGGCCGGGCTGACCTCAAGGCAGGCCGCGGTATCGGTGGCGGACCACGGTCTTGAGTCGCTGCACCGGCGGATGCAGGTGGCCGTCCCCGGCACCGAACACACCGCGCTCGGCGCCCTGGTCTCGGCGCCTGCCCGGCACGCCCTGGATACGACCACGGTGACGGGCGCCGGGGAGGCAGAACACGAGCTATCCGTGCCCTACCACGGGGAGCGGCTGCGCGGCGACGCCCTGACGCGCAGGTGCGCGGCGTGGGTCGCCAGCGGCGTCATCGAGCCGTCCTGCGCGGACGCCATCGCGGCGGTGGCGGCGCATCCGGAATGGCTGGCCTTGCCCGGCCGGACGATCGTGGTGCTCGGCGCGGGCGCCGAAGTGGGCCCGCTGCCGGTGCTGCTGGGCTGGGGCGCCCGGGTGATCGGCATCGACCTGCCCGCTCCGCCCATCTGGGAGCGGGTCCTGCAGACCGCGCGGCGCAGCGGGGGAACGCTGCTGGTCCCGGCGGCCGAAGGGGACGCGAGCCACCCCGGCCTCGACCTGACCGCCGACGTTCCGGCGGTGGCCGACTTGCTCGCCGCGACGGAAGGCCCCCTCGTGCTGGGCAACTACGTCTACGCCGACGGCGCGGCAAACGTGCGCGTGGCCAGCGCCGTCGACGCGCTGACCGTGCGGCTGCGGGCCGCGCGCCCCGACGTGGCGCTGGCGTTCCTGGCCACGCCCACCGACGTGTTCGCCGTCCCCGGCGATGCGGTCGCCCAGTCGGCCCGTGCCTACGAAAGCCGGTCCCCGGCGGCGAAGCTCGGCCGCTGGCCGCTGCAGGCGCTGTCGGGCGGGCGGATGCTCCGCCGGGCGTACCCGCCCGGCGCGGACCCCGGCATCTGCGACAGCCTGATCGCCCAGCAGGGCCCGAACTACGCGCTCGCCAAACGCATCCAGCGGTGGCGGGCCACGGTGGCCAGGGACGCAGGCGCGACCGTGTCGATGAACGTCGCCCCGCCGACCCGGACCCGGTCGGTCCTGAAGAACCGGGCGCTGGCCGCGGCGTACCAGGGCGCACCGCGGTTCGGGGTCGAGATTTTCGAGCCGGCCACCACCAAGACGCTCATGGCCGCGCTGCTCGTCCACGACCTGTACACCGGCGGTGACCGGAATCAACCGGCCCACGGCCATCCGTGGCAGGACGAGGCCGGCGCGGCCGCCCACGGCGGGCTGTGGCGCATGGCCTACACGCCCCGCAGCGCGTTCGGGCTCGCGGCCCTGCTCGGCTACGGCGCCGCCAGGCGCCGGGACCAGTTGCCCGGCTGACCGGTCCCGGTCCTGGCGTGCCCGTGGTTTCCCGGCCGGTAGCTGCCCGGCCTGGCCCAGGGCGGCGCTCCCGGGTCGCGGCCGAGGTAGCCCAGGAGGCGGTCACCCGGGCTCGCCCCGAGTGCGATCGGGACCGCGGGCGCGAACAGGCCCTCCCGGCTCGCCACGAGGAGCGGGCACAGCGCCAGCAGCCGGCTCGCGAGCCGGGGCGGGATGGCGCCGCCGCGGCCGAGGGCCGCCGACACGTCCCAGCCGTGCACGGCGATCTCCACCGCGCCGGTGCAGGCGACGACGCCGGCCGGCAGCGGCAGCCCGCCCACCGCGATGAACCGCTCGGAGCCGCCGTCGTAGCACGCCCAGAGCAGTCCCGCGGCCAGGTCCCGCAGGACCCCGAGCAGGCCTGACGGGTCCGATGGGGTAGATGGGTTCGACGGGGCGGACGGGCCTGACAGGGCGGACGGGCCTGACAGGATGGACGGGCCTGACAGGATGGACGGGCCTGACAGGGCGGACGGGGTGGGCGGGGTGGCGCCGGCGTCCACCGCGACCCGGGCCTCCAGCCCTGGATCGCCGAGGGATCCCGTCCGCAGGGCTGCCTCCAGGTCGGCCATCGACTCGGCCAGGTGCGAGAGCAGGGCCCCGATGTCCCATTCCGCGCAGGGCGTCGGCGACCCAACCTCGGCCGGCTTGACCAGGGCGCACACGCTCAGGGCATAGCGGAGCGCGCCGGTCAGGAGCCCGGTCGCACCACCGGGCCCGCGCTGTGCCATCTGTCCTCCCGCGGCCGCCTATCCATATAGACCGCCCGGGACGGCATTTCTCACCGGTGATCGCTGTCTGTTAGCCAGGAGCCGCCGGCAGGCCCGGCCGCGGCCTGTAGCCGATCCGGCACGGCGACCTGGGCCCCTTGAAGGCCCGGCGCAGCATCACCGGAGCGACCGGGTGCAGCCGCCCGGTCGCCCGCTGGGCCCGGTCCAGGCGGTTCATCTCGTGGACGGCGGACAATTCCAAAGGCCCGCTGTCGGGCGGATCGCGCGCTGCTCGTTCAGGACCTTCGTCAGCTCGTCCGGGTGCTGGAGCAGGTCGATGATGGTCCAGCAGATGTGGCCGGTGGTGCTGTCCTGCCCGGCGAGGGTCACGCCCAGCGCCATCTGGACGATCCACTGGTCCGTCGCGGGCGTGCCTGGCGCGCAGCAGGATTCCCTAGGCGAGGACGTCCGCGGGCCAGTCCACCGAGCCGTCGGGCGCGATGTTCAGCTCGGTGCCGTGCAGCAACTCGAGCGGGGTGTCGAGCGCCCGCACGCGGTCGCGCTGGGCAAGCATCTTCTCGTCGGTCATCCGGTGCATGACCAGGTTCGGCGCGTGATCGGTGATCGCGTAGTACGCGTACCCCCGGCGCTGCGCCGCCGCGACCATGTCCTCGAGCGTGGCGACACCGTCGGTCAGGTCGGTGTGCGTGTGCAGGTCCCCGCGCAGATCATCATCCCGAACGAGTCGTGGTATCACGCCTTGAGCCGCCGCTTCGACCTCGCCCCGGTCTTCGCGCATCGTCGGCGGTATCCAGGCCAGCCCGAGCCGGGCGTAGACCTCCTCCTCGGTGCGCGACACGATCAGGTCCCCCGTGTCAACGTCGAACAGCCCGTACTCCGACAGCTTGAGCTTGTTGCGCACCGCGATCTGCCGCACCGCGACGTTGTGCGCCGCCGACCCGGTGAAGTACTGGGCGACGAACGCCGCCATGAGCGGCGCCGAGTCGTCGGCCGCGGCCAGGACGTCCATGTCGCCGATCGTCTCCCGCATCCGCCGCAGCGAGCCCGCGGACCGAACGGGCCGCCTTCTCGTAGTTCCGCACGCGGGACGGGTCGCCGCCGGTGATCTGGGTCAGCTCCGCGTACTCGCGCAGCAGCCCGGCGACCTCCTCGTTGAGCCACGGCATCGTCAGGCGTGGCAGGTCAGGGGGCGGCCGCCGTTGTACGCCACCATGTCGGCGAGGGCCGGAACCAGGTCGATAGGCGCCCCCGGCGCACCGCCATCCAATTCGAGGTAGGCACGGTGGAGGTTCCCCATTATTCGTTCGGCATCTAGCAGGTCTTTGAAGTCACCCAGGTCGGCGGCGCGGGCGGCTTCCAGGGGAGCCAGTCCGGCCGCCTTCGCCTCGCGCGCGAGGTCCTGCACGAAGCGCAGGTAGGCGAGAACGTCGTCGATGACCTGCGGGCCGCAGACCGGGCCGTGGCCCGGGACGAGGGTCTGCGCGCCGAGCGGGCGGAGCACGTCCTGCAGGACCTCGATCCACCCGCTGATCGACCCCATCAGCGCGAACGGGGTGCCGCCGTTGAACAGCAGGTCGCCGGTGAACGCCACCGAACGGTCGGGGAGCCACACGATGGAGTCGTTGGTGGTGTGCGCGGCCGTGCCGGCGTAGCCGACCTCGCAGCGCAGGTCACCGGACCACAAGGTCACCCCGGCGGTGTAGGTCAGGAACGGCGGGGCGGGCTCCAGGTGCCCCCAGTCCACCTCGGCCCAGATACCGGGCGGCGGGGGCATCGGCGTGCCCTGGATAGCGGCGCGGCAGCGCTCGTGGCCGACGATGGTCGCCCCGGCGAACAGGTAGTTGCCGTGGGTGTGATCGCCGTGGTGGTGGGTGTTGACCAGGGTACGCACGGGCTGGTGCGTCACCGCCGCGATGGCGTCCAGGTAGGCGCGGGTGCGGCGCTCGGTCGAGGCGGCGTCGACGCTGATCACGCCGGTGCTGTCGACCAGGAACCCGGTGTTGTTGACCCACCAGCTGCCGTCAGGCTGCAGGTAGGCGTAGATGCCCTCGCTGATCTGGCTGACTTCGCCCAGGCTCATCGTCGTGCCCCTTCGTCGCGCGCGGCATCAGCAGCGAGGCCGCCAGCAAGACGGCGAACATCGCCAGCCCGGCGAGGACGAAGGCGTTGCCGGTGATGAGCGCCAGGCCGTGCCAGTGGTACTCGGGGAACCAGCGCTGGTCTCCGTACCACTGGTACCAGTACGGTTCGGTGTTCTTCGGGATCCAGACCAAGCCGAGCGAGTCGTTGCCGAGGTTCGGCGGCTTGACGTGGAACAGGCTCGTCGGCCAGGCGCCGAACCAGGCCGCGACGGCCACGGCTCCGACTCCGCACGCGGCCGCCGCGCGCCTGGCTCCGCTCTGCCACGCCCGCACTGCGTAGTGCGCGGCCACCACCGCGCCGGGCACGACCCACACCCAGTGGTGATCCCAGCTGACCGGCGAGACCAGGAGCCCGGTCAGGGCGGCCATGAGCAGGCCGAGCATGGCGTGGCCCTTGCGGTCGAGCAGGCCGGCGGCCACGACCCCCGCCGCGGCGACCAGCACGGCCACCGGGATCCAGATCCGCAGGCCGCCGTCGATGCTGCCGTCCAGCCGCGTGATGAAGCCGTCGAGCGACTGGTTGCCGGCCCAGCCGATGAACCCGGTCCGCTTGCCCTGGAAGAACAGCCCGTCGAACCACCACTTGGCCGAGTCGGCGGGCATGATCACGAAGCCGAGCACGACGGTGAACGCGAACCCGGCGGCGGTCATCGCCGCCTGGCGGAACTTCCTGGCGACCAGCAGGTACGGGATGAAGATCAGCGGAACCAGCTTGATGCCGGCCGCGACGCCGGTGCCGAAGCCCTTCCACCAGCGGGTTTTCTCGGTGTCGGGCTGGGTGAGGTCCCAGATGATCAGCGCGAGCAGGACCAGGTTGACCTGGCCGAGGTAGATGGTCCGCAGCACCGGCTCGGTCCACAGGACCGCCCCTGTCCCGAGCAGCGTCGCGCCGACCCGGATCGCGGAGCGGCGGTAGCCGAGCCCGCCGAGGGTGAACCAGACGGCCGCCAGCAGCGAGATGAGGTCCACCGCGACGGTCAGCTTCAGCGACAGCGCGTATGGGACGAACGAGACGAGCGCGAACGCGACGGCCGCGAACGGCGTGTACGTGAACGGCAGGTGGAGCTTGCCGTACCCGACCCAGTCGTAAAGCGGCGCGGCCAGGTGCGGGTTGTAGTCTGGCCTGATGTGCCGGACGATGAGGCCGCCGGCCCGGTAGACGGCCAGGTCGACCGGGTCCATGGTGTAGCTCTCTGGGTGAATCACCGTGTAGATCACGTAGCCCCCGAGCGCGACCGCGAACGCGGCCGCGCCGGCCAGGAGCAGCAGTCGGCCGGCTGACGGCGTGCGGTTCCTGGCCTGTCCGGGCGGTCGGGTGAGCATGGATCTCACCTCGCCAACCATAGCCGCTCGGACTAGGATCCCGTTCTCGGAGGAGGGGAAATGTCGCACGCAGGTACGGCCGCGCGGCCAGCGGCCGGACGATCCCAGGCCGACAAGCTCGCCCGGCTGCGCATGGCCAGCGTCGGCCTCGTAGCCATGCTGGTCCTGGAGTTCATCCTGGGCGTCATCTACAACCTGTACGGGACCGCGCCCACCGCCAAGAAGTCCATCGGGCTGTTCTCCAGCCCGGACCTCGCCTTGCACGTGGTCCTCGGCGTCCTGCTGCTCGTCGCCGCGTTGGTGCAGCTGATCAGGGCCATCGGCGCCCGGCACGCCCTGTCGGTCTGGCTGTCGGCGATCGGGCTCGTCACGATCATCGGCGCCGGTTCCGCGGGGCTCGGGTTCACCGGCAGCGGTGCCGCCGGGGCTTCCCTCGGGATGTCTCTCGCGTTCGCCGTCGCGCTGGGCTGCTACGTCGCCCTGCTCGTGGTGCTGGCCCCGCCGGCGCCGTGCAGGGCCCTGGCGGCCGAGGCGGCTCCGGCTTCCGCCGCGTCGCCCGAGTCCCCGCCCGCGTCTCCTACATGATGTAGGAGACGCGCGTCGACCGCCCCGCGGGGCGCGTGGCATAGTGATGCCATGACGGGCCGGGCCGAGCTGCAACGGGGGAAGCCGTGAGCGGAGTAGGCCAGCTTGTGACCTCGGGTCCGCTCCTGCTGGCGCTGCCCGTCGCCGCGGCGGCCGGAGCGGTGACCTTCCTGTCGCCCTGCTGCCTGCCCCTCGTACCCGGTTACCTCTCGTTCGTGACCGGCATGGCCGGCGCCGGCGGCCGGGGGGCCGCCCCAGCGTCCGGCGACCAGCCAGGCCAGAACGCGCCGGCCGACGGGCCGGGACCGCCAGACGGATCCGGGCCCCAAGGCGGGTCAGGCCTGCCGGACGGGCCCGGGGGTTCCGGGGTAGCGGTGGCCGCGCGGCCGGTCGCCGTGCCCGCGCCGACTCCGCCGAAGAGCCGGGTGGTCGCGGGGACCGCGCTGTTCGTGCTGGGGTTCTCCGTCGTCTTCGTCAGCTACGGGGCCGCCCTCGGCGGGCTGGGCCACCTGCTGACCGGGCACGCCCGCCTGCTGACGCAGATCCTCGGCGGTCTGACGATCCTGCTCGGGCTGCTGTTCGCCGGGGTCTTCGACCGGTTCTGGTTCGCGGGCCGGATCGTCCGCCCGTCCGCCCGGCCGAAGGCCGGCCTGGCGGGTGCGCCGCTGCTCGGCGTGATGTTCGGCCTCGGGTGGACACCCTGCATCGGGCCCACCCTCACCGCCGTGCTGGCCCTGTCGGCCTCGACCGGCACCGTCGCCCGCGGCGCCCTGCTCGCCTTCGTCTACGCCCTCGGCCTGGGCGTCCCGTTCCTGCTTGTGTCGTTCGGCTTCCAGCTGGTGATGCGGGCATTCTCGTTCGCCAGGCGGCGGGCCCGCCTGATCACCCAGGTGGGCGGGGCCATGCTGGTATGCGTCGGCCTGCTGGAGGTCACCGGCGCCTGGTCGACCTTCGTGGCCTGGCTCCAGGTGCACTGGGTGAGCAACTACCAGGCCCCCTTCTAGCCCACAGGTTTATCCACAGGGATTGTGTGCCTGTGGCTTTCCCGGGGCCGGGTCCGCGATTTCATGATTGTGGATTAAAAACTCCCCGAAAGGGAGTAAAGACGAACAGCAATTATCCACCGGGTTATCCACACGCTTTCGGTTGTCCACAGCCCGGGAATTTCTCTGGCGCCGGTCTGCGATGCTCAAGCCGGAAAACCAGGAAATGGACGACGAACCCGGTTTGAGATGGCGTTGTGGGCTCGAGTCCAAAACACGCGTTATATCCAGCAGGCCCGGACACAACAGAGCGCCGCGGCGGGCCTAAGCTCGCCGCGGCGCTCGAAGACGTGCCGCGTGATTCCCCTCGGGACTCCTCAGCGGCGGGCGGCCTGCCGCTTCGCCGGCCTCTTGTTCGGGCTGGCCACGTCGCGTGCGCCAGGCGCGACCGCCTGGCCGGCGGGTGCCGGGGACGGCTGCGGGACGGGAGCGGTCTTGGCCGCCTCCACCAGCGCCTCGAAGATTCGTGCGTCGTCACCCTCCTCCGGGTGCCACTGCACGCCGATGCCGAACCGGTGGTCCTGCAGCTCGACCGCCTCGATCGTCTTGTCCTCGGTCCACGCCACGGTGGTGAGCCCGGCGCCGAGCCTGTTGATCGCCTGGTGGTGGGCGGTCGGCACGGCCGACGACACGCCGAGCAGGCCCCCGAGCTTGCTTCCGGGGCTTATCTGCACGTCGTGGGTAGTGATCCTCACCGGGTCCGGCCGGTGGCTCTCGTTGCCTAGCCGGTCGGGCAGGTGCTGGATAAGGGTTCCGCCGCGGGCCACGTTGAGGACCTGCATGCCCCGGCAGATCGCGAGGAAGGGCAGGTCAGCGTCGATCGCGGCGCGGATCATGATCAGCTCGAACCTGTCCCGCCTGTGATCGGGCTGGTCGGTCTGATCGTGCGGCGCCTCGTCGTACAGTGAGGGGTCCACATCCCGGCCGCCGGCGACCAGCAGGCCGTCGAGCCGGGCGATGAGGGTCGGTACCGAACTGGCGGGGACGGGCGGCAGAACGACCGGCGTGCCCCCGGCACGCTCGACGGCTCGCGTATAGCTCACCGGCGAGATGACGGCTTCTCGAATCCAGTTGCGCCAGCGAGCGGCCTCAAGCTCGCCGGTGATGCCTATGAGCGGGCGGCCCATCCGTCGTCCTCCTGACAAAAGGTTCCAGTGCCCATAATGGTCCATCACGCCCACGCCAGGCCTGTTCACCGGGAAAATCTCATACACCGGTTGCTCCCCACTTGACGGTAATCCATTGTAACGTTCTGCTCCTAATGGAACACTGTGAGTTATGACTGTAGCAGCGGGTGACGGATGGCCGCACCGCGAAGGGGAATTTGTGCGGCCTGAAAATACGGGCGAAGGCAGCCTCGATCACGCTGAACGGTCATTCTTTCTGCTCGGGCCGGCCGCAGACGCGGCAATGACGTATTTCTATGGACAACTGTTCGCCATGGATGCCGAAATAAGGGCCATGTTCCCGCCCGCCATGGATCGGCAACGTATGCGGTTCTTCCGCGCCCTGGCCCGGATCGCGGCGGGCCAGGACGACCTGGCCGGACTCGTCCCTTATCTCGAGGGGCTCGGGCGCTCGCACAGGAAGTTCGGGGTTCGCGAGCGGCACTACGACGTGTTCCGCCGCGCGCTGATGGCCACGCTGCAAAAGTACGCGGCCGCGGGCTGGGACTCCGGGGCGCAGAACGCCTGGGAAGGCGCGTTCGACCACGCCGCGAGGATCATGATGGACGCGGCGAAGCGCGATGGTGAGGACTCCCCCGCGTGGTGGACCGGTACCGTCACCCATACCGAACGGCGCGCGCCGGACATCGCGGTGCTGACCGTCGAGCCCGGGCAGCCGATGGGCTACCTCCCGGGTCAGTACGTCAGCGTGCAGACCCTCCACCGGCCCAGGCTCTGGCGCAAGTACTCCATCGCGAACGCCCCGAGGGCCGACGGGCTGCTGCGCCTGCACGTCCGCGCGGTAGCAGGCGGGCTCGTCAGTCCCGTCCTGGTCAACCAGGTCCGGCCCGGAGACCCGCTGGTGCTCGGCGCTGCGGCCGGAACCATGACCGCGGACACGCGGTCGGCGCGGGACGTCCTGTGCCTGGCGGGCGGCACCGGGCTGGCCCCCATCAAGGCGGTCATCGAGGCCATCATCACCGCGGCTCCGCCCGGCCGGCGGCGCGAGATCGTCCTCTACTACGGCGCGCGCCGCCGGCAGGACCTGTACGACCTGGCCGAACTGCATGAGATGGAGCGTGCCTACCCGTGGCTTCAGGTCATCGCGGCGACCTCGGACGAGCCGGCCCAGGACGTCATGTCGGGCACCGTGTTGTCCGGCACCGTGTTGTCCGGCACGGTGTTGTCCGGCACGGTGATGTCCGGCACCGTGCCGGAGCTGGCCGCCAGGGCGGCCGTGGCCGACCGCGACGTCTACATCAGCGGGCCCGACGAGATGATCGTCAGGACCTCGGAGGTGGTCATGGGACGCGGCGCCCCGAGCCGCCTGATCCGCTACGACGTCGCCAGCTAGGCCGGCGCCGCCTCGTGCAGGTACCGCCCGAAGAACGCGGAGATCCGCTGCCAGGCTTCTTCGGCCGCGTCGCGCTGGTAGTCCATCCGCATCAGCCGCGTGAGCGGCGCGACCAGGGCCGGCTTCTGGCTCATGAAGCTGTGCCCGGCGCCCGGGTACACCTGGACGTCGTGCGGCACGTCCAGGACCGTCAGCGCCTCGGCCAGCCGCTGCGGAGGCCCGGCGCCCATCGGGTCCCTGGCACCGTAGCTGGCCACAATCGGGCAGGAGCCGGCGAGCACCCGCTCCGCGTCCTTGGGGACCTCGCCGTAGTTGACCGACGCGGCGGAGAACCCGCCCCGCGGCGCGCACAGCAGCGCGAAGCCGCCCCCGATGCAGAACCCGATCACCCCGATCCTGCCCGTGCAGTCCGCGCGCTCGGCCAGCCACCCGCGGGACTCATCCAGCGCGTCGAACGCCGGTCCCGTGCCCGCGTGCAGCTGCCTGATCGCGCCCTGGACGCAGCGCACCCAGGGCCGGCCGCTGTACAGGTCGGGCGCCAGGGCCAGGTAGCCGAGCGCCGCGAGCCGGTCCGCGTGGCCGCGGATGTCGCGGTTCAGCCCGAATATCTCGTGGATGACGACCACGCCGGGCCACGGGCCCTGCGGCCCCGCCGGCACCGCAAGGTACCCGGGCATGGGACCGACCGTCACATCAGGCACCGCCGCCGCCTCCTCACACCTTGCGCCAGCCCGGGACCCACGTACCGTCGGTCACCGTATAGTCGCCGAACAGCGCGGGCGCCTCTGCACGCACGATCTCGCCGATCTTGCCGAACACCAGGCGGATCTCCTCCTCGGCACCCTGGTCGGTCCTGGCCTCGATGGTGTGGCGCAGCGTGCGGATGTTGGCCGTCCAGACCAGCCCGGTGGCCACGCCCTCGGGCGCGAACCGGCGCATGAACGAGGTCTTGTGCTTCTTCTCGTGCATCTTGGTCTCGTCGTCGTCGAGCCCGAAGTGCCCGGCCATCCACTGCTGGAACTGCTCCATCTCGGCCAGCAGCGCCGTGGCCCGCTTCATCAGCTCCGCGTCCTCGCGCGCCCAGTCGGGGAACCAGAACGGCAACTCGTCCAGCCGGACGTACCGCAGCGACTCCTGCGACACGGCGGTCCCCGGCCGATGCCTTACGATCTCATGAGTATTGCCAGAGACAACGGGCTTTCCACTTCGCCTAACGAATAGAAGGCCATTAGGCACCTGAACGCAGTGGATACCACCCTCGTACTGCTCGATGCCGTCGTTGTAACCGTCCTCGTTCCAATATCGGCTCGTTACAGCTCGCATGTGGTTAACCATTGGCGTTAGACGGCGGGTAAGGATGGAAACGATGTAGCAAGGCCCCAGGTTGTGAAACTGCTGGCCATTCGGCATGGTGCGCTGAAGCCCTGTTCGATCATCTATGCGGATGTTTGCAGACCAGCCAGCTTTGATCGCCAGCACCTGCAAATCGTCCGCCATCTCGCGAGACGATGTATAGATAACTCTGTGATTGCTGCTATGTGTCGTTCCATCGCCTTCGATCATCGCTTCGAGGAAGATCCTGATGTGATAAGGACTCCACCCGCCTACCATATCAGGTATGCGCTTGTCGAAGGAGTGGCCTAGCCCGGCGAGCAGGTCGCGCAAGGACACGCAAGCCGTGCGCACGCTCCCGAGCCCCGATGCGGGAATGTATGCCGACAGTCCCATTGCGCGGATAGTATCGGCCATCTTGTTGAGAACCTCGCCACGGTTCTGCGATAGGGTGATCTGGTGGCCATTTACGCTGCCCTCGGCAAGGTAGTAACCAAGGAACCTCGCAAAAGGCTCGATACGAAATGATGCACCAGGATAATATCGGGTTGCTGACTTGACCCGATCTGAACGGTGATAAGTTCGGTACGTCCCGGGTATAGTTACGGAATCGGGCGAGCAGCCAATCCATCCTGCACATTTCTGGTACTCGACCCTCTTGTGCAAGATGTCTTCGGCCGTCTCGACTGTGAACGCCTGCTCGTCCCGCTTTGCTGCTTGAGTATCGACTCTTTTGATCCACATTCGGTGGTTGGGCGTGACCAGCAGATCCACCTGTTCTGAACGAACACGGTACATCGGTCCCGCATATTTCCCGTGGAAGATCTCGTTGGCTTTTTGATACTCAAGCTCGCCACTCACGGGGTTGAGCGTGCCGAACGCCTCAGTTCCGTCTACCTTGGGCCACGGCTTCCAGCCCTCGGTGGTTAGCACCTCGGTGTCGTCGTCGTAACAGCACACCCGGCTGACGTTGTGCAGCACGAAGGTGAAGCTGGCGTGCTCTAGTACCGAGCCGTGCGCCTGCTTCAGGATGTTCCGGAGGTAAGCCTCCTGGTCGTCGCGAACCTTACGGACATTGGGGTTGAGCCCCGGCTCCCAGGAGCGGTAGCACATTTTGCCCGCGAACTCGGCGAGATCCTGCGTGTCGTTGCCTAGCTGGTCGCGGTCCAGCAGCTCAAGCCAGCGCTCCCCGCCCACCTCGCGCAGGTAGGCGGCCATCGCACCGTAGTCGACCTTCGGCCGGGCGACCAGGAAAACCTCGGGTTCCACACTCCTCATGGGACATGACACTACAGCGGAGCACTGACATTCCGTCGGGCACGACACAGCGCCAGCACGTTGGCGATGACCTGGTGGCCGGCCCGGCCGGAGGCGGTCAGGATCGACTCGGGGTGGAACTGCACCGCCCACCGGCCCGCCTCATCGTCCTCGATGGCCATAACGACGCCGTCCGGTGTGGCGGCGGTCACGGCGAACTCGCCCAGGATCTCCCCCGGCGGGGCGTACAGGCTGTGGTAGCGGCCCGCGGTGAACTCGGCGGGCAGCCCGGCCAGCAGCGATCCCCCGGACACCCGGACCAGGCCCGGCTTGCCGTGCGCGGGCTCGGGCAGGAGCGAGAGCGCGCCCCCGGCGTGCTCGACCATGGCCTGCAGGCCCAGGCAGACGCCGAACGCCGGCAGGCCCCGCGCGTACACCTCGTCGAGCAGTTCTGCGCAGGCGAAGTCGGCCGGGCGGCCGGGCCCGGGTGACAGCACGACCAGATCCGGAGCGTAGGAGTCCAGCACCTCCGGCGGGAATCCGTACCGCAGCGTCGTCACCTCGGCGCCGTGCTGCCGGAAGTAGTCGCCGAGCGTGTGCACGAACGAGTCCTGGTGGTCGACGAGGAGCACCCTCAGCCCCTGCCCCGCGGCCGGCGCGTCCGGCTCGTCAGGTCCGGGTTCCGCCTCCCCCGTGCCGGCTCGCGCGAGGCGTTCGGCCTCGGCCAGGGTTTCCAGCAGGGCCCGGGCCTTGATGTGGGTCTCCTCCTCCTCGGCGTCGGGGATCGAGTCGTACAGCAGGGTGGCCCCGGCCCGCACGGCGGCGACCCCGCCGCTGATGTGCGCGGTCCGCAGCGTCAGGCCGGTGTTCATCGACCCGTCGAAGCCGATGGTGCCGACGGCGCCGCCGTACCAGCGACGCGGGGTGGCCTCGTGATCCTCGATGAACTGCATGGCCCAGGCCTTCGGCGCGCCGGTCACCGTCACCGCCCACATGTGGGTCAGGAACGCGTCGAGCGCGTCGAATCCGGGGCGCAGCCGCCCCTCGATGTGGTCCACGGTGTGGATCAGGCGGCTGTACATCTCGATCTGCCGGCGGCCGATCACCCGCACCGTGCCCGGCACGCACACCCGCGCCTTGTCGTTGCGGTCGACGTCGGTGCACATGGTCAGCTCGGACTCCTCCTTGGCCGAGCCGAGCAGGATGGCGATGTTCGCCGCGTCTTCCAGCGTGTCCTGCCCGCGCGCGATCGTGCCCGCGATGGGGCAGGTCTCCACCCGGTCCCCGGTGACGCGCACGTACATCTCCGGCGACGCGCCGACCAGGTACTCCCCCTCGCCCATGTTGAACAGGAACTCGTACGGGGCGGGATTACGCTGCCGGAGCAGCTCGTAGAACGCGGCGGGCGACGCGCACCGCCCGTGGAACACGTGGCTCGGCACCACCTCGAACAGGTCACCGCAGGCGAACCGCTCCCTGGCCTCCTCGACCACCCGCGCGTAGCTGCCCGGCCGCGGCGGCGGAGGGATTTCCGGCCGCGCGTAGCTGCCCGCCTGAGGCGGCGGGGGGATTTCCAGATCCCGAACGCGCGGTGGTGCCCCGCCCGGTCCCGTGCTTCCCGTCCGGCGGTCAAGCCCGGCGGTCGACTCGCCCCCGGCCTCGAACTCGTAGGCGTACCTGATGGCCTCCTCACGCTTACGGTCGAGCACCCAGATCTCGTCCGGCAGGTGCAGGACCAGGTCGCGCTGCCCGGCCGGGCGCTCGCGGTGCAGCCGGACCGGCTCGAACTGGAAGGCCAGGTCGTAGCCGAACGCCCCGTACAGCCCGAGGTGCGGGTCCGCGCAGCCGAACGCCGCCACGATCTCGCGCAGCGCGGTGAACACCGTGGGCCTGCGGCTGCGCTGCTCCTCGGTGAACTCCTCGCCGGTCTCCGCGACGATCACGCTGGCCTCGTCCGCGGGGCCGGGCACGGGCCGGCCCGCGGCCGCCAGGGCGGCGCGGATCACCGGCAGGACGACGCGGCCGCGGTCGTTCAGAGCCCGCGCGGTGACCTGCCGGCCGGTGGCGGTGATCTCCGCGCACGGGTCGGCGTACGCCATGTGCCACCGGCTGTACCGCCCGGGGTACTCCATCCCGGAGCTGAGCACGCCGCCCCGGCGCTCGTCCACGAGCGCCGCGATCCGGCCGAGCTCCACGGGGTCGAATGCGGTGGCGGTGCGGGTCACCCGCACGCCGCCGCGGGTCAGTAGTTCGCTGCGGTGGGAGTCCACGATGGCCCCTCGGTGTCGGGCCCGGGAGGCGGCCGGTAAAAAGAGAAAAGCGGCCACCTCGTCCGGGGCGGTCGCTTCGGTGTCTGAGCGCGAGTCAGCGTGCCGCCTACTGGCGGCGCCACCACTGCAGGCGGGCTGATACTCGCGTCACGCGACTTAGCGTAGCGGACCTAGCCGCTCGGCGCGAACGGGCAGGGCGCGGCGACCTGAGGCATCCGCCAGGCGGCGGACGCGGCCGAGATGAGCTGCACTTCGCTGCGCAGGCCCGCCTGGGACGCGCTGACGCCAGCCGGGACCGCGCCGTCGGAGAAGAAGCTGACCGTGAGCTGCCGGACACCGGGGTCGCCGAGCAGTCCGCCGTGGAACGCCGCCACGAAGATCACATGCGACGGCCAGGAGCAGGCGGGCAACGTGACCGCATCGGCGAGCGGTACCACCGCCAGCCAGGGCACCCGCTGGTCGCGGCTGACCATCTCAAAGTAGCGGGCGCCGACCTGGCTGACCGAGTCGAGCAGCGCCCCGGCTCCCGAGCTGCCGTACGGGGACATCCCGCCGACCAGGTTGTTCAGCGCGTTCAGCAGGTCGCCGGGAACGGTCCCGTCGGCCTGGCCGAGCTGGCCCGGCTTGACGATCGGGCTGAGCAGCACGACCGACCCGATCGGGACGTGCGGGTGCCTGGCCAGCATGGCGTAGACCCCGAGGGTGCCCTCGCTTTCCGCCACGACGTCGACCGGCGCGCGCGCGTGCCGGTACAGCCACTCCAGCTGGACCGCCATCCGGTCGCCCAGCGTCTGGATGGGCAGGTCGCCGGCCGGCTTGGCGTAGGGAACCGGGTTCCCCGCGGCGTTAAGGCCCTGGTAGGAGAACTGGCGGACGAGCATGCCCGGCTCGGCGGCGCGCAGGGCGTTCGCGTCGTGGCAGCAGGTCGAACCGAAACCCGCGACCACGAGCAACGCGCCGTGGACCCGTGCGGGGCCTGGCGTCGGGCCCGGCGGCCCGGGCGCGGCGGGTATGCCGGGCAGTTCCACGTTGTTCGCCGCGATGGCCTCGGTCGCGATGCCGCTCGTGCCGAGATTGAGGTGCAGGGTTCCGGTGAACAACAGCCTGGCCGTCCCCACGACGAGCGCGAGGACCAGGAAGGCGGCAAGCGGAGCAACCGGAAGCCAGCTCATCCGGTCGCGCAGCCCGTGCCGGATCCGCCACAGCGCCGCTCGCCATGCCCACGCCTGCGGCGGCTGCTCTGCCGACCGGCGTACCGCTACCAGGGTGAGACCGTACCAGGCTCGCGCGTTGATGACGCCGGCCAGCCCGGCCACCACGATGATGCCGGCGGTGTCCAGGCGCGTCATGAACGCCGCGGCCGCGGACATGGTCACGAAGGTCGCGAACAGCCACGCCGCGGTGGGCGCCGGGGGCAGCCGCCGCCACCAGGTCTGGCCCACGCCGCCGTGACTCAGCGCCAGCGCGGTGCCGAGCAGGATAGGCAGCGCGGCCAGGAACGGCCAGGAGAACGGCAGCAGCGCGACCCCGAACATCAGCGTGACCACAGGCGACATCACCAGCCACACCAGCATGGTCAGTACCGCGCACGACAGCAACGACCCGAGGAAACGCGGCCTCGGGATCGCGGCAGCCCCCGGTATCTCCGCGACACCGCCGTCGGATTGCCTCGGCCAGGCCAGCATCAGCAGGGCCGCATCCACGGCCGAGCGGGCCAGCAGGCTCAGCACGAGCACCACGGTGAAGGCGGGCCAGGGCTGGTTGAGCGCGAACAGCCACCGCAGGTCGTGGTAGGCCGCGAGCGGCGGGAGCGCGGTGACCTGCGGCGCGAGGGGCCTCGCCCAGGGCGCCAGGAACGTCAGCACGCCCGCTTCGAGCATCGCGCCGCTCGCCGAGAACGCGATAAGGCCCCGATGCCGGAGGAACCCGGCCAAGCCCGCCTCCCGTGTGCCTTTGCCCCCGCTCTGGCTGGTTTCAGCCTAACTCGGGCAAATTCGTGGCTCCCTGTCAGGGTGTAACCGGGTACCGCCGAGGAGTATGCCCGCCCCGGGTCAGAACTCGAAACCGCCAGGACGGCCGTTGCGGTCGGCGAGCAGGCCGGCCAGGGTGGAGATGGCGATCTCGGGCGGGGTCCGAGAGCCGACGTTGAGCCCGATCGGGCGGTGCACCCGGGCGATCTCGGCCGCGGGGACGCCCAGCGCGGTGAGCGCCTCGACGTGTGGCCCGACGTGATGCGGGTTGCCCATGATCCCGATCCACCTGGCCTTGGTGGCCAGCGCGTCGCGGAGCACCACGCCCAGCTCGGGGCGGTGATGGTCGGTGACCACCACGTCCACCGAGTCGTCGAGATCGTCGGGCACGGCGGCCAGGACCGGGAACCCGAGGGCCGCGGCGCCGGCCGCGCGCGCCTCGTCCGGCTCGAGCAGGAACCCGCGGAACCCCGCATCCGCACCGTATCTCAGCAGGTAGCCCGCGACCGGCGAGGCAAACACCGCGACCAGGGTGCGCTCCCCCGAGGCCGAGACGCTTCTGGATTCTCCAGGAACGGCGCCGTGGGCCACCGCGCAGGCCGAGTCCTCGTCGTGGCCGTGGTCGTGGTGCGTGTGCTCAGTCATGACAGCTAGTCTCGCACGGTCGCGAACGGATGGGCCGCAACGAGCGCGGCGTCGAGGTCGGCGATCAGGTCGCCCGCGGCTTCGATCCCGATCGACAGGCGCAGCAGGTCGGCCGGAACGGGTGAGGACGGCCCTTCCGTCACGGCCCGGTGCTCGATAAGGCTCTCGACCCCGCCGAGCGAGGTGGCCCGCTTGAACACCCGGACGGCCTGGAGCACCGCGGCGGCGTGCTCCGGTCCCCCGGCGAGCCGGATCGACAGCATGCCCCCGAACCCGCCGCTCATCTGGCGGGCGGCGACCCGGTGGCCCGGATGGGAGGGCAGCCCCGGGTAGAGCACGGCCGTCAGCGCCGGGTGGCCGGCCAGGTGGGTCGCGACGGCCAGGGCGGTCTCGCTGGCCCGCTGCACGCGCAGGAACAGGGTGCGCATGCCCCGCTGGAGCAGCCAGGCCTCGAACGGCCCGATCACGGCACCGGCGTGGTGCCGCCAGGACAGGATCCGCTCCCAGAGCGGGTCTGTGCGGGCCGTCAGCACCGCACCGGCCAGCACGTCGCTGTGGCCGTTCAGGTACTTCGTGGCGGAGTGCATGACCAGATCGGCGCCGTGCTCGAACGGCCTGGTGAGCACGGGGGTCGCCACGGTGTTGTCGACGGCCACCCGGGCCCCGGCGGCGTGCGCGAGCTCGCAGACCGCCGCGAGGTCGGTGACCTCCCACATGGGGTTGGCCGGCGTCTCGACCCACACCAGCCGGGTCCGGCCCGGGCGGATGGCCGACGCTAGCGCGCCGGGATCAGCGGGGTCGGTGAACTCCGCGTCCAGGCCCCAGGCGAGGGCGAACTCGGTCAGCCATTGCCGCAATCCCCAGTACAGAGCCCGGGAGACCAGGACGTGATCACCGGGCCGCAGGGACTGGAAGACCGCGGTGGCCGCGGCCATCCCCGAGGCGAACAGGGCGCAGGCGCCGGCGCCCTCGAGGGCGGCGAGCAGCCGTTCCGGTAGGTCGTAGGTGGGGTTGTCGGCCCGGGTGTAGGACCGGTCCTGCGGGTAGGACCCGTCCGCCTGCCGCTCGTAGTTCGTGGCCGGGGTGATGGCCGGTACCAGGCCGCCAGAGCCCGGGTCGGTCTCGCCGAGCGCCTGAGCGGCCAGCGTCTGCGGTGCCACCGATCGCCGTTCCATCAGCCGCTGCCTCCCTCGTCGTGCGGGGCTCGTCGGCAACCGAGGCTACCAGCGCCGTATCGTGGCAGGCGTGATCTCCCGTGACGACATCCGCGGCTGCTACGACACGATCAGGCCCTACATCCGCAGGACCCCGGTCGTCCAGGTCGACCTCGCCGATCTTGACGAGCCCGCGGTAGGCGGACCGGTCAACGGATCCCGGCCCGCGTGGCTCAAGCTTGAGTTCTTGCAGTGCGCCGGGTCCTTCAAGGCCCGCGGCGCGTTCACGAACCTGCTGCTGCGGGACGTCCCCGCCGCCGGAGTGGTCGCGGCGTCCGGGGGCAACCACGGGGTGGCCGTCGCGTACGCCGCCAGCCGTCGCGGCGTGCCCGCGAAGATCTTCGTCCCGACCGTGTCGTCTCCGGCCAAGGTGGAGCGCATCCGCGAGCTCGGCGCGGACCTGGTCGTCACCGGCGACCGGTACGCCGACGCCCTGGTCGCCGCCGAGGACTGGGTGCGGGACTCGGGTGCGATGAGCGTGCACGCCTACGACCAGCGCGAGACCATCCTCGGCCAGGGCACGCTCGGACTCGAGCTCGCCGATCAGGTCGCCCACCTGGACACGGTGCTGGTGCCGGTCGGCGGGGGCGGCCTGATCGCGGGCGTGGCCTCCTGGTTCGCGGGCCGCGCCCGCGTCATCGGGGTCGAGCCCGACGGCGCGCCCACCCTCACCTACGCCAGGGCCGAGGGCCGGCCGGTGGACGCGCCGGCCGGCAGCGTGGCCGCGGACGCGCTGGCGCCGCAGCAGGTCGGCGAGCTGGTGTTTCCCATCACCCGGTCCCACGTCGAGGACGTCCTGCTCGTCGATGACGCGTCGATCCTGTCGGCCCAGCGGGCCCTGTGGCGGACGCTGCGCATCGCGGCCGAGCCCGCCGCCTGCGTCGGCATCGCGGCGCTGCAGAGCGGGGGGTACAAGCCCGCGCCGGGCGAGAACGTCGCGGTGGTGGTCAGCGGCGCCAACATGTCCCCGTCCCGGCTCGGCTGAGCGAGACTTGGTCCGTGCGATTCGTCTTCACCCCTCCCGCCGATCACGCGGCGGGGCTGCTGACCCTGCCGTGGGCGCAGCCGCTGGCCGACTGGCACGACGACCGGCTGGTCGAGATCCGGCAGCGGGGCATCTCCCGGCACGTGGTCCGGTTCGTCACCGACGACGGTACGCTGTACGCCCTCAAGGACCTGCCCGAGCGGCTCGCCCGGCGCGAGTACCGGCTGCTGCGGGGGCTGGCCGGCGCGCACGTCCCGGCCGTCGAGGCGGTCGGGATCGCGGTCGACCTCGACGCGGACAGGCCCCAGTACCCGGACGGCGACGCGATCCTGGTGACCAAGTTCCTCAGCTACTCCACGACGTACCGGGCGGTCTTCTCCCGCCCGCGCAGCATCGAGCCCGTCGACCGGCTGCTTGACGCGCTGGTGGAGCTCCTCGTCCGGCTGCACCTGTCCGGGTTCTTCTGGGGCGACTGCTCGCTGTCGAACGCGCTTTTCCGCTACGACGCCGGCACGCTGGAGGCGTACCTGGTCGACGCGGAGACCAGCGAGCAGCACCCCGCGCTGAGCGATGGGCAGCGCCAGTACGACCTGGAGCTGGCCACCGAACGGGTGGCAGGCGAACTGCTCGACCTGCAGGCCGGCGATCTGCTCCCGGACCACGTCGACCCGTTCGAGATCGCGGACGAGCTGCGGAAACGCTATGACTCGCTGTGGCAGGAGCTGACCAGGGAGGAGATCATGCGCCCGGACGAGCAGCGGTACCGGATCGCGGAGCGGCTGCGCCGGCTCAACGAGCTCGGCTTCGACGCCGACGAGGTCGAGCTGATCCCCACCCCGGAGGGAAACAAGCTGCGGGTGCGGACCAGGGTCGCCGAATCCGGGCAGTTCGCCAGGCAGCTCTTCCTGCGGACCGGGATTGACGCCGGCGAGAACCAGGCGCGCCGGCTGCTCAACGACATCGCCAGCTTCCGCGCCTACCTCGAGCAGAAGGAGGGCCACCCGGTCTCGGAGATCGTCGCGGCCAACCGGTGGCTGGAGGAGGTCTACGACCCGGTGATCGCGGCGATTCCCGCCGAGCTTCGCGGCCGGCTCCCCCCGGCGGAGATCTTCCACGAGGTCCTGGAGCACCGCTGGTACATGTCGGAGGCGGCCGGCCGCGACGTCGGCACCACCGCCGCCACGAAGGCCTACATGAAGCAGGTGCTGCCTGAGGCGCCCGAGCCGCTGGACGCGGCCGGCCACGACAGCGAGGACGACGACCCGGCCTGAGTCGCTACGAGGCGACGAGCGCGTCGGTGAGCGCGTTGACGGCGGCCAGGTTCCCGGCCAGGTCGTCGCTGAGGTGATGACGGGCGGCGAGCGCCGCGGGCGCGTAGTAGGAGACCTTGGTCTGGTCGTCGTCGGCCCAGATCAGCACCTTGAGCGGGAGGTCAAGCGCGGCCAGCGGCGAGGCGGCCATCACCGGGGTGCCCGCGGCCGGGCTGCCGAAGATGACCAGCGTGGTCGCCCGCAGCGAGAGCCCCACCTGGCTGGCCTCGGCACTCTGGTCGATGACGTCGAAGATCTTCACGCCCTTGGCGTTGAGGATGCCCGTGAACCGGGCGACGGTCTCGGCCACCGAATGAGGGCTGACCTTCGTGACGATGTCCGGTTCGTTCGGGAGCGTGGCCTGCGTCATGGGCCATCACCTTAGCGGTGCGGGACGGCCGGGCCGGTCACCGGGGCGCCGGGTGCGCGGTGATGAACTCGACGATGGCCGAGCCGAGCCGCTCGCCCGCGTCTTCCTGGAGGAAGTGGCCGGCCCCGGTGAGGACCGGGTGGTCGATTCCCGCCGCACCCGGCACGGTCCGCTTGAGGATGGGCGCCATGCCCCCGGTGATCGGATCCCGGTCACTGAACGCGACGAGGAACGGCTTGTCCCACGCCGACAGCTTGCGCCAGGCGGCCCGGTTGGCTTCCGAGGCCGGGTCATCGGGAGAGGTCGGTACCAGGCCTGGCATGGCCCGGACCGCGGCTGCGTACGAGGGGTCGGGGAACGGTGCCTCGTAGGCGGCCAGCACCTCCGGCGGGAGCGGCGTCTGGCAGCCGGACTGCACCAGGCGGGACACGCTCAGCGCCGGCGCGGTGCGGACGACGTCACGGAACCGCAGCCAGACGTCGGGCATCGGCTGATCCCCGGTCGGCAGCCCGGTATTGGCGGCGACCACCCGGGCGAACCGGTCCGGGTGCTCGGCGACGAGCCGCAGCCCGATCAGGCCGCCCCAGTCCTGCCCGACGAGGGTCACCCCGCGCAGGTCGAGTGCGTCGAAGGCGAGCGCGCGGATCCACTCCACGTGCCGCGCATAGGTGTGATCGGCCATCTCGGCCGGCTTGTCCGACCGGCCGAACCCGGCCAGGTCCGCCGCGATGGCGCGCAACCCGGCGTCCGCGAGCACCGGCATGACCGTGCGGTAAAGGAACGACCAGCTCGGTTCCCCGTGCAGCAGCAGCACGGGCTCGGCGTCGGCCGGCCCGGCTTCCACGTAGGCGAGCCGCAGCCCGCCGACCTCGGCGTACCTCGGTGCGTAGCCGAAGCCGGGCAGGTCGGCAAACCGCTCCTCGGGAGTCCGCAGCACCTTCATCCCGCCATGCTGTCACGAACACGACAGCGGGGGGGCCGGTCCGGCCCCCCCGCTGTGACGATGTGCCGCGCGACTACGTGGACCAGTGCTGGTTGCTGCTGTTGTGGCAGGTGTAGACGATGAGCTGGGTGCCGTTGGTCTTCGAGTAGCCAGGATCGTCCAGGCACAGCAGCCCGTGCCCCGACAGGCTCAGGATGTACTCGCCGTTACTGCTGGAGTGGAACCACTTCTCGTTCGCGCCCCCGTTGCAGCCCCACAGGATCACGTGGCTGCCGCTGCCGCCGTTGCTCGCGTCGTTCGCGCACATGCCGTCGTGCCGCAGCTCGCCGTCCGTGTACGTCCAGCCCTGGGCCGAATCGGAGCTGTTGCAGCCCCAGATGATGACCTTGGTGCCGTCGGCCGAGCTGTTGCCCTTGTCATCCACGCACTTACCGTCGTACCCGCGGATCAGCGAGACGGGCCCGGACGACGACGACGACGGTGATCCCGTCGTGTACGACACCGTGAGGGTGATCTCGTTGGTGGGCTTGGCGCTCGGCATCTGGGCGGTGACCGAGACGTTGCAGCTGTCCGGGACGCTCCAGGGCAGCGGGATCGACTGGGTGTACGGCGTCAGTGCGGCGCCGGATCCCGATGTGTTGCTGACCTGGCTGCCCAGCGAGCACTCCATGGTCCACTGGTACGTCGGATACTGAAGCCTGGGCGTGACCGAGACCGTGACCAGGATGCTGGACGGGTCCGTGATCGTCTCCGAGACGTTGCAGTTCGCGTCGTCGCCCGGGGCCATGCAGGTGCCTGCCACGATGTCCTGCGCGTGCGCCAGCTGGCTCGTCGCCACCGCGCCGGCCGCGACCATCGCGGACACCGCGAGGGCAACGACCAGGCGGCGAGGTTTCCGCATCATCAATGCCTTTCTGTTGGCCGACAGCGATCAATCAGCTACGAGACCAGTGCTGGTTGCTGCCGTTGTTGCACTTGTAGACCATGAGCCGGGTCCCGTTGGTCTTCGAGTAGCCGGGATCGTCCAGGCACAGCGACCCCTTGGCCGAGTAGTACAGCTTGAACTCGCCGTAGGCTACGTGGGACCACTTCTCGTTCGAGCTCCCGGTGCAGGAATACAAGATCAGCTTGCTGCCGCTGCCGCCGTAGCCTGGGTCGTTCGCGCACATGCCGTTGTGCCGCAGCTCGTAGTCGGTCCACGTCCACCCCTGGGCCGAATCGCCGTGGTTGCACCCCCAGATGATGACCTCGGCGCCGTTCGACGAACTGTTCCCCCGGTCATCGATGCACTTACCGCCGTACCCGCTGATATACGCCACGTCCACCGACGAGGACGTCGTGGTGGTGGAGGTGGCGGTTGCCTGCGGCGTCCACTCCAGGTCCATCGTGAACGACCCGGTGGTGGCGTTGACGTAACTCGTCCCGTTATAGGTCTCGAGCGTGCCCTCCAGCGACAGGACTTCGCAGCTATATGGATTCGTGAGGCCCAGCGTGAGGTCTTCGGTCAGCGACGAGGTGATCGCATATTCGTCATCAGTGGGCTGGCTGGATGGGTATATGTTGCCGCTGCTGTCGAAGCACTGCACCGAATACTGGAGCTCGATGTACAGATCACTGGTGGTTGTAGTCGTAGAGCTGCTGCCGTTCAGCGTCACGACCGCCTCGATTGTGGACGGTTCACTGACCGTCGTGTCGACCGCGTCAGTGATGGTGCAGCTGATCGGCGCCGAAGTCGTACTCGGGCAAGAGGTGATCGTGGTCTGGGCGTTGGCCACGAGGGCCAGTCCCATGCCGACCCCACCGGCCGCGACCAGGGCGGTTACCGCCAAGGGAACGACTAGACGACGTGGTTTACGCATGAATTAACTGCCTCTCTGCATCGCGTAAGGCCCCCATGCATGACGCACTGGCATCAGGTCCGGTCTACACCAGAGATCACGGAGCGCGCCCGCCGAACGGAGATTTATGCCCGGTTGCGTAGCTTCTCGTACAGGGCTACGGTCTGTGACGCGATGGCCGGCCAGCCGAACTCGGCGACCGCGCGCTTGCGCCCCGCCTGCCCCATGGCCCGGGCGCGGTCCGGGTCGCGGAGCAGGGCGTTCAGGGCCGCCGCGAGCGCGACGGGGTCCCCGGGCGGTACGAGCAGCCCGGTCTCGCCGTCGGCGACGACCTCCGGGATCCCGCCGGTGCGCGACGCCACGACCGCCGTCTCGCAGGCCATGGCCTCCAGGTTCACGATGCCGAGCGGCTCGTAGACCGACGGGCACGCGAACACCGCGGCGTGCGTGAGCAGCTGGATAACCTCGGGCTTCGGGAGCATATCCGGGATCCAGAGCACGCCAGAGCGGGACGCCCGCAGGCTGTCCACCAGCTCGGTCACCTCGGCCAGCTGCTCGGGGGTGTCGGCCGCCCCGGCGCACAGGACCAGCTGCGCCTCCGGTACCAGGCCCGAGGCCGCCCGCAGCAGCACCGGGAGGCCCTTCTGCCTGGTAATCCGGCCGACGAAGATCACGTAAGGACGGGTGAGATCGACGCTGTACCTTTCCAGCGCCCAAGTGTCCGGGTCGGGCGCGTACTCGGTGGTGTCGATCCCGTTGCGTATCACATGGATGCGTTCGGCAGGAATGTCGGGATAAGCAGCCAGGATGTCGGCGCGCATGCCGTCTGAGACGGCCACCACCGCGGCGGCTGCGGTGGCGGAGGCCCGCTCGCACCAGGATGACAGCGCGTAACCGCCGCCGAGCTGCTCGGCCTTCCACGGCCGCAGCACCTCCAGCGAGTGCATCGTCATGACGTGCGGGATGCCGTAGAGCATTCCGGCCAGGTGCCCGGCCAGGTTCGCGTACCAGGTGTGCGAGTGGACCAGCTCCGCGTCGCCGACGCCGGCGGTCATCGACAGGTCGGTGGAGATCACCTGGAGGGCCGGGTTGGAGCCGGCGAGCAGGTCCCACGGCCGGTGCGCCACGGCGTCCGGCCGGTCCGCGCCCTGGCAGTGCACGGTCAGGTCGACCAGGTGAGCCAGCTCCCGGGCCAGGTACGTGACGTGCACGCCCGCCCCGCCGTACACCTCGGGCGGGTACTCGCGGGTCAGCAGCGCGACCCGGAGCCGGTCCGTCACGGGATCACCTCCTGGCCCTTGCCCACCACGGTGATGCCGTCGGCCGAGACCACGAAGCCGCGCGCCCTGTCGCGGTCCTTGTCCACGCCGATCTGGGCTCCTTCGGGTACGGTCACGTTCTTGTCGATGATCGCGTCCCTGACCACCGCGCGCCGGCCGATGGTGGTGTTGTGCAGCAGCACCGACCGCTCGACGGTGGACCAGCTGTTCACCCGCACGCCCGGGGAGAGCACGGACTGCCTGACCAGGCCGCCGGAGACGACGACCCCGTTGCTGACCAGGCTGTTGATCGCGCGCCCGACCCGGTCGCCGTCGTCGTGGACGAACTTGGCGGGCGGCGCGGCCGGGATGTGCGTCAGGATGGGCCACCGGTCGTTGTACAGGTTGAATATCGGCTCGACCGCGCACAGGTCCATGTGCGCGTCGAAGTACGAGTCGAGCGTGCCGACGTCGCGCCAGTACCCGGCGTCCCGCGCCGTCGCGCCGGGGACCTTGTTGTCCAGGAAGTTGTACGCCTGCGCGCTGCCGTTGGCGACCAGCATCGGGAGGATGTTGCCGCCCATGTCGTGCCGGCTCGAGTCGTCGTCCGCGTCCTTGCGCAGCGCGTCGACCAGCACGTTGGTGTCGAACACGTAGTTGCCCATCGACGCGTAGCACCGGTTCGGGTCGCCCGGCATCGGCGGCGGGTCCGCGGGCTTCTCGAGAAACGCGTCCACCGTCCTGCCGTCCGCCCCGACGCTGATGATGCCGAAGGCGGACGCTTCGCCGATGGGCACCGGGATGGCCGCCACGGTCACCCCGGCCCCGTGGTTTACGTGGTGCTCGATCATCTGCCGGGGGTCCATCCGGTACACGTGGTCGGCGCCGAAGACGATCACGATGTCGGGGCGGTCGTCGGTGATCAGGTTCATCGACTGGTGGATGGCGTCCGCCGAGCCGGTGTACCAGTGTGGGCCGAGCCGCTGCTGCGCGGGCACCGGCGTCACGTAGTTGCCGAGCAGCGAGCTCATCCGCCACGTGCTCGAGATATGCCGGTCCAGGCTGTGGCTCTTGTACTGGGTCAGCACGGCGATCCGCAGGATGCCGCCGTTGGCCAGGTTCGACAGCGCGAAGTCGATCAGCCGGTACAGCCCGGCGAACGGGACCGCGGGTTTGGCCCGGTCCGCGGTCAGCGGGCTCAGGCGGGTCCCGGCGCCCCCGGCGAGCACGATTCCCAGTACCCGTGGCTGTGGCATATCAGGCCTCCCGGGACGCTCAAGGTGTCAGGGGCACGCTGAGGGTTCAAGGGCCATGCTCCCCCGTATCGGTCGGTACGGGGAAGAGGTCGACGTTAAGCTGCACGACCGTGTCCGCCGACTCGACGACCGTCCCCGCCGACTCGATGACCGTCATCGGCGGCTGCGCGCCGGGTGGCACCGCGGCCTGCGACGGGGCCGGCGGCGCGGCCCCGGCCGGTCCTCGCGCGCGGGGCGCGGTGGCCTGCCAGGCCTCGCGGACCAGCACCTGCAGGGCGCCCGCGACCGGAATGGCGAGCAGCGCCGCGACGAACCCGCCGAACAGCCCGCCGACCAGGCTGCCGAGCGAGGCGCCGATCAGGACGGCCATCAGGACGAGCAGCGGGTTGATCTTCACCGTCCTGCTCATGATCACCGGGTTCAGGATGTGGTTCTCGACCTGGGTGTAGACCAGGAAGACCACCAGGGTGACGACGCCCGCGGTGATGCCTTCGACCCCGAACGCGAACAGCACGGTGGGGATGCCGGCCAGGGCCCCGCCGATCATCGGCAGGAAGTCCACCAGCGCGACCCACAATCCCCACAGTTGCGGGTACGGCACGTGGACGAGGGTCAGCGTCACGAACACCACCAGCCCGGCGATGATCGACGTCAGCAGGTTGCCGAGCATGTAGCCGGTGATCGCCTGGTTCACCTCCCGGCCTACCCTGGTCATCGTCTTGGCGTGCTGCGGGGACATCTCGCTGAGCAGCCAGCGCCGCATCTTCGGACCCTCCATGAGCAGCAGGAGGACCAGGACGAAGATCGTGAAGAGCTCGATGACCAGGGACAGGGCGCCCTTGCCGATCGTCAGGGCCGGCTTGGATAGCGACTCGGCGTAGCTCACCAGCTTGGGCACGTTCCGCTGCACCCAGGTCTCGACGTGGTACTTGCGGGTGATGTGGCCGATCCAGCCCTGGCCGTGCTCGGCCTTGGCCACGTAGGCGGGCAGCTCGTGGGCCAGGCTCGTGATCCCGTTCACCAGCGGGTAGCCGAACGCGAAGGCCAGGGCGACGAAGACCGCGGCGGCCAGCAGGCTGACGATCACGACCGCGATGCCCCGCCTCCGGCACAGCCGGTGCCGCTGCAGCAGGACCACGATCGGGTTGAGCAGCAGGGCGAGGAACCCCGCTACGACGATCAGCAACAGGATGTCCCGGAGCCGGTAGATCAGCTTGCCGGCCAGGTAGGCGGCGGCCACCACGACCACCGTGACCACGATGGTCCGCAGCGGGATCTTCCGTGCGTCGGCGGCCTTCCACAACCGCGCGAGCCGGCCCAGCTGCTGATCCTCCACGCGACCAGCATGCCAGGTCTCGGCGTCACCGCAAGGCGCGGAGGGTGGCTGGGGCTTTACGCGGCGTACCCGCCGATCGTGACCGGCAGCGTTCGCGGCCCGCGTACCTGGCCCGCGGACCAGGTGACCGCGGACGGTTCAGCCAGCTCGAATTCCGGGTATCGAGCCAGCCACTCCTCCAGGGCGACGCGGAGCTCCATCCGGGCCAGGCTGGATCCGAGGCAGCGGTGCCGCCCGAGCCCGAACGCGGCGTGCCGGTTCTGCGCCCGGTCGAGCTGCACCTGGTCGGGGTGCTCGAAGACGGCCGGATCCCGGTTAGCGGCCGGGAACGGGAGGAGCAGCCAGTCGCCCTCCTTGAACGGGTGGCCGTGGAACTCAAAGTCCGTGGCCACCAGGCGCGCCATCGTGACCGGCGCGTACGCGCGCAGCAGTTCCTCGACGGCGGTGCCCATCAGCTCGGGTTCGCGGGCGAGCCTGCGGCGGTCCGCCGGGTGCTGGGCCAGGTGCCACAGCGAGGCGCCGATCGCCGACCACGTGGTGTCGATCCCGGCGATCATCAGCAGGACCATGCTCCCGCGGACCAGTTCCGTCGGCAGCTTGTTACCGTCGATCTCCGCCTGCAGCAGGAACGAGGTGAGGTCGTCCCTGGGGCGGGCGAGGTGGTCGGCGATCTGGGCGTCCATGTACCCGTCGAGTTCGGCGAACATCGTCTCCCGCTCTTCCTCGGGACGGTCGACGTCCTCGAGGACCAGGCGGATGAAGCCCCGGAACAGGTCCGCGTCCTCCTGCGGGAAGCCGAGGAACCTGACGATGACGCGCACCGGGATGTGCCCGGCGTAGTCGACGGCCGCGTCGAAACTCGCCTTTGATGTCGTTTCGGCGAGCAGGTCGCGGCACAGCTGCCTGGTAAACGGCTCGATGGCGGCGATTCGCCTCGGCGCGAAGGCCGGCAGCAGCATCTTCCTGACGATGGCGTGGAACGGCGGGTCCGAGGTGATGGGCGGAGACAACCCGATGGGCGCGGGCAGGTCGTCGGGACCAGGCCGGTGTTCGCTTACCACGACCGAACGCGACGTGAAGTGGTCGGTGTCGTAGGCCACCTCGGACACCAGGTCGTGCGTGACCGGCAGCCACGTCCCCCCGTAGCGGTCGCTGTGCGCGACCGGGCAGCGCTGGCGCAGGTCGTCCCAGATCGGGTACGGGTCGGCGACCCAGCCGGGGTCGGTGTGGTCGAAATCGGTAGCCCAGTCCTGGACCGGCGGGTGGCGGCTAGTCACCTGAGCCTCGCTGCGGTCATGGCGCCTCCCTGGGTCGGGGCCCTATGTTCTCCCAGCGTAAATCGCGGGCTCCCGGGTGACCATAATCGTCAGTGTGAACGGGACCGGAGGGCTGTGGCTTCGTTTCCTGTCCGGGCCGGACATCGACTCGCTCGGCGTCACGAACGCAGAGATCCTCGCTGCGGTGGAAGACGCCGTGCGCGCGCACGGTGACGGACAGGCCGTCGTCGAGCCGCGCGTGCACCTCGTGCCGGACAACAACGGCGCCGGTCACTTCAACGTGCTCCGCGGCCACCTGCCGCCACCCGGCGTGAGCGACGTCAGGGGCGTGAGCGGTATCAAGGTGGTCGGTGACTTCGTTTCGAACTATGCGCTCGGGCTGCCCAGCGAGCTCGGGCTGCTGACGCTGTACGACCCGGAAACGGGCGTCCCGCTGGCCGTCATGGACGCCACGATGATCACGGCGTGCCGCACGGGGGCCATGACCGCGGTGGGCGCCAGGTACCTGGCCCGGCGGGACTCCCGCGTGCTCGGGCACGTCGGCGCGCGCGGTACCGCGCTGTGGAACATCGTCCTGCTCGACCAGCTGTTCAACCTGGACGAGATCCGGGTCACCAGCCGCAGGCCCTCCTCACACATCGCCTTCGCGCGGGAGCTGGCCGGGCTCGTCTCGACCCGGATCCTGGTCGCGTCCACTGCCGAGGAGACGTTCGACGGCGCCGACATCCTGATCGAGGCGTCGCGCCTGACGGTGCCCGAACCGCTGCTCCGCACCGCCTGGGTCAAGCCAGGCGCCTTCGTCGTTCCGTACGGCACGGTCAGCGCCGTCGAGCTCAACCTGCTCGATGCGATCGACAAGGTGGTGGTGGACGACTGGCGGGAGGCGCAGTCGGGACGGTTCGGGGCGCTGCGCCCGCACGTGGACACCGGGCGCCTCACCGCCGCGTCGCTCTACGCCGAACTCGGCCAGATCGTCACCGGGCGCGTGCCAGGCCGGGAACGTGCCGACGAGCGGATCCTGTTCTGGCACCGCGGGCTCGCCATCCTGGACATCGCCGTCGGCCTGGCGATCTTGCGCCGCGCGGAGGAGCAGGACGCGGGGACGATGCTGAGGTACCGGTAGTCCATGTCGGCACTTGTCGCTGGCTCGTGCGTCGACGGCGCCGATCTCGGGCTCATCAAGGCCGTGGCCGCCGGGCGGCCTGTCGCCATCGCGCCGGGCGCGCTTGCCGCCGTGCAGGACCGCTGCGAACAGGTGCGGCGGGCACTTGCTGACGGGCGGCTGGTGTACGGCGTGAACACGGGGATGGGGGCCCTGTCCTCGGTCCGCCTGACCGACCAGCAGCAGCGCTCCCACCAGCGCAACCTGCTGCTGGCCCGGGCCACGGGCGGCCCGCCGTGGCTGGAGGAGCCCGAGGTGCGGGCGATCTTCATGGTCAGGCTGCTGACGTTCCTCTCCGGTGACGCTGGCGTATCAGGCTCGCTCTGCGAGCGGCTCGCCGATTTCCTCAATCACGGGATCGTGCCAGCCGTCCCCCGCACCGGCATGGGGGAAGCGGGCGAGATCATGCAGCTAGCGCACGCGTTCGGGCCGCTGGTGGGGATCGGCCAGGTCATCGGGCCGGACGGCGCCCTGCATCCCGCGCGCGACGCGCTTGCCGGGCTCGCCGAGTTCAGCCTGGGCCCGAAGGAGGGCCTGGCCCTCATCGAGGGCCAGGCGGGGGCGACCGGCCTGTGCGTGCTCCGCCTGGACGAGGCCGGCGCGCTCGCGTCGCTGATGGAGGCGTCCGCGGCGCTGTCGATCGTCGTGGCCCGGGCGTCGCGCGATCCGTACAGCGCCGCGTGCGGCCGCGGCGATGACCTGCTCGCTTCGGTGCTCGGCCGGCTGCGCGCCTTGGCCGGCGACGAGCCATCGCCGCGGTCGCTGCAGGCTCCGGTGTCGTTCCGGGTCGCCGGACCGGTGCTCGCCCAGGTCCTGCGTTCGGCCGGCCTGCTCGAGGCGGCCGTGCAGCGCGCCCTGGCCGGGGTCACCGACTCCCCCGCCTACCTGGACGGGCGGTTCACCGGAACCGCGGGGTTCTACGGCATCGACCTGGCCGCGCACTGCGACCAGCTCACCGCGGCGTTCTGCCACGCGGCGGAGGTGGCGGCAGCCCGCCTCCACCGGCTGCTGAACCCCGTGGTGACCGGGCTCCCCGCCCAGCTGACCCGCCGCCCGGGCCCCGAGGCCGGCTTGTCGCCGGTCCACAAGCGCGCCGCCGGGGAGGTGCACGCCATGCGGCGCCTGGCGGTCGCGACCCCGGTCGGCCTGATCGAGACGTCCGGTGGTCAGGAGGATGTGCAGTCGTTCGCCTGGGAGGCTGCCGACAAGCTGCGCGCCGCGCTGTGCCACGCCCGCGCGGTCACGGCGTGCGAGTTGCTGGCTGGTTACCAGGCGATGGCGCTGTCAGGAAGCCCGCCGCCTACCGGATGCGCGGCGCTACTGGACTGGCTGGCCGGGATCATCGGCCCGATCGACGGCGACCGCCCGTTCGGCGAGGACATCGAGCGCCTCATCCGCGCCCCCTGGCTCCCCGCCTGACGTGCGGCCGTTCTGCGACCGTCCTGGACAGGCTCAAGGACCGGTCAGGCCCGGCGGTAATGAAGGCCGATCGCGCAGAACCCCTCGTAGTTGGTGCGGCCCACCACGATCGTCGACGCGCCACGCCAGATCCCTTCGAAGTGCGTCGCCGACGGTGCCCGCCGGGCATGTTCTACCGGCCAGGCATCCCGCGCGGGGCCTCCCGGGCCGCTGGTGTAGCCATCCATCGAGATCGTCACCCATGCGACGACCCGGCGCCGCTGCTCAGGCACTGTCAGTCCTCCGTTGCCGGTTCTGCTGGTAGAACGGCTGAGCCGAGAAAAAACTCATCGGTCAGGCGGCGGCTTCCAGGCCGACCGCGACACACCGTGCGGCCGGAGATTTATCGCTGGCGGCTGGCCGTGGCCGCCGTGCTGGGCGATCGAGAGTTCGGTGAGCTGGCGGGAGGCGTCTGGCTCGGTCTCCTGGCCGGACGGGGACGCGAGTACGCAGACGACGCGCGGCCAGCGGCCGTCCTGCTCGACGAGGGTGAGGTCGGCGGCGCTTCCGGGGGCCAGCCGGCCGTGGTCGGGTAGCCCGACGGCTTCGGCCGGCCCTGACGTGATCAGGGCCACCGCGGCCGGGAACTCCACGACACCCCGCCGGGCCAGGTCGAACGCCGCAGCAAGGAGCGTGGAAGGCGCGTAGTCCGAGGCCAGGCCGGTGCAGTAGCCGAGCGCGATGAGTTCCTCCGCCGAGGCGTTGCCCGAGTGCGAGCCGCCGAGCAGGACGTTCGGCGCGCCGAGCACGACCGGCATCTCCCGGTCGCGGGCGGCGCGCGCCGCCTCTACGGTGCAAGGGAACTCGGCCACCGCGGCCCCCCAGCGCCGCGCCTGCGCGACCTCCTCAGCGTCCACGCAGTCGTGCGCCAGGACCCGGGCCGACCCGGCGGCCGCCAGGTCGCGGATCCGCGCCAGGGTCGCCTCGCGGATCGGCAGCCTGGCCTCGGCCTCGGCCATCTGCCGGGCGACCTCGGCGTCGACATCCCCGATCCTGGCCCGCTCCTCCTCCGAGAGCGCTGCCTTGAACTGCTCGATGCTGCGGTACTGGCCCTGGCCGGGCGTGTGGTCCTCGAAGGACATCAGGGGTACGTCGCCCTCCGGCTGCCCGCCGGGCAGGCATTCGATGGCCCGGTCGACCGAGCCCATGCTGCGTGCGGGCACCCGGAACAGCACCCGGTGGTTGATGCGCGCGCCCGTGGCCCGCCTCGCGGCGACGACGTCGACCAGCCGGGCGGCCATCTCAGGCGTGCGCATCCGGTCGCCCTCGCCGAAAAAGTTCACGCCATGGCAGGCGGTGGTGATGCCGGCCCCCAGGAACCGGGCCTCGAGCGACCGGAGCGCGAACTCCAGGTCGAAGCTGACCGTCGGACGTGGCGACACCTCGCGCTCGAGGGCATCGCAGTGGGAGTCCACCAGGCCCGGCAGGCAGAACGCGCCGCGGCCGTCGATCGCGCCGGAGTACGACCGGTTCTCCTCGACGCTCACGATCCTGCCGTCCTCGCTGGCGACGGTCGCGTCGTCGACGATGCGGCCGCCGACCACGGCCCGGACGTTGCTGAGCAGGTGCACGACCATGTGCCGTCCTCTTCCCTGTACCCTGGCCCCCGGAGTTCGCCGGCCGGGTGCGAGCTGACCTATAGAAGTTATGGACCGAGTCTGGTCTCCGGCTCGGCCGCCCAGTGCAGTTCCATGACCTCGCCCCGGCGGCGGAACCCGTGCCGGGCGTACAGGGGGAAGCTGCGCGGCGACGGCCAGAGCACGACGGTGTCGGCGCCGTGGTCGCGGCAGAAGTCCACCGCGGTCCGCAGCAGCACGTCGCCGATTCCCCCGTCGCGGCAGCCTGGCCGGACGTAGAGGCTGCTGACGTAGCCGATGCTCTCGGGCTCGACGACTGGGTTCGGTACTTTCTCCAGCAGGTGCGCCAGGACCAGCCCGACGGGTTCCTCCTGCTCGTGCTCCTGCTCGTCCTCCCGCTCTACGGCCAGCCAGCCCGTCCACGAACCGAGTTCCAGCCGATCCGCCAGCCAGGTGGTGGCCCGCTCGACGAACTGCCGCTCGGACTCGACCGGCGTGCCAAGCTCCGTACGGAAGGCCCACCGCATCATCGCCATCACTCTGGCGTCGGGCCGCCCGGCCCGGCGCACCTGGGTCACCAGTCTCCCGGTCACGCCGCGCTGACCCGGTCCAGCGCCTGGTTTGGCGTTCCCTCGGCGACCACCTGCCCGTCCTTGAGGACAACCACCCGGTCCGCTAGCGCCCGGACGGCCTCGGGGTCGTGGAATACGCTGAGCACCGAGACCCCGGCGCGGGTGAGCTCGCGGATCAGCCGGAATACCGTCTCACGGTACCCGGCGTCGAGGGCCGCAACGGGTTCGTCCAGCAGCAGCAGCCGCGGCGGGCAGAGCGTTCCCGCAGCCAGGTTCACCCGCTGCTGCTCGCCGCCCGACAGCACGACGGGCTGCGTGCCCCACAGTTCCTCGCTCAGGCCCAGCCTGCGCAGGGCGGTCGCGGCGGCCGCGGTGGCGTCGGCCGCTTCCAGGCCGCGCCTGATCGCCGCCCGGCCGATCACCTCCAGAACCGTGCGCCGGGCGTCGGGGCGCAGGAACTGGCTCACGTAGGCCAGGTCATCCCGGCGCACCTCGACGATGACCCGGTCGTCCGCGCTGGCCAGGTCGGTGACGCGGGAGTCGCGGCGGCGCAGCCGGATCTCCCCGGCAGAGGGCAGGCAGCTGCGCCAGACGCACTTGAGCAGGGTCGACTTGCCCGCTCCGCTCGGCCCCATCAGCGCGACGTGCTCACCGGGGGCGACCTGCACGTCGACGCCGCGCAGGGCCGGGACCAGACGGCCGATCGCGTGCATGACGAACTGCTTGTGCAGGCCGCGGACGTCCAGGACGGTCTCGCTCATCCCAGCCCTCCCCGCGCCGCGGCCACCAGCTGCTGGCTGTAGGCGTGCTGGGGATCGTCGAGCAGCTGGTCGGTCAGGCCCGCCTCGACGATGCGCCCGTCGCGCATCACGATCGCCCGCGAGGCGAGCATCGAGATCACTGTCATGTCGTGGCTGACCACCAGCGCGGTCACCCCGCTCCCCTCGATCAGGTCCCTGATCAGGTCCAGGACCCCGGCGGCAATCGAGGCGTCCAGGCCGGTGGTCGGCTCGTCAAGGAGCAGCAGGCCCGGGTGGTTCGCGACCGCCTTGGCCAGCTGCACCCGCTGCATCATGCCGCCGGAGAAGGTGCCCACCGGGTCGTCCATCCGGTCCAGCGGCACTTCGACACGGGTCAGCAGTTCGGCAGCCCTGGCACGGAGCTGGCCGAAGTTCCGGCAGCCCGCCGCGATCAGCCGCTCGGCGATGTTGCCGCCCGCCGAGATCCGCATGTTCAGGCCCTGCGCGGGGTCCTGATAGACGATGGCGACGGTGCTTACCCGCAGCGCACGGCGCTCCGGACCGGCGAGCGCGAACAGGTCGGTGTCATCATCGGCGCTGCGGCGCAGCAGCGCGGTCCCGGCGTCCGGGGTGACGTCCCCGGCGATGCAGCGCAGCACCGTGGTCTTGCCGGAGCCGGATTCGCCGATGACGCCGAGCGCCTCGCCCCGCTCCACGTCGAAGCCGATGTCCTGGCAGGCCAGCACCCGGCCGAACCGCTTCGTCAGGCCGGTTACCCGCAGCGCCGCCTCAGGCATCGACGGCCTTGTGATCGCCGTCCTCGCCGTTTTCGCTGGGGCGGCGCCGCTGGCACCAGTCGGTATCGCTGCAGATCCACCCGGCGCGGGCCGGCACCTCGACCAGGTAGGCGTCGACCGCGCCGCAGAGCAGGCAGGAAGCGCCCTGCGTGCGCTCGACCTGAAATGCGACGTCCTCGAAGGCCAGCGGTTCCACGCTGGTATGCGGCGGCACCGCGTACACCCGCTTCTCCCGCCCGGCCCCGAACAGGGACAGAAACTCGGCCTGGTCCAGCTTGGGCACGTCCCAGCGCGGGATCGGGGTGGTGGCCATGACGTAGCGGCCGTCGACCAGCACCGGGTAGCCCGTGCTCTGGGTGATGACGCCGTTGTGCACCAGGTCCTCGTACAGGCTGACCCAGATCGCGCTGTAGTCGGCCTCGGCGTGCATGCGCCGCAGCTCGCGCATGTCCCGCTCGACGCCGCGGAGCGGCTCAGGCACCGGTACCTGCAACACCAGGGCCTGATCCGGGCCGAGCGGGTCTTCGGGGATACGGTGCCGCGTCTGGATGATGCTCGCCTGCCTGGCGTCCGTCGTGTCGGCCGCGCCGGTGCTCGACACGATCAGCCGGCGCAGGTTCGCGGCGTTGACGCCTGCGTCGTCGCCTTGATCGATCACCTTGATCGTGTCCTGCGGACCGATCACCGCCAGGGTGACCTGGAGGCCGCCCGAGCCCCAGCCCCTGGCAACGGGCATCTCGCGGCTGGCGAACGGGACCTGGTAGCCGGGGACCGCCACCGCGGCAAGCAGCGCGCACCGGATCTCCCGCTTGGACTGCTCGTCAAGGTGCCCGAATTCCTCCGCTGGCGCCGATGCGGCCAGGGCACTCACCGTCACCGGTTCACCGCCGCCGCGGTGCCGGCCGCACTGGTCTGGCCGGCCTCGCTGGCCTCGCTGGCCTGGTCCGCCGCTTGCGCCGCCCGCTGCCTGGCCGCCGCGCGGATGGCCGCCTTGCGGTCCACCATCGACCGGAAGGTGACGTAGTGCGGCAGCTTCAGGTGCTCGAGGAAGCCCGACGCGTCCAGACCGTCCGTGGTCATCAGCACGCTCTGCTCCAGCGAGCTGCGGCCGCCGTCACGCTCCACGGCGATGTCGAGGTTGGCCATCGCGATCGCCTTGCGCTCGTTGTGCCCGAGGCACAGCCCGTATCCGACGTCGAACAGCCCGCGCTCCTCGTCCGCGCCGTCGAGGTCCTCGATCGCCTCGACCTCTGTGACCCGTACCGCGCCGAGGCATACCGGCTGCAGGGTCACCGGGTGCACGACCCGGACCGGGAGCCTGCCGTGGCGCACCTCGCCGAGGGTGACCTCGTGGATGTAGCCGTCCGGACCCAGGACGTTGCGGTACCAGAGGTTGACCAGGGCCCCGGTCTCGGCCCTGGCCATGACCGACAGGCGGGCGGACCGCGGCACGCCGGGCCGCACAGGATCCCTGGTGACATCGTGCGGCTCCGGGTCGTCGGGCCGGCGCCGGTCCCGGATCATGCCCTGGCTCCGGAGCAGGTCGAGCAGCCGGCCGGGATGACGTACGGTCTGGGCGGTGGCCGCAGCGGAGGCTGCCGGGAGTTTTGGGAGTTCTGGGAGTTCTGGGAGTTCTGGGGCTTCGGGGGGCGGCGCGGACGGCTCTGGGCCGGCCAGCGCAGGCGGATCGGCGGGCCGTGGCCCCGACCTGGCGTCTGCGACCTCCAGCAGCCTGCCGACGTAGTCCAGGGTCCGGCCGAGCAGCTGCGGGCCTGGCGGGACCCGGTAGGCCGGCACGATCCGCCGCAGGATCTCCAGCTCGTCGGCGTGCACCGTCACCGGCTCAGCCAGCCGCATCCGGGTCGACCTATAGGCTCTCAGCAGGTGAGCCGCCTCGATGATGTCGCCCTCGGCCTGCCGGAGGGCCAGCGCGGCGAACTGCGGGGCCCACAGCCCCGCCTCGCCCATCACCCGGTCGACGGCGAGGTTCAGCCGCTCGGTCAGCTGGTCGATCCCGAGCGCAGGGCTCGATCCGCCGTCCCGCTTCGCGCGCATCAGCTCCTCGGCCGCCAGGATCGCGTCCAGGCCGCCCCGGGCGGCGCTGTAACCCACTCAGATCACCACCTGCCGGGTGGATCGCGGTAGCCCGGCCACCATGCCGCGCTCGTCGATCAGCCACACGTCGACCCCGGCGGGGAACATCGCGTTGGCGGCGCGCAGGGCGTCGAACACGTCGCGGCGCACGCCGTCCACGCCGAGGCGCGCCCTGCCCGGCACGCCCGGCCCTGACAGCTCGAGGGTCGTCTCCCCCGGACCGCCCTCGGTCAGGGCATCGCAGGTCAGGCCCACCTTTGCGCCGTCTTCCGGCACCGTGGCCGAGCCGCGCCGCAGCAGTGAGACCGCCCGGGGGTCCGCCGTTCCGTAGAACGCCACCAGCGACGCCTCGGCCAGGTCGGCCGCCGACGCACCCGTGGCCCGGCAGATCCGTGCCTGCCAGGACGGCGCGCCTGCCACGGCGACCTTCGAGCCGACCACCGCCAGGGCCAGCGGCACGATGCCCGGCCCGACTCCCCGCCCGGCTTCGGCGCCCGGACCGCCCCCCGCCGCGGGCCCAGGTAGTGCCATGACGCGGCCCGGCCGGGCCAGGCTCTGCAGCAGGACGCGGAAAACGGCCTGGGACGTCAGGGGGCTGAGCCGGTCGGATGCTGCCCCGGCGCTCATCAGGTCAGCTCCTCGAAACGCACTTCGGTGCGAGCCAGCTCCGCCCATTCCCTGGCGGCGTCGTCCGCGCGATCACGTTCGGTGCGCCGGCACAGCAGGTCGACCTCCAGCGCCAGGCCGGCGCCGGCCGCCGCCTCGGCGTCGCAGACCGCCGCGGCCAGCGTGGCGGCGGCGTCACCGCCGAGGCGCATCGCCCAGCCGCGCTGCCCCCGGCGCTCCACCTCGGCCCGGGTCGCGAGCACGTCGGCCAGGATGAACCGCTCGCCGACCACCGGCTCGCGCACGCACAGCGGGATCGTCCCGACGGTCGGCGGCTCGATGACCTTTGTATCCGGCGTGGCCGCCAGGCAGCGGTCGGCGAGCGCCACCAGCTCGGACTCGTCGGCAACCGCGAGCAGCTCGGCTCGCCGGCCCGGCAGCAGGGGAGCCAGCGGGTCGAGTGGGCCCAGGTCGCGGCCGTCCCATTCAAGCTGGGGAACTGCTCGATCAGCGGGCGCCGCGTTTTCTCCGGGAGACATGATGTCGCTCCGTCGCTCGCGTGGGCTTGCGTCGCAGGCATGGCAGCCTCGGACTGGGTTGTCTAGGTTATCTATACAAGCAGGGGCGCCGGAGCGTCAAGCGAGATCCTCGCCGCCTCGTTACTTGAACTCGCCCACCTCGACGACGACGTTGAACCTGTCGGTCCGCAGCCAGCCATCCTGGATCTCGATCGGGATGTGCAACCGCTCCGACTCCAGCCGCCCGCAGCTGCGGAAAAGGTCAGGCCGACCGCGGAGGTTGAGCCGCAGCGCGACCTCCTCTGGCGCGGCCGCCACCTCGCACCGGTACCACGCCCGGCTCGGCTGCAGGTCGTACTCCTCCACCAGCGCGCGGTACAGCGAGCCGTCCGGGCCGAGCTTCTCCTCCAGGCCTGGCACGAGGGCGGCGGGCAGGACGCTCGTCCCGACGCCGACCGGCTCGTAGTCGAGCCACTGGGTCCTTCGCAGCTCCACCACCTGCGCCCGCGGCGCGAGCGCGAGGGACCGGCGCTCGGCCGGAGTCGGCGCGCGGACCTGCACCAGGTCGGTCGTCGTGGACGGGTTGCCGCCCGCGCTGCGCACGATCTCGGTGAAGGACGGCGGGCCTTCGGTCGAGATCCGGTAGTCCAGGCGGCGGGACACGAACGTCCCGCGGCCCTGGACCCGCCGAACCAGATGCCTGCGCTCAAGCTCCTGCAGCGCCGCCCGCGCGGTCAGCCGGTGGACCTTGTGGGACCGGGCGAGCTGGTTCTCTGACGGGACCGGGTCACCCGGCGAGGCCTTGGCCAGCTGCTCCTCTAGCCGCTGCGAGAGGGTGAGGTACGACATCACCCAGCCAATGTAAGGCCGCAGCGGACCATTCGGCACGCCTCACGCCACGGACCGTTATTACCGCACGTCAATCTTGGTTCCCGCCACGACGGCCCTGGTTATGCTGAAGAGCTCGGCGCCCTCCTGGTCGCCACCACCGTGGGTTGGCGCCAGATCCGATCGTGCCAGCTCACCAGCGCCGAGCTGAGGCCGATTCTGCCTATTGCCTTCGCGAGACCTTGGAGCGAGACTAGGCATAGGCCCGGTATGCCGGTTTTGGCGATGGGAGGGGATAATGTTTCGTGGCGCGGGTTTTTATGCGGTCGCCTTGACTATCGTGACCACTACCGCATTAACTGCCTGCGGATCACCGGTTAGCTCCGCGCAGGGACCAGGTGACAGCCTGCCAATGACCAGCAACCCGCATCACGGCGGCAGCGGATCAGCAGGCAACGGCGGCAGGTCAGCAGGCAATATCGTGCTAACCGGGGTATCGTGCTTTCCCATCGCAGCCTGGCCGGGCTGGTCCGAGATCTATACGCAGTGCGCGTCTCCTAACCATACGCTGGCACGGATGACCAATATCTCTAATTCATCTGGGTGGGATGTTGTCCTGGTCTTTCAGGTGCCGCCAGGCGAGGAACTGCGATGGAGTATCAGCCCGCCGTACGGGGGTTCCGAGCCGATAAGCACGGTGATGGAAAAGGTATTCCCGCGCCCCCTCCAACCCGGCTATGCGCTGGTCCCGCCAGGATCGACGCTCACATCCGAATCGGTGAACGGGACGCCCGTGCATCTGGTCTTCCGCATCGATTACCCTGCCACCGCAGAGGAAGTGACCACGGCGGAACTCGTCGGCATCGTACAGGACGAGATCAACCCACTGGGGGCCGAGGAGCAGGCGATCGCCAACTGTGCCCTCGCCGTCAACAACTTGCCAGAACAGATAAACCAGTGGCGTCCCAGCTCGCCTGATTTCTGGGCAACTGTCGCCAATCTCCCCGCTTGCTACCATGCGTTCCACACGGCGGCGGCGGCGATCAGCAAAGACGACGAAACCACAGTCATCGACGATGCCGCGGATGGTACCAGGGGATTCTTTGAAGACCTGCTGTCCAAGCTCAGCCTCTTGGGTGTCGAGGACATATTTCACTAGCACAGGCATGCCTGATGACCGGAGAGCGTCTTTCGCCTCGTGATCCGAGGTGGCGGCGTTAGCTGTAGCCCTGCAGCGTCAGCTTGCCCTCGATGTAGCTCGAAACGTACACGGTGCCGCCTAGCGGCTTTATCGCGCTTCTCAGGTCGCAGGTGCCGTTGGACGGCCTCGGGTTCTCCCTCACCAGGAGACATGCCCTGGGTGACCGCAGCAGGCAGGCCAGGGCTACCGGACGTCGAGCCCGGTGACGGCGCGGCCGATGATCAGGCGCTGGATCTCCGAGGTGCCCTCGAAGATCGTGAAGATCTTCGCGTCCCTGTGCCACCGCTCGACGGGGAAGTCCCTGGTGTACCCGTTCCCGCCGAGGACCTGGATGGCCTGCTCGGTGACCCGGACCGCGGTCTCCCCCGCGACCAGCTTGGACATCGACCCCTCGGCCCGCGTGAACGGCTTGCCCTGCCGGGCCATCCAGGCCGCCCGCCAGACCAGCAGGCGCGCCGCGTCGACGGAGGCCTGCATGTCGGCGAGCATGAACGCCACGCCCTGGTTCTGCCCGATCGGATGGCCGAACTGAACCCGGGTCCGCGAGTACTCGGTCGCGTACTCCGCTGCCGCCCGGGCGATCCCCACCGCCATCGCCGCGACCCCGGGCCGCGACGCCTCGAACGTCTTCATCGCGGCCTGCTCGCCCGCCTTCCCGCCCTCCCGGACGCGCGCCAGCCGCTCCTGCAGCCGCGCCCGGCCGCCGAGCACGCAGTGCCCGGGCACCCGGACGTCGGACAGCACGACCTCGGCCGTATGCGAGGCCCTGATGCCGTGCTTGCGGAACTTCTGCCCCATCGCCAGCCCGGGCGTGCCGGGCGGCACGACGAAGCTCGCCTGCCCGCGCGACCCCAGCGCCGGATCCACCGTCGCCACCACGACGTGCACGTTCGCGATGCCGCCGTTGGTCGCCCAGGTCTTCACCCCGTTCAGCACCCACTCATCACGCGCGGCGTCGTAGATCGCCCGGGTCCTGATCGCGCCCACGTCGCTGCCCGCGTCCGGCTCCGAGGAGCAGAACGCGCCTAGCTTGACGTCCCCTGGCCCGCCGAACATCTGCGGGCACCACTGCGCGGCCTGCTCCGGCGTCCCGGTGGCCACGACGGCCAGCGCGGCCAGGGTGCTGCCGGCCAGCGACATCCCGATCCCCGCGTCGCCCCAGAACAGCTCCTCGAACACGACGGGGATGCCAAGACCGGAGGGATCGAGGTACTGCTGCCCGTAGAAGTCGAGCGAGTACAGCCCGATCTTGGCCGCCTCCTCGAGCACCGGCCACGGGGTTTCCTCGCGCTCGTCCCACTCCGCGGCGGCCGGCCGGATCACCGACGCCGCGAACTCGTGCAGCCAGTCCCGCATCTGCGCCAGGTCCTCCCCGAGCTCCAGCGAGAATCCCCCGGTCCCCGGGCCCGCCTCTGGCGCATCGCTCATGCTGCCCTCCGCCGCTAAGTTACTCGAAGGTAACATCGTCGCTCTGGCCGCAGGAAGGCGTCCCGGCGTAGATTCCGGAAATTTATGCCGAACGAACGGTGATGCCACCCCCGGGATGCCCTGGCACGTCAGGCGCCAGGCTAGGCACCGCGGTCGGCCACGAGATCATCGACCGCTTCCCGGACCAGGGAGCCGAGTTCGGTGTTGGAGACGGTATCGAACGCATCCCCGGACAGGAGAAGCGCCCCGAACACCGCGCCGAGTGAGCACGCCATCCGGACCCGATCGCGCACTGACAGCGACGGATCGTTGAGGGCCTGCCGGAACCGCTGCTGGATGTCGTCGTGCTGGTCGTCGTGGTCGTTGCGGTGCAGTTTCTCCAGGGCCGCCTGGTTGCGCTCGTGCATGAGGAAGATCTTGCGCTGGGCCAGGATCTGATCCAGCACTTCATTGAGCAGTGAGCCCCAGAGTTGGAGCGTCACGGTCTGGCCGGTCAGACGTTCGAGCGCCACCTTGCCGAACTCGTGCAGGCGCATGTGCAGCGCCACCAGGATCTCTTCCTTGGACGCGAAGTGGTAGTAGATCGCCGGCTTGCTCATATGGAGCCGTTCCGCGATCTCGCGCATGGACGTGCCGTCGAAACCTTGGTCGGTGAACAAGTCCAGGGCGACGTCGAGGATCCGGTCACGCGTGGATGCGCCGGCCTGGTCGCCGCTGGGCTGACCATCCCGGGCCGGCGCGCTCGCGAGCGCTGCGTCTGCCTCTGTCACGGACCCCATTTTAGCGCCGGCAAGACACTTACCTAACGTTCGGTAGGTAGACCGTGTATGCTGGCGTCGTACTTACCGACCGTTAGGTAAAAGATCACCGAGCTTCCAGGGGGATGACCGGCGATGGCTGACACGATGATCGAGGCCGACGGCCTATTCAAGAGTTACGGCGAGACGCGGGCGCTGGCCGGGGTCAGTTTCTCCGTGCCGGCCGGGAGCGTGCTGGGGCTGCTCGGCCCGAACGGAGCCGGGAAGACCACCGCCGTGCGGATACTGACCACGCTCGCGCGGCCGGACGCGGGCCAGGCCCGGGTGGCCGGCATTGACGTCCTGGCCCGGCCGGCCGCCGTCCGCGGGCAGATCGGGGTAGCCGCCCAGGACGCCACCCTGGACGGACTGCTGACCGGCAGGCAGAACCTCGTGCTGGTGGGCGAGCTGAGCGGGGTGCGAACGGGCCGGGCCCGGGCCAGGGCCGCCGAGCTACTCGAGCTCTTCGAACTGGCGTACGCCGCCGACCGGGTGGTCAAGGGGTACTCCGGCGGCATGCGGCGCCGGCTGGACCTGGCGGCCAGCCTGGTAACGCGGCCTCCCGTGCTGTTCCTGGACGAGCCGACCACGGGCCTGGACCCGGTGAGCAGGCAGGGAGTCTGGGAGGTGATCAGGGAACTCACCGGCTCCGGCGTCACGGTGCTGCTGACCACCCAGTACCTGGATGAGGCGGACGCCCTGGCTGATCACATCGTGGTGGTCAATCACGGGCGGGTGATCGCCGACGGGACGCCGCTGGAGCTGAAGGAGCGCAGCCGGAGCGCGCACGTCGAGGTGACGCTGGCCGAGCCCGGGCCGGAAGCCGCCGAGGTGATCGCGCCCCTGGTGGGCGGGCGGGTATCGGTCAGCGCCGACGGGCTGCGCCTCGCCGCTGCCGTGGACAGCGCGCCCGGCCTGGCGACTGCGCTGGTACGGGCGCTGGACCGGGCGGGGATGCTCGTCGACAACATCGAGGTCCGCCAGCCCTCCCTGGACGACGTCTTCTTCGCGCTCACCGGTGCGCATATGCCCGGCGACGGCAACGGATCAGAGGCGAAGGGCACGAGCGGCGGGTCAGCGGATGCGGCAGAGCTTGAGAGCGAAGGGGCACAGGCATGACGTCGGCCATCGCGCAGCGGCCGCGTGACGCGGCCGGGAACCGGCTGATCACCCGCAGCCTGGCCGAGCAGGCCAGGAACGTGGTTTCGATGACGCGCCGGAACCTGGTGCACATCTCCCGGGAGCCGATGCAACTGTCCGACGTGACGATCCAGCCGGTGCTGTTCACTGTGCTCTTCATCTACATCTTCGGCGGCGCCATCCCGATCCCCGGCGGCGGTAGCTACAAGGGCTACGTCCTGGCCGGGCTGCTGGCGCTGAACCTGACCACCTCCACCATGGGAACCGCGGTAGGTCTGGCCACCGACCTGCATGAGGGGATAATCGACCGGTTCCGGACGCTCCCGATGTGGCGGCCCGCGGTGCTGGTCGGCCGGTCCTTCGCGGACCTGCTCACGGCCTGCCTGTGCGCGGTCGTGGTCGCCGTCACCGGGCTGGCGGTCGGCTGGAGAACCAGCGCGAGCCCGCTGCCGATCATCGGAGGATTCGCCCTCGTCCTGTTCTTCGCCTACTCGCTGTCATGGGTGGCCGCGTGCGTCGGGCTTAACAGCAAGAGCCCGGAGTCGGCCGCCTCGTTCGGATTCATCGTGCTGTTCCCGCTCGCGTTCGTGTCCAACGCGATGGTGCCGACCCAGCACATGCCGGGCTGGCTGCAGGCCGCCGCGGACTGGAACCCGGTCAGCGCGGTGACCGCCGGTGCCCGCCATCTCTGGGGCAACCCGAACCCGTCCGCGTCGATCAGCGCCTGGCCGATGCAGCATCCCATCGAGGCGTCACTAGCCTGGTCGGTGCTGATCCTCGCCGTGGCCGCGCCCCTGGCCTCCTGGTTCTTCCGGCGCCGGACTACCGAATAGCGATGATCCGGGGCCGCCGGGTCGGGCTCGGCGGACACCGAGCGTGTTCGGGCGACCTATGGTTGTTTGTAAACGGTCGACTACTTTCGATACTCTTCGTGTACTGTTCTGGACATGACGGAAGCCGCCCAGCCAGACCCGCGAGCCTATATGCGGCTCGCGGCCATCGTTCGGCAGCAGATCTCCGAAGGCACGCTGACCGGGGGAACTCAGCTCCCTTCGATCGCGGTCCTGCGCCGCGAGTACGGGCACTCCCGCCAGACGGTCGGCAAGGCCATGCACGTCCTTGAGGACGAGGGCCTGATCTACCGGGTGCCCGGCCTCGGCTACTACGTCAGCGCCACCACGGTCGCCGCATCACGCGGCTGATCCGGGCTCAGTCCTGGGCGTGCCGGTCGAGGAACTCATAGATGTCGGCGTCGTCGACGCCGGGAAAGCTCCCGGCCGGCAGCGCGGCCAGGATGTGCGAGTGCGCGCGCGCGGATGGCCAGGCGTTGCCCTCCCATCGTTCGGCCAGCGCGGCGGGGGGCCTGCTGCAGCACTCGCCGTCCGGGCACCTCGAGCGCGTCCGCGTGGTCGCCTCGCGCCCCCGGAACCAGCGGGAGTGCTCGAACGGCACGCCGAGCGTGATCGCGAACGACTGGTCGGCGCGCGGGTCGACCTGGGCGACACAGAAGTAGGTGCCTGACGGGGTGTCCGAGTACTGGTAGTACGGGGAGAAGCGGTCCGCCGCCCCGAACACCTGCCGCCCCGACCACTGGCGGCACAGCCGCTGGCCCTCGATCGCGCCCGACGGGTCCGCGGGGAACAGCACCCCGTCGTTCTCGTATGCCTTGTAGATGACGCCGCTCGCGTCGTTCTTCACGAAGTGGCAGGGCAGGCCCAGGTGATGGGTGGCGAGGTTGGTGAAGCGGTGCGCGGCCATCTCGTAGGACACGGAGAACAGGTCCACCAGGTCTTCCACCGCCAGGTCACGTCCTTGCTTCGCCTGGTCGAGCACCTGCACGGCGGCCGGCTCCGGCATGAGCACGGCGGCGGCAAAGTAGTTCGCTTCCACCCGCTGCCGCAGGAAATCGGCGAAGTCGCGCGGTACCTGGTGGCCGAGCAGGAAATGGCCGAGCGCCTGGAGCACGACCGCGCGCGGTGAATGCGCGCCGACCGGCTCCTGCTTGACGTAGATGCGCCTGTTGCGCAGGTCGGTCAGGGACCGCACCGACCGGGGCAGGTCCTGGACGTACCGGACGGCGAAGCCGTGGTGGCTCACCACCGAGACCAGCATGCCCTGGGACAGCGCGCCGCCGGCGTATCCGCCGGCCCGCAGCGTGGCGGTCGCCTCCTGCTCGATGACCTCGAAGTAGTTGCCGCGTTCGCGCATGGCCTCGCGCAGCGCCGCGTTCGCGGCCCTGGCTTCTTCCGGCGTGGCGGCCGGCTTGGACCGCTGCGAGCGCAGTTCGGCCGCGACGGCGACCAGGTGCTCGAGGACATCGGTGGGCACCCGGGCCCCGATCTTGAGCTGCGGCAGGCCGAGCTGCCGGTAGGACGGGTCCTGCTGCGCGTCGGCCAGCGCGATCTCCAGCTGCGCACGCCGGCTCGGCGGCTGCTTGCTGAGCAGTTCGGCCACGGGGACCGACAGCGCCGACGCCAGCTGCTCGACCAGCGACAGCTTCGGCTCCCGCCGGCCGTTCTCAAGCAGGGACAGGGCGGAGGGGGCACGGCCTACCCGCTCTCCCAGCTCGGTCAGGGTCAGGCCGCGCACCCGGCGCAGGTGCCGAAGCCGCTGGCCGAACGTTACTAGGTCTATACCATCGGTCTGAACCAAATTTTGGCGATCTTTCATGGTGAAACTGACTATAACTTGTTGATTTGGAAAAAATCAAAGATCTTCATTACGGCGTTCTCTACCCATCCCTGGCCCGGCCGGAGACCCTGAGAGAACAGGTCCGCCCGCCCGGAACCGATCGGCACGCGAGGAAGGCACCACGATGGAGACGATCAGCCAGCAGGCCGCCAGGCTAGCCAGCCAATGGGAGACCGACCCCGGCTGGAAGAACACCGCGCGAACCTACTCGGCTGAGGACGTAGTGCGCCTGCGCGGCACGGTGCGCGAGGAGTACACGCTCGCGAGGCAAGGCGCCGAGCGCCTGCGCCAGCTGCTCGCCTCAGAAGACGCCGTCACCGCGCTCGGGGCGCTGACGGGCAACCAGGCGGTGCAGCAGGTCAGGGCCGGGCTGAAGGCCATCTACCTGTCCGGCTGGCAGGTGGCGGCGGACGCCAACCTCGCCGGGCAGACCTACCCCGACCAGAGCCTGTACCCGGTCAACTCGGTGCCGCAGGTGGTGCGCAGGATCAACAACGCGCTGCTGCGGGCCGACCAGATCACCTGGTCGGAATCGGCCGACGGTGATATGCACGACTCGCCGTACTGGCTCGCGCCGATCGTGGCCGACGCCGAAGCCGGCTTCGGCGGCGTGCTCAACGCGTTCGAGCTGATGAAGGCGATGATCGCGGCGGGGGCCGCGGGCGTGCACTGGGAGGACCAGCTTGCCTCCGAGAAGAAGTGCGGGCACCTGGGCGGGAAGGTCCTGGTCCCGACCGGGCAGCACATCAAGACGCTGAACGCGGCCCGGCTGGCCGCCGACGTGTGCGAGGTGCCCACGCTGATCATCGCGCGCACCGACGCGCAGGCGGCCACGCTGCTTACGTCCGACGTCGACGAGCGCGACCAGCCGTTCGTCACCGGCTCCCGGACCGCCGAGGGCTTCTACCGGGTCAGGAACGGGATCGAGCCGTGCATCGCGCGCGGGCTGGCCTACGCGCCGTACTCCGACCTGCTGTGGATGGAGACCTCCAAGCCCGACCTCGACGTGGCCCGCGAGTTCGCCGAGGGGATCAAGCGCGTCTACCCCGACCAGATGCTCGCCTTCAACTGCTCGCCGTCGTTCAACTGGCGCGCGCACCTGG